>Ga0182038_10000578_pt1 | contig 18720 bp, 14 predicted proteins | sample sta12Can44000108_FD_125976 | JGI IMG/M metagenome (GOLD analysis project Ga0182038, IMG submission 125976) | Lab enrichment of tropical soil microbial communities from Luquillo Experimental Forest, Puerto Rico - statanox.12C.anox.44.000.108 | ecosystem: Environmental > Terrestrial > Soil >...
GCAGGGCCGCCGGTCGAAACGCCTTGACGCTCGATACCCTCTTAGCGTGCGAAAGACTTGGGATTGGGCGCGCGACATCCATCGACCACGAGGACGCGGGTCGAGCCCATCCAGCAAGCTGGTCAGCTGAAAGAACTCCGCCCACCGAGTGACTAGACTAGATTCACGCCAGCGGATCCTCGTGCTGGTTCGAGCGCGACCGTGCGGTAAGTCGTCAAAACGGGCGCCTTGTGCGTCAAAGCACAAGCTTTCGTGCATGGAACGCCTCCGCGTGGCGCGTCGGCGAGTTGCATTCGACGCCACGTAGGCGCAGGTGGCCGCGGAATAGGTCCGCGTCGAACCACTGGTGGCCCTGCTGCGAAGGAAAGCATTCAAGAAGTGTCGCGATTTTCAGCTCGACCGAGGCCTGTGACAACGGACAATACACTCCGGGTTGCGCCAGATCCCCTTCGTATTTCGGAATTTCGTATTCCAGGATCGCATGATTGCGGAACGTATTCCAGGTCAGCTCCGCGATAACGCGATGATCCTGGTGCCGGTCGGCGAGGTGATGAGTCATCACTAGATCCGGCGCCGCGCGAGAACGCAACGCTTCGAACGCGTCCTTGATGTCCGCACCGCAATGGGGGAAGTAGCTGCCGCGAAAATGATGGACGTCCACCGTAACGTTTGCGCCAGCGCCCAACAGCGTCGCCGCGGCCGCCCGCGTTTCGCGTTCGCGTACGGCATCGCCGGAGAATACCACCCAGACGAATCTCAGCTGCGGATGGCGCGCGAGCAGCTCAATCAGCGTGCCGCCGCATCCGATTTCGATGTCATCGCAGTGCGCGCCCAAACAGAGGATCGTACCGTCCTCGGGCAAATCGGGTGTGAATCGCAACATCAGGCGGCGCCGCTCCCCGGCATGCGAGCGCTGCTGATCGTCCGGCGCTGGCCAGGAGCGTTTGCGTGGCGGTGCGGCAGATTAGCCCTGCCCAAAAGGCCAGCCTCCAAAGATTCCGGGAAACAGTGGTTCGCTGACCAGCCAAGCAAATAGAGCACCATAGTCACCGGGGAGTCGAAACCATAAGTCGGCACTTTTCGAGCCATCATGGGCTAACGTAGTTTTCCGATAAAACGCTTCTTGCGATACCCCGTCCGTGAGGCGTCGGTTGCAAATGCTCGCGAGAGGCTTGAGAGGCACAGGTGGCGAATCCGGGTGACGGTCGCAGCCGACTCAGACCACTGCCATCTCTCTCGAAAGTCCCGGTGCTGAATTTTGCATTGCGCGGAGGTGCTCCTCAAGCCAACTCTCGTTGCGAAAACGAGCATATTGCTCGGCTCGGAGGCGGTCCGCCAGACGCCCTGGAGGGAGCACCACATCATCGTAGGTCAGGACTTGATCCTTGGCGACGGGGCGCGTTAGCCTGCAGCCTTCCACCAGGCCCTCCGGTAAGTAACGCCCAGCGCTCATTTCATCGGCATTAACCGCTTCACCGTAAGTCATGTACATGCCGTATTCGTCAAGCACCTCATCGGCTGCGAGGTTACGCTTGGCTACGGCACAGACCTCGACAACGGGACCTGCGAGTGGCGGGGCGACGTTGTCGCCAAACAACACCACCCGAGCGATCGCGTTGGGAGCCTCGAAATGAACCAGATGATAAGGTGTCCAGAACGGGTACAGCGGTCCCTCGCCCATCTTGTAGAGCTCGAGGTAGTGGCGTTGCTTCGGATCCGAATGCTCGGCAAGCACAAATACTTTCACGCCTGTAGGCCCCACGGTGTAGTCGACAATGCCACCTACCTCACGGATCTCATCAAGGTCATAGAGCTCAGCAATGTCCATGATGGAGCCGTCGTATTTCAATCCCCGCGACATGCCTCGCGACCGCACTTTGAAGCCAGTGGCATTAGCCACGATTGACTGCTCAAAGCTGATCTTGGAGCCATCGGCAAATGACGTCACCATAGCCGCATTTTGCTTCCAGCGTTCCGCCCAACCCTGCTGGGTCGTCGGATTGCGATAGGGATCCTGCAGACCTTTGACGTTTCCAATAACCCGAGGGATCAGGCCAAGACCTTTCACCCAGCGGACAAGATTCATTTGTACGCCAGGCTCGTCACCTTCGCAGGCGGAGAGGGTGACGTTGTTCCTCCTTGCATAAATCTGAAGGATCGGACCGATGGTCGCGTCTACCTCGGCGTTCATCAACACCACCGATTTTCCATGCTCGAAAGCATCCATCAGAATGCGGGCGCCGAATTCTACCGAGCCGGTTACCTCCATCACTACGTCGATCTCTGGCGATCGACAAATGGTGAACGGATCTTCCGCAATCACCGGGGTCTCGGCGCGGATCGCCGCGTCTAGCCCAGCCTGGGAACTCGCAGTGTCAATATGGTTCAACCCTGAATATTGATAGACTTGCTGGGCGCGTTCCGGATGCCGGTTATAAATAGCAGACATACGCATCCCCGGAACACTGTGCGTGATCTGGTTGGTAAGACCTTGCCCCATAAACCCGGCGCCGATCATCCCAACGCGGATGGGCCGTCCCTCACGCTCTCTGGCCTTCAATGCTTCGTCAACGATAATCATTTCTATCTCCTTCGTGGCACAGATGCGGATAAAGCCCTCAAGACGGGTTGGGAGACGCCACGCATGGCAGTTTCATCTTCAGCTTCAACTCAGGCTCGATCTCACTGAGAGGTGCCCAGTCGGAATCTTTGGGAGAGATCTCGGAAATCGGCAATGGCCACACCAGCCCAAGCCGCGGGTCGTCGAAGCGAAGACCACCTTCGGACGCTGGAGTATAGAACTCCCCAACGTCATAACTTGTCTCGGTATTGTCCTCCAAAACCTGGTATCCGTGTGCGAAGCGCTCGGGAACGTAGAGCGCGCGATGGTTGTCTGCGGTGAGCTCAACCGCGATATGTTCGAGATAGGTTGGACTCTCCGGTCGGAGATCTACGATAATGTCAAGGATCGCACCGCGTGTGGCGCGCACGATCTTGGTCTCGGCTGCCGGCGGGAATTGGAAGTGCATTCCGCGGAGCGTCCCCCGCTTTGCGCTGAATGCAATATTCGCCTGAGCCACCACTGGATTGAGCCCGTGCTCGCTCAACTCTTTCTGGCAAAAAATGCGCGCGAAAAAGCCACGATTGTCGTTTCTGGGCTCGATCTCGATTATAACAGCACCATTAAGTCTTGTGCTTATAAATTTCACGACTCCAACCTCCGCTTCCGTAGCTCATACATAACCTTAACCCGCAGCTGCACACACAATAAACTTTGAGGACTGGCTGATTAACAAGCCGTAATAACGAGTGACTTTACGTCTTCCTACTTTTAGTTAGTAAGATTTGAAGAGTCAACAGTGTAGTTTGAGATTGCAATTAATTTCCTATCTACAGAGTTCTCGTCGAAAGTCGGGCAGTTGCCAATAAAATTCAGCGTCGATTTGTTGTGTCTCGATCAAATGCCTCAACTGCTTTAGTCGCGTGAACCCTCGGAAATAGAACATTTCTTCTGTCATCGCCACTCGCTGGAAAATGTCGTGCAGTTGACGCGCGCCGCGCTCGGCCGGCCAGCGGCACCGGAACTCGGGGAGGTGACGCCGGATCTTGCTGAAGGAGGTGCGATAGCTGCGATTGTCGCCCCCTGGCTGGCCAAAGGTGACAGCACAATCATCAAAGACTTGGCCGACGATACCGGCGATTTCGCGAATGCGATAATTTTGCGCATCGTCGCCAACGTTGAAAATCTCATTGTGCACTGCCTCGCGCGGCGCCTTGAGTGCGAGGGAAACCGCCTGGCAAATATCCTCGACATGGACCAGAGGTCGCCACGGCGTTCCATCGCTCGTCATCCTGATCTCTTTGGACGTCCAAGCGAAACCGGCGAGATTGTTGAGAACAATGTCGAACCGCATCCGCGGGCTGGCGCCAAATGCCGTAGCGTTGCGCAGGAACACAGGAGAAAAGTGTGCATCCGCGAGCGCGCCGACGTCGCGTTCAACCAGGCCTTTGCACCTGGCGTAGGCAGTCTGGGGGTTCGGTGCCGAATCCTCGTTGCGCTCGCCTCCGTCCTCGGCCGCACCGTAGACACTGCAGGAAGAGGTATAAACAAACCGAGGGACGCCACCCTCCTTGCATGCCCGCGCCAGGGCGACCGAGCCGAGATGGTTGATCTCGTATGTTGTGCGTTCGTTCAATTCACCGAGCGGATCATTGGATAATTCGGCGAGATGCACGACGGCATCGAACCCTTCCACGTCCTTTGGCGTCATTCGTCGTATGTCATTGGTCAAGGTGAGAGGCCGTGGCCAGTGATCATTGTAGAGCCAACCATCCCTGTAAAAGCCGCAATCTACCCCAACGACATCGAACCCTTGTTCCAGTAGCGTCGGACCGAGAACGGCACCGATATATCCGTCGGAGCCAGTAACCAAGACCCGCATTCCTGTCATGTTTACCTCACGAAGAACGACAACTTCAGAGATCAATAAGATTTACGCCAAGCACGATCGCTTGCGCTTCCGCGGCTATCATCGACCCCAACCAGTTTTTCTTCCAGACAGCGCTCGGAATTGTCTAAACGCTTGATGGAATTCTCTCTCCGGCAGATAATCGCGTTCGCTGCGTGAGCTTCCACGAGCCCTTATAGTCCAGACGTCCTGGAGACAAGCGCCAATCACTGGTATTTGGTGGGTCAGAACAAAGTTCCCTTCATGATAGTCTAAGATCCCCCGGCGAGCCCGATCGGCAGGATATGGAAAGCGGACAAACCGGATGTGATACCGGCAACCCTGCGGAATGTAGCGTATGCCGCCAGATTTGTTTCCGAAGTCGTCGCCCACCATTGACTGAAAGTTGCGCTGTCAACGTGTAGGTCCAAAGCTGCGTCGAGCATCGCGTCGCTGGTACAGTGCGCGAGCATCGGTACCGCGCTGTACTGCGAACTGTGTTGAGCAATTGTCGGCTCGAAGCCAGCACACGTAATTTCATCCGCGTACCACTGTCAAGTTAAGAAGCGCCGGCGGCCGCGCTGGGGATGCAACTCGAACACAAAGACCCGGGGGATTTGTCACGCAGAGATCATTTCTGGGCAATCCTTCAGACCCAACGCCATGGTACCCATCTGTAAAGCAATCTGATCGAGGCGGCGCCCGCGAGCACGCATCGCCTCGGTTGGCGTCAGAGCGAGGGCCTCGAACACAACCAGCATTCGATGCAACCAGTCGTGCCTGAGCGCGGCCTCGCGAACATTGTTGCTGCGAACCGCTCGCAGTCGCTCCGGGTCGGTGTTTAAGTCAGCGAGGATACGTCCAATGTCGGCAGAATCGAATGGCACGCGAATTACGGCATCCGGCCAATCGAACTGCCTTTTGAACTCCTCGATGCGCGGCGCTTCTCCAATCATTACCGTACCCGCAGCGGCGCCCTCGTAGAACCGAGCGGAAATCTCATCACCACCCGCTGTCAACTCCGGTCTGTTGATATAGCTGCGATTGGCTATGAAATAGCAGCTGCTTTTGAGTAACGTAGCCAGCATGCGGCGATGTTCATGAGGGCTGTCGACGCGAAACGTGCGCCCCTTCAGATCCTCGCCACTCGCAGCCACGGTGTCGTAGTAATAGAAGCGCTGCTGCCGCTCGGCTTCCTCGAGCAATGCCTGGTGCGTGACTAGTGAGCGTCGACCGATGTTGCAGACATTAATCGGGCGCGGCTGGTCGAGCGACGCCGGCGCAAAACGTAGCACGTCAACCGCGAATGGTAGGTAAGTGCATGGCCGACCGGTAATGCGCGCGACGTCCTGGACATTGCGGCGGAACCCGAGAAAGATGTGGTCAAAGGCAGATAGGAGCTCGAGCAGATATTCCGGCAGCACATCCGACCCAATTTCGGTGATGAAGCAGGCTGCCTTGCGGCAGCGCTGGCGCCAGTTAGGAATCGTAGCGAGGGAATACAATTCATAGGCGTGGCTGAACACCGGGAAGAAGAGTTCGAAGTCGTGCTCTAAAACCACCTTGCTCCGCGGGTAAGGCGCAAGTCGGCGTGCAACTCCGGGCGACCCCGATGCGATGCGGGCGAGCTTATAGACGCGCCGTGAGAACTCAATACCCGGCAGGTTGGTCGCGTCGATTCGCTCGGCATCGGTAACAGCTGCGAAAGTGTCCTCGAATTCGTAGGCGAGGCAATACGCGACCAGGTCGGCAATACGCCGCTGCGACAAGAGCAATACCTTACCGTACACGAGTCGGCCCCTTGGTGAGCTCGATGTTCATGGCTCCGCCGGATGCCTCTGCAACACTAAGCTACGATCTTGTGTGCAGCTGAAAACGGAACCCGTAATCCCCTAAGGAGATCCAGGTACAGTGACTTTTGTTTCTCTGCGCAAAGCAACACTCCAAAAAACGTGACGAGAAGAATACTGCTCCCTAAAGCTAGTCGAGGCAGAGAAGGAACGGAGGGGCCACAGATTAACCCCACCCCAAGGGCAACCGCTCCCGCTGGTATCGCCGCAGTGAGAGGACCTCTCACCGCCGCCAGAACGTCTCGGACGGAGATCGCAGTACCGTGCACGCACCATAAAATAGCCGGGATAACCCACAACGCCATTGCAGCAGAATAGGCAAACGCAACCCCGTTCGGACCATATCGTAATCCCACGGCATAAGCCGCAATCATTAACGGGGCGACGGCGAGAGCGATCCTCAAACCGCGTCCTACCAGACCGATTGAATATATCAGCCATCCCAGAGGGTTGATTATCGCGAAAATCGTGATCGTCGGAGCGAGCAAGCGAACAGTCGTGGCAGTCTCGATCCATTTTGGTCCTAGAAAAACGACGACCACGTCATCCGCATAGAAAGCGCATATCATGGTGATCGGCAGGGTCAGTCCAAAAAACAAAGACAGACCTTTTAGGAAGTAGCTTTTTTGCCGAATGGGATCGTCCTGGAGTCGAGACAACGCCGCAAAGGCAACCTCGCCGACCGCACAGTTCAGATTGTCGGTTGGAATGCTGACGAGCTGGTAAGCCCTTCCGTAGAGCCCGATTACCTCGGCGCCCCATAAGCGGGCTATCATGATTTTCTCGGCATTAAAGGCGATATATGCGACCAGCCCGTTCAGCGTCATGGTACCGCCAAAATTTATCATGGAACGGATTCCCGTTCGCCGACGGGGGATTCCTGGCAGCCAGCCTGTGACGATCCAGAAACCGATCGTTGCCGTAAGCGGGACAGTAATCGACATCGCAACTAGAGACCAATATCCGTAACCGGCAACCGCCCCGCCAATCCCTATCGTATTACCTATTATTAGAGAAACGACACTTATCACCGACAATTCTGTAAAACGCATCTGTCGCTGAAGCAGCGCTGAGTGCTGAATTCCGGCTCCATTGAACAGAAATGCCATCCCCAACACCGCTGTTACGGCGACCAGCTCTGGCTCGCTGTAAAAGGCGGCAATGGCTGGCGCTGCTGCGACCACTACGAGCGTGAGTACCCCGCCAACCAGAATGTTGATCCAAAATAACGTAGAAATCTGTTCCTCGGTAATAGTCGAACGTTGAATCGCAGCAGACGAAAGTCCAAAATCTCGGAACCACGTCAAGACCCCTGTTAAAGCTGTCACCATATTGACGAACCCGAAATCCTTTGGGTCTAGAACACGTGCTAAAACCATCAGGGAGCCCACCCGCAGCAATAAACTCACGGCTTGAGCGCACGATCTCGCCAGCCCCCCACGAATTGACCTCTGTTTCAGATCCTGCATAGCAGGCCTAACACCCAATAGAGATCGTAACTCTTACCTCGATCGCCGTTAGTCAGTTCGCAACACCCCGTGCCGACACCAGGCCATCTCCTGCTTCCCGTTCGAAAGCGCCCGATTCTGCAGGATGGTACCTGTGCTCCACCGAAGGGCCTACTTGAAAAGCTGTTGCGTACCGCAGTCTCCAATCTGGTCGTCTCTTGTCCAAAGGCTCCAATGCCGAATAATTCCACGGCCAACTGGCTCTCATTCGCGGGTCGCCTTCGTGAATCTCCTCAAGTAATTCTTGCAGTGGCCGCCAGCCTAAATTTTCGGCGACTCTGGTCCGGATGTCCAAATCGATGCCAGACACGAGCAGATAGCCATATGGACGTACCAAACGGACGATATTACGCAAACACCTCTCCGCCGACGGGGCATCCATATGACAAAGGAAATTGTTTGCTATCACGATATCCTGGGGCCCCAATGCAGCAACGATCTCCGGTTCCCCCACATCCCCAACGTGCCATTCGATTCCTTCCTTGATCCACGATTTGACAGCTAGCATTTGGCCATCCCTGTCAAAGATCTCTTCGATCTCGGCCCCTGTCATTCCGTCATAAATATCTTTACCCGCGAATTCCGAAACCACGGGTGAGTACACGCCGGACCTTCCAAATTCCACCGCCTGTCGAGAGATATCCATCGCGTGCAAGATCAGCTTCAAATCGGGCCGCACAGATCGTATTTTCCATGCTACCGAGAATACCTCCGCGCCTGTGCTGCAACCCAGTACAGCTACTCGCAATATATCGCCTGTTGATCTTTGTTCTATCAGATGCCTGATCAGCTCTAGTGCAGGCCGATTTCGAAGAAAAAACGTGTGAAATAGTTGTCCGCGGGCACTTTGCATCCGAACCAACGTGTGCAAGAAGGTACCATATGAGGCGATTGGACCGAGAGCGGTAACGGATAGAGGAAGGTTGTTCCACAATGCGCGATTGAACCGTAGAAAGGCGTTAATCGGCGATTTCCCGAAAATTCTTAATTCGGCTAATCGGGCCAGCGAGCGTCTGCTAGCTGCAGGCGCGGGAAGATCGCCTGCTATCACATCTGGGTTCCATCTCGTATGTCTATCATTGCCATCGAACCAGCGTGGTCTCGAAAGAGCTATCAGCTTCATTTGTCCTGAATACGAGAACTCTACTTTCGGCGGCACCTCTACTAACATCCCCGGACCAACATCATACGTACGATTTGCTATCGTGAAATACCCGCTTCCGCTCAGCACATAATATGTCCTTGTAATTTTTCTGCTAACCATAAAGGTGTCGTGACCCTTTTGGACATCTATATAATAGACCTCGAGATCCTTCTGTTGCAGCAGTGGTGGGAAATTATACCCTACTAACCCCTCTCCATCAAATGAGGCTGAAGATGGAAGAGTGTATACGTATCCCATAGTTTTCATCTTCAGGAGAACTCAGATCGTTACAGGGCCGCGTCGTCGTCATCGCCGACTGCACCTTCAAAGCGACACATGACAACAGTCAGCTGCGCCTTCATATCTCCGCTTATGCCTGGTTAAAAATGTGTGTAGCAGAGAGAATTTGACTGTCGGCGCAATCGCGGAATGACACAAGACTGCGGCAATCCCGGCTCTTTGTCAACACCATTCGCTGAATTCCGATTACTGACCGTCCAATCTATACACTATCTAGTCACTTGAGGAAACCTAAAAAGAGGTTAACTACCATTGCGTCGACATCGTAACGGGGACAGCATCTATTATGGTTGACAATTATCGCGAGCTAGGCGAGAAATACTACCGTCGATGATTGTCTGATCTGCAGCGCTCGGGCGATTGGGGCCGACGAGGCCAGTGGCGTTGAGACTTTTTTCAATTCTCGCAACCCAATCTGTTAGCCCGCCGCGCGACGTCGAAAACTCGAGCATTGGGCTAGAGCTGCTAGCGCAGTCAACATCTTCGTCATCAGAGTGACAATGCACCTAAATTCGCACTGGACCAGATGGTAGCGATTGCATCTTTATCAGGGGCCTTTGCACTCTCGGGAGATTCGTGAATGTCACTGAATGTGGTTGCGGAACGAGACTTCGTTAGCGCTGATCAGGAGCGATTTGCAGCTGTTTGCGGCGATCGTAATCCCATACACACAAACGCCGTCGCCGCTCGGCGTAGCTTCCTCGGCTTTCCCGTGGTTCACGGCATTCATGCACTGCTATGGGGTTTGGAGAGCCTATTTCGGTACCTGCCGGATCTTGCGCCGGTGGCATCGATCCAGGTTAGCTTCGAGAAGATGATTTACGTTGGCGATCGCGTTCGGGCAGTTCTGGCCCGACACGAGAAACAGCGGCTTCGTGTCGAACTGCTCGTCGAGGGCATCAGAGCGGTGCGTCTTGAAATAACTTTGGGAGATCCGCAGTCGACCAAAGACATGCCCGCTAACGAGCCGTTGCTTCAGCCTACCGAGCCACGCGTCCTGACGTTTGAGCAGATGATCAACTGTCATGGTCGGACGCCGTTTTTCTCTGCCCCGACCGCTGTTTGTCGAATGTTCCCTGCTGCGGCCGATGCGTTGGGCATCCATAGAGTGGCGGGGCTCGCCTGCTCCTCATTTCTTGTTGGCATGGTGTGTCCTGGCCTCCACTCCATCTACCGCGGATTGACACTTGCCACCACACCGCTGAGCGAGGGTAATCAGGACGCCTTGCATTTTCGAGTGGTTCATAGCGACCCGCGTTTTCGGCTAGTGAAGCTGGCTGTTTCGGGCGGCGGTTGGGTGGGGGTCCTCGACGCGCACGCAAGGCCCGAGCCCACAGCTCAGCCAGATCTTCCCAGTATCGCGACCAGGGTTACACTGAAGGAATTTCATAATGTGTCCGCGCTAGTGGTTGGCGGATCGCGAGGGCTGGGTGAACTCATTGGTAAAATTGTTGCCGTAGGTGGCGGCCATGTTACGCTGACATACTCGGTCGGCGAGGCAGATGCCCGTCGCGTACAGTCAGAAATAATTGCGTATGGTGGTCGTTGCGACGTCATCCATTACGATGTCCGGACCAATGCTCGTGAGCAATTGTCCCGTTTGTGTTCATGTCCTACCCAAGTCTATTATTTGCCGACACCGGTAATTTTTCGACGAAAGAGCGCCAGCTTTAGCCAGCAGCGGTTTCAGGAATTTTTGACATTCTACGTGACCGCTTTTCACGATCTCTGTAGAGAGTTGCGGTCGAAGTTCGAAAAGGAAATATCAATTTTCTATCCATCTTCTGTTTATCTCGATACGAGGCCTGCGGGTATGACTGAATACACGATGGCCAAGGCCGCGGGTGAGGTTCTTTGCGCTGATATTCAGTCATTCGAAAGCCCGGGCCGGATTCTGGTACGGCGCCTGCCTCGGATGCCGACGGATCAGACGGCTTCGCTCTTGAAAATCGAAACCGCCGAGCCCATCAGCGTTATACTTCCCATCGTTAGGGAGGTTTATGCTAATCAGAGCAACCGATAAGGTAAATCGCCCTATAAAGATGCGGTCTCCTAATTGGCGATAGTGCTGTCGCCCACACCCATCAAGGGGTAGCTCCTCGAGCGTGCTTGCTCCCGCGCCCGGGTCAAGGCCGGAGTTGGGAAACTTGCGATACTCGTCTTCGCACTCGCGCACTGGCGGCTCCGGGATCGAACCAAAGGTGGCGATAGCCCGACAAGAGGACAGATTAGACTAGACGCAGAAAACCACGAAGCCGTGCCGCTCGGCGGCGCCCGGCTGGAGGCGGGTCAAAAGCCCGGATCGCGCGACTTCGCCCGCGAGAGGCTGAAAGAGCGTCGTGGCACTACATTGGTTTACACTTTGACGTTCCTGTTGTGGGATCCGCGTGTAGACCCGGATTCGCTCGACGAATTCGTCGGCCCGACCTCAGTCCGGTTAGTTACTAGAACTGCCAATACAAAAACTCGCTTGGGCCGCCTATCGAGACGATTGCGATCCCTGCGATCGCCGACACCGCAATTGCCCAGGGCAGCGAGGGACCCCATTCCGGGATTTTAATTCGTCCAATCGCAAACTTGGTCGGCTGCGGCTTCACACCTAGCGCTGGTTCATAGCGAGCTAGTATTTGAAGAGTGTTGGGACAGGCAAGAGCAACGAACATCAGGAAGCCGATCCAAATCGCTGTCTTGCCGAAATCCTGACTACTCCAGGATTCGACAGGAATCACCCCGATCCCGTGAAATGCGCTGGTTAAAGGTCCTAGCTGGTCAAAAAGGGCCTGTGGCAGCGCGATGCCGTTCAGGCCAATGATGCCCTTCACCAAATTGATCGCCGTCGTCAGCGTCGAAGCTCGAAAGAAGATCATCGCAGTAGTGACTGACACAAACGTCAATACTAGGCCACCTGGCTTCATCACACGGTCATAGCTCGGCCTATCTGGCCATAGCCGCACTGCAACTAGGCGCCACGCATGATTAATCGTCAGATAGCAACCATGAAGCAAGCCCCACACAATAAATCCGTAACCGGCACCGTGCCAAAGTCCGGAGACGAACATCGTAACGAGCGTGGGGCCCATCAGCAGAGAAACAAATGCTCCAACAGTCTGATTCCGACCGCCGAATCCCGGTTTCCCCTTTACCAATCGACGTCTAGTCAACCAGAGTACCAAGGGATTATAAAGATACCCTGTCAGGAAACGCGTCAATGTCATATTCCAGCGCAGCCAATATTCGATAATGTTGGATGCGCGGAGCGGCGAGTTAAAGTTCGGCGGTAATCGGATCCCGAAGAATCGGGCCAACCCAAGCGCCATGTCAGTATAGCCGGAAAAGTCAAAATAGATCTGCAGTGTGAACCCGATTGCTGCCATCCACGCCAGGACGAAGGACATTTTCTCTCCGGCAGCAGCGCTATTATAGATCGGAGTGACGTGGAGCGCAATTTGATCGGCAAACACGACCTTCTTGAATAAGCCAAAAGCCAATAACGTAAGGCCGATGGCGAAGTTCTCCTTGTCGAAACGGCAGGAGGCGGTATGAAACTGTGGCATCATCTCCCGATAATGTACAATCGGGCCGGCGATGAGCTGGGGAAAGAACAGCACGAAGGTACAATAGTCCTGAAACGTGAATGATCTTACGCGCCCAGCTTGAACATCGATCAGGAACGCGATCTTTTGAAAGGTAATAAAAGATATCCCTAAAGGCAAAATGATATGCGTTAATACGAGATTTGCACTAAATACATCATTTATTGCGCCATATATAAAATCCGTATATTTGAATATTCCGAGAAATACCACATTGAATGCAATCCCCAGAAAGAGAAGCGTTCTGGACGCACGGCACGACGCCTCGCCCTCGTTCAGTCTGAGGAAGATACGCGCCAAGGCGAAGTTGATGACAATGGACGGCGCAATGATCAATACGTTGACCGGTCGCCACCACGCGTAAAACACGAGGGATACAAGAATAAGCCATCGGATCGCCGACGTACGAGAGACGGTGCCGAGCAAATAGAATCCAAAGAGCGCTGCCGGCAGAAAAACGAAGAGGAATTCACCTGAGTTGAACAACATAGAGGCTATCCTGTCCGGAGTTCTGGGCTCGAAAGGGTATCAACTATACGGCCTTGTGCGGTGTCAGAGCGCTCTTCTGACTCTACAAGATGTGTCACTCCAACCGGAGACACGTACGTAATCCTTTATTTCGGATCAATCTGAGGCCAGCATCTTCGTGGTCGCTGTTACAATTGCTCCGACATTGCCGAATGATTCGATGTCAGCGATTTTGAATTTGACGCCAAATTCAATTTCGACAGCGACAATGAAGTTGATATAATTGAATGAATCCCAACTTGGAATATCATCGCGACGAGTATCCATTGTCAATACGATTGAGTCGTCCAACAACAAATCGCGAAGAATGCGGGTGAATGTGGTCAGAGTTTCTTGTACGGTCATCCTGCTACTCCAGCACGAACTATGTGAGTATAGTGCGTGACGTAATCGGCCAGATCAAGGAACCAGCGCGTCGCTCCACTGGTTGATACCGTCTGATTAGCTGCGGCAAAGCCAAGACTCGAATATAACGCACTGATCACATTGTTTTTGGAGGTAGCAATGTATTCCGCGACAAGAGCCCGGGCACCGCGCTGACGAGCAGCCTCGACCGCAATGTTCATGGCTTCGTGCTCAAGCTGTCGGCCGAACACGCGGCAGCTCATTACCCAATTCTCGATCTCGAGCACGTCTTCGTCTTCGGGAGTGGGACGCAGGATCATCGCACTCACGAGACCGTTGTCACCGATTCGATCCAAAAGGCGAAATTGCAGGGTTAAAGCGCTGTGCAGGTTCGTAAGAATTGCTATCTCTTCAGAGGTGTATCGTCGGGTCGTCGTGTTGAATTGATTGGTCTTGTTGATGAGTTGAACAACGCGGGGCTGGTCGACGGCCGTGAATGGTCCAAACCGAACTGACATCTTTAGCCCGCGGAGGAATTCGTCCATGCTCTGCGCTGATTCAAACAAAGCGTCGCGTTCGGCGTTTTCAGCGTATTGCTGGGCACGATCCCGATCTTCGAGCGTAAAGGAAACCGCTTCGAAGTAGCCCGCATCGGCAAGGCAACGTACATACTGTGCGGCATCTTCCGGTAATTCTGGGACCGCAACCATCGGAAGGCTTTGGCGGACGCGCGCCCGTTCCACGGGATTGTCATCAACGAAGACCAGGCTGTCGATGCCGATATTCAGTCGAGTAGCAATAGCCTTAAGGTTTTTCGCTTTATCATCCCAATTCGCTAGAAAGGCCGCGATGTCGGAACGGCGAAGAACCATTTCGGGGTGATCGTGAAATACAGCTTCGGCTATTCCTGGGTCGTTTTTTGAACAGACTGCCAGAATGACTCCACGCTCCTTAAGCCGCTTGGCGTAATGTTGCAGGGCCAGATGTGCTTCGCCGGCGGCACTCCCCTCTCCGAGGACGATGCCCTCAATCCCGTCGTCACCGATCACGCCACCCCACAGAGTGTTGTCGAGATCGAGGACAAGACATTTCTTTGACAGCCCTCGTTGCGCAGCCAGGATGCGGGCGACCATATCGCCGTATACAGGGGCCGCTTGCGGAGCAATTTCCAACTTTCCTTGAAGCCAGCGCCCCGCCTCGAACCACGCATCAATTCCGTCGCGTTCGCTGGCGCGCGCAACATCGAGAAGCAATACGCCATCCTGCGCGGCAGCCTCACACAGTCGATCATTGAGCCGTGCGACGACCCGTGCCGGTGCCCCGGGGACAAAGCGATCGAAGCTACCGAACAACGGTTCGGTTACATCGAGGAAGGTTTGTTGAAGGATCACCCCACTGCAAATCTCGCGTGCCTTTCGCCAAAACGACCGCAACTCTTCAATAAGTCCTGCGATCGTCTCCTCAACTTCGGCGGCCGTCGCCGTAAGCGGGATGGCGGAAATTGCTTCTTTCGCAGTGAGCGAAAACAGTACGGCTTGGGGCGCAAATTGATGCAGGGCAGAAGTTGGATCAAGAAGATCTTGCCGATATTGCCCGTATCCTCCACTCTGTACGTCGATCAACAATCTTCTGCGCAAGCCGGCGACCCGGATCGCCGGCAATAGGTGGTCAACGGTCGAGGACGCGAGGACAGCGAGCCGCATCGGTAAGAAGCCGGGTGCTTGCTTTAAGTCCGATCGGCCGTATGCGCGATCGAGCTGGACCGTTTCGAGGAAGCCAAGTCGATAAGCGGCAAGGGCGGCCAAATTCTCAAGACAATACACTGGCTCGGTACTATCCAAGGCCGTGCGTAAATCTCCGCGAAAATCAGGCGCTATAGGCAGCCAACTCATCATTGGACTGTGAGGGGTAGTGATTTGCATTGGAACGACCAGATCAGTGGGCGACAAATTTGCAGATGACCTCACGAGTGGGCAGCGGCTTGTCCCTCCAAACAGGACCGAATCGTGGGCCCTGCAATTCGAAAAAAGGATTCAGACCAGCGTTCTGCGCTTGGCTGATCTAGATGGAATCCGTCGAATGTCTGCAATCCTTTCAGAATTTCCGGCGCGGTTAACTTCATGCCAAGGCCCGCAGCAATGGCATTTGCATTCCCGATCTTTGTTCCGACAAATGGAACACTTGTCAGTATCACGCATTTTCCTTGGGTGAATTCCGACAGGAAATCGACTGCGGCGGCCGTGTTGCTGGCGACCAGCCCCTGATCAACGTCCCGATCATAGGAGACGGGAATGATTTTTAGCTCGGAGGCCGCGAGCTCCATCGAGTACGCCCCGGTTTCGCGTGAACGGAAGATAACGGTCTTATGCCCGCAAAGCGGTGCAATTGCTTGGCAAACCGGCTCGTGTACACGTTGCCAAAGGCGTTTCTCCTCGTATCGATGTCGTGCTTCTGGATCTTGCAAGACCGCCTTTGCCGGAAAGGTTTCGGATCGATCAAAAAAGCCATCGACATTGATCACATAGACTTTGGCTCGGGGGTGGATTTTACGTAGCACCTTCTCTGCGAAAAGAACGTTTTCGAAATAAGTAAATCCCATCAGGTAATAATGGGCTGACGCTGACGCGAACCAATCCGCCGTTGCGGCCGTCGAATATCCGAATTGAGTGCGGCTAGTGCCAAGAAATAGTACGTCCGCGTCGCGAACATAGTCTTGCACGGAAGGTTCTAAGTCAAAATAGAAGGCTCCGTGCTCATAGTCGGCATAATGCGCTCCTTGGCAATACGCCAGGTATCGGTCGGTGTTGTACCCGTCTGCCCGACAGGAAAAGATGGTATCGGCTCGGAATTGGTAAGCATAGGAAACGAGAGCAGCGGCCAATACAATGCATCCATAGATTATTGGCTGGCTTGCAAAGAGACCTTCCCACGCCTTGCTCCAGGTTTTGGATAGTACCGGAAAGCCGAAAGCGGCTTTTATCATAAACCCTCTCACTCAAGCAGCGGGTTGCGAGTTCTTCACGGGCCACTTACGACCGATTGCTAATAACCCGGACGGCAAGGAGGTAGAAATGGCGATTAACAGCAAGTCTAGAGCCCGAACATGAACAACGCCCGCCCAGCGGCTACAGCAATTACCTGACGCCCATCGACCGCAAATGAGATCGGGGCAGCCTTCGTGTTACCGCCGAGTGAAACGCGCCAGACTTCGCGTCCGCTGTCCGCGTCCAGCGCAAAGCCGACTCCTCCCGACGCTCCAAACACCAATCCCCCTCCAGTTGACAGCAGACCACTGTAATTGCCATGCCGCGCGATAGGTGCGCTATATTCCCATTTTCTCCTGCCGCTGGCAGCGTCGAGCGCAAGGACTTCGTTTATCGCCGTCGCTGTTTGGCTCCAGCCACTGCCAATAAAAAAACCCTTCTGCCCGCCAGTGACGCTGTTTGGAGGGAGTTTTGTGAAGACTGAACTGCCCTCGGTCGCGGGAACAAACATAGATCCGCGGCTCTGATCAAAAGACGGGTTTTGCCAGTTCGTCCCGCCGCCAGCGCCCGGTCTTGTGCGACGGCCAGCCGTCGTCACCTTGGCCGTCTCGGACAGGATCGGTCGTCCCGCAGAGGTAAGCCCCTTTGCCCAATCGATCTCGACGAACGGCACCCCGACCAAATACTCTCCCGTGACCCGGTCAAGGACGTAGTAGAACCCATTCCTATTCGGCCAGCAGATCACCTTGCGGACTGTGCCTCCGAGCGAAAGATCGGCAAGAACCGGGGTCTGCGCAGCATCCCAGTCGTGTTCATCATGCGGGGTGAATTGGAAATACCACGCTAGCTTGCCGGTGCTCGCCTGCAAAGCGATGACGCTGGCAGTGAATAGGTTATCACCGGGGCGTGCTTCGCCTAAAAAAGCCGGAGTGGGATTACCAACGCCCCAATAGAGCAGGTCGGTCTCTGGATCATAGCTCCCGGTGACCCAGGTCCCGCCGCCACCCGTTCGCCATGCATCGTTCTCCCAGGTTTCGTGCCCGATTTCTCCAGGACCGGGGATCGCATCAAATTGCCACTGTAGTTGCCCGTTCGACACGTCGTACGCAGCGAGAAACCCGCGAATACTGAACTCACCTCCCGAGACCCCGACGATCACGGAACCATTTACGACGAGCGGAGCGCCGGAGAGCGAGTAGCCATCCGACGGCTTTGCCACTAATCTTTCCCAGGCAATGGTCCCGTCATTTGCATTGATTGCAACCAAATACCCGTCCAGACCGCTGAAAAATAAAAGATTCCCATGCACCGCGAGTCCTCGGTTCACCAATCCGTATTCTAGCGGCAAGTTTGGCGGAATAGGTCGCTTGTACTCCCAAATTACGCTGCCCGTTTTCGCGTCCAGAGCTAGGACATGCCCGGCGTCTACCGCGATGAACATCACGCCGTCGATCACCAGCGGTGTTGCTTCTATGGCCTGATCGTTAATGTCGAATTGCTTGATCCACCGCATTCGCAGTTGCGCGACATTTGCCGAAGTAATTTCCGCGAGCGGTGTGTGACGCCACCCATTATAAGAATTAGAATAGGTCAGCCATTCGTCAGTCTTGGTACCGGCAGCACGCAGGCGTTCGCTGCTCACCTGAATGGACGGCCGGGGTGCTTCTGGTGTGTCGTCTTCGGATGCGTGAGTTTGTAACATTTTGACGTGCACAGTGACCTGCAAGAGCTCCCGCATCGGTAGACCAGCGCTCGGCATCGCCGTACCGCTAACGCCATCTCTCACCACTTGGTAGATAGCGAGGTCGCTATCGCCATGTTTGTATTCCGATCGTGTCAATGACGGAGCACCTGGACCACCCCCGCCATCAATACCATGGCATCCCGTACATCGTTCGCGAAAGATCCTCGCACCCGCCCTGCGATCGCCTTCGCTGTAGTTTGCGCTGTATTGGAGGCTAGCCTCAAGGCTGCGCCCGGCAGCGCAGTGAAATCCGCTTCCAGGGCCAGTCAATCCCCA
>Ga0182038_10000582_pt1 | contig 18684 bp, 17 predicted proteins | sample sta12Can44000108_FD_125976 | JGI IMG/M metagenome (GOLD analysis project Ga0182038, IMG submission 125976) | Lab enrichment of tropical soil microbial communities from Luquillo Experimental Forest, Puerto Rico - statanox.12C.anox.44.000.108 | ecosystem: Environmental > Terrestrial > Soil >...
GAATTCCGGGCGCGGCTTCCTGGTCAAGACCGACGAGGTGGTGGCTCAGACCCGCGCCGGCAAGCAGATTTTGAATACCGGCGACGGCGAGACGGCCATGTTCTGCCTACCCGCCGAGGGCGATGCGGTGGCGGTGATCGGCCAGAACCGCAAGCTGATCATCTTCATGCTGGACGAAATCCCCGAAATGACCCGGGGCAGGGGCGTGATGCTGCAAAAATACCGCGACGGCGGGGCGTCGGACATCAAGGTCTTCACGCTGAAGGACGGCCTGACCTATCGCCAGCGCAATGCCGACAAGACCCGCACCGAGCCTAATCTGGTGCTGTGGCTGGGCAAGCGCGCCACCGTGGGCCGCACGCCGCCGCAGGGCTTCCGGCTGGACAACAAGTTCTAGCGTTACGGATGGGAGGGCGTCACTGCAGTTGAAGGGGCGCTTCCGGTTCCGCTGCTTACTGAAGGCGTTGGAGTCGTGACGGGATTTGTCGACGAGGTCGTTGGCATAACGCTGGTACTGGCTTGTGATGACGACGTCTGGCTTGCCGTTCCGGATGATGACGGCGTCTGATGCGACGTCTGGCTTGCCGTTCCGGTCATCGAAGAGCTTGAGGACGTCGTATTGACGTTCGTCACTGCAGGATTGCTGCGCGCAATAATCGGCGCTTGCATCGTGTGGGCTTGTTCTATTTGCGCCACCATCGTGGGGCTGCTGCTACCGCTGGGATTGGTCGAGCTGACGATGTTTTCCGGGTCGCCATGGCGCTCCCGGTCTTTCAGAGTCGAGTTATCGGCGCCGAAAGCGTAACGGATGCCGGCGATGGCGAAGCCGTGACCGCGATTTCCGCCGCCAGTATTGGCGAAAAAGGTAGTCGGGCTGGAGGCAATCGGCTGCCATTCAACTTCGCCGAAACCGATCCGCGTATTGTTGTATCCAGTTCCGCCCAAGGAAAGTTTGAGGCTGTCGGTAACATACCAGCCTCCAGATAGACTAGCGTAGCCCGATGTCGATGTGCCCTTGTTGGCGTCACCTCGCTGCAGACCAACAGAGGGGGCGAGAGTGAAATTGCCGAGATATTCTTCCGTTTCCAATCCGTAGCGGTAAATATCGGCGCTGTCGATACGTGACCAGGATGCGGTAACCCCGAGCAATGCTTGATCAGGGTCTCGCCAGAAAGCGTGTCCGCCAACGCCCTTTTGCAGTTGATCGCCACTTTTTCCGGCTGCGCCGTCGAGCTGAAAACCAAAACGGTGCCCGACTGGCACGGTTCCCGTAACGGACGCGAAGCCGGACGGCGAACCATTCACTGATCCGCCCGATCCATCAACCGACAGGGTCGGCGCTGAAACCGCCGGGTCATCTCCAGCCAAAGCTGGCCAACACGCCGCCAGAAGCAATCCGGCAGCCGCGCATGCGCCCATCTGAGATCGGTGATGAAAACTCACAAAGAATTCCCCTTAGCCCAGTATGGAATTCTAGCACAACTACCATTGGATGATAAACATGCTTTAATATCTTTTAGGATTTTAGAGATCGAGGGCGATGCGAAGGCCTGGAAAGCCAGCGCCGAGCTTAATCTGGTGCTGTGGCTGGGCAAGCGCGCCACCGTGGGCCGCACGCCGCCGCAAGGCTTCCGGCTGGACAACAAGTTCTAGCTGGCTGCGATGTCTCCGTCATTCCCGCGCAGGCGGGAATCCATCTCAGGAACAAATCAACAGCGGGTGATTCAGCCTCAATCCTGCCGTTACATGGATCCCCACCTGCGCGGGGATGACAGTGAGGATGGATGGTTCATCCAGAGTCATCCCGCCTTGGCCTTCAGCCGGCTGTCCTCCAGCTCGCCCAACGCCTCTAGGATGGGATAGGCCACCGAGGCGATATGGGCGTTGATGCGCTTCAGGTCGCGCAGGATGTCGAGATGCAGCGTGCTGCTCTCGATGCTGTCCTTGCGGCCGTCGCGCAGGCGGATCAGGTGGGATTCGGTGGCGGCCCGCTCAAGATTGCGCACCTCGGTCTTTTCGGCCACCAGCTGGCGGGCCAGTTTGACATCGCCCGAGACGAAGATGGCCATGGCGATCTTCAGGTTCTCCTGGGTCAGGGCGAACATGGCTTCCAGCTCGGCGAAGCCCTCGGGCGAGAAAGACAGGTGATGCTTGATCTTCTTGTCCGCTGCCTCGATCAGGTTGTGGTCGATAATGTCGCCGATATGCTCAAGATTGATGGCGAAGGTCATGATCTCGCTGGCGCGGCGGCGGCTGTCCTCGTCCATATCCTCGTTCGACAGGCGCGACAGATAAAGCTTCACCGCCTGATGCAGGGCGTCGACCACATGGTCGGTGCGGGCGACTTCGGCGGCCAGCTTGGCGTCGTCGCGGCGTAAGACCTCCAGGCATTGGCTGAACATGGCTTCCACCGCATCGCCGATGCGCAAGGTTTCGCGGGTGGCGTTGCCGATGGCGACGCTGGGCGAGCCGAGGGCGGTTTCGTCCAGATAGCGCGGCTGGCGAGGGTCATCGGCTTTGGGTTCGTCGGGGCGCAATTGCGTCACCAGCCTTCCCATAGCCTCGACTGCTGGCAAGAAGGCTGCCGCCAGCAGTAGATTGAAGGCGATATGGAAATCCACCAGTTGGGCGGCGCGGTCGGTCTCCAGCAGCGGCAGCCAGCGGGAGATCATCTCCAGCAACGGCAGCAGCGCCAGGCAACCGGCGGCGCGAACCAGGGCGTTGCCCAAAGGAACCCGCCGGACGGCCGGGCTTTCTTTGGCGGTTTCCATCAGCGGGGAAAGGGCGCTGCCCAGATTGGCCCCCAGGATCAGCGCCAGTCCGAACGGCAGACTGAAGTCGCCCTTGGCCGCCAGCGGCAGGATCAGCAGGATCGAGGCGATGCTGGAATGGGCCATCATCGCCAGCAAGGCAGCCAGCAGCAGCCCCACCAGCCAGGCCCCGTCGAGATCATGCAGCACAAGGCGCAATTGCCGGGAATCCCGCAAGGGCTCCGACGCCGTGTCCAAAAGATGCAGCGACAGCAGCATCAATCCCAGCCCGATGAAGATGCGGGCCATATGCCGCCGTTTACCCTCGCCGCTGCGGAACAGCGCCCAGCCGGCAAACAGCAAAACCGCCGACAGCGGCCCGACATTGAAGGTCAGCAGCTTGGCCACCAGACTGGTGCCGATATTGGCTCCCAGCATGATGGTCTGGGCGGTGGCGGCGCTCATCAGCCCGCGCCCGGCGAACGAGGCCGACATCAGGCAGGTGGCGGTGCTGCTTTGCAGGGCGACGGTGACGGCCAGACCAGCGGCCAGAGCCTTGAAGCGGCTGTCGGTTCCCAGGGCGATGCCCCGGCGCAGGCTGGCGCCGAAAGTGCGTGTGACGCCGGTGCCCACCATGCGCAGGCCCCAGAGCAGCAGGGCGACGGCCCCTAAGATATTGGCGACGACGACGGCTTCGTTCACTCCATCGGAACTCCTGTTACGAGGGTGATTGTCATAAAACTGTAATATTTGCCGATGGGGACGGGATTGCAAGGAAGCCGGTCTTCGCCTGGACGGATGGGATAGGAATTGCCTCCATATATAACTAACAAAAATTGTTATATAACATAAATTAACATTTCTAACTTGATGTACAATGTTTCTTTCGTCACAATTCTGTGGTGAATTGATGCCGAGGGAAAAAGATGACCATGACCGTTCAACCGTTGCAGACCGCTAATCCAGGTCTTTCCGGCTTTTTCGGTGACAGCATCGGGATGGATGCCGAGGGCGCGTTCGGCCAGTACGAAGACATGCGGATGCGCAGCGTCTTCCAGCCTTTGGTGACGGCGGAGGGGCAAAATCCCGCCGCCTACGAAGCCTTGCTGCGGGTTAATGGCGGGGCGATCCCTCCGGATCAGGCCTTCGGCCGGATCACCTCGCCCGAGGGCATCGTCTTCTTCGATCGGTTATGCCGCAGCCTGCATGCCCTGAACTTCACCCGTCAGTCGGGCGAGGGGGATGTGCTCTATCTGAACGTCCATGGCCGGCATCTGTTGAATGTGGATGGCGGCAGCCATGGCAGCATCTTCGAGGCCTTGCTGGGCCATTGCGGCTTGAAGCCGTCGCAGGTGGTGCTGGAGGTGCTGGAATCGCGCATCGACGACGTCCAGCGCCTGACGGAAGCGGTGGCGGCCTATCAGCAGCGAGGATATCGGGTGGCCATCGACGATTTCGGCTGCAGCCATTCCAACTTCGACCGGCTATGGCTGCTGACCCCGGATATCGTCAAGCTGGATCGCTCGCTGCTGCTGCAATCGACCCATAATCCCCGAGCCCGGCTGATTCTGCCCAAGATCGTCGATATCATCCACGATCTGGGCGCTTTGGTGGTCTGCGAAGGCGTCGAAACCGAGGATCAGCACAAGCTGGCGGTCGATGCCGGCGCCGACCTGTTGCAAGGCTACTATTACGCCCGGCCGGCCCCTAAACTGTGGCGGCCATATTAAGCTGCTTTTAGCTCGGTCAGGAAACTGGCCACCTTCCGCGACAGCTGATCGGCGTTAACCGACAATTCGCTGGACGAGGATTTTACCGTGCTGGCCGATGATCCGGTGTCATGCGCGGCCTGCGCCACCGTATCGATCACCTGACTGATGGTTTGGCTGCTGCTGGCCGCCATGCCGACCGAGCGGGCGATCTCCTGGGTTGCCGCTCCTTGTTCCTGCACCGCGGAAGCGATGGCCGAAGAGACGCCATGCAAACGGTCGATGGCCTGCGAGATGCGGTCTACCGACGTCATGGCGAGATTGGTCGCGGTCTCCACCGCCTGGATGCGTTTGATGATCGTGTCAGTGACCCTTGCGGCCTGGTCGGCCAAGGCTTTCACTTCTCCGGCCACCACGGCGAATCCTCGACCATGTTCGCCTGCGCGGGCCGATTCGATACTGGCGTTCAGGGCCAGCAGGCGGGTGCGCCCAGCGATGTCGGTGACCTCGCGGGTCGAGGCGGCGATGTCGGTCACGGCTTGCGAGAGTTGTGTCACAACGCCCTTGACCTGTGCCGCGTCTGTGACGGCTTCGCTGGTGGATTGGCTGACGGCAGCGGCCTGACGCCCGATCTCGTCGATGGAAGCCGAGAGTTCGGTAGTGGCGGCGGCCACGGTCTCGACGCTTTGGCTGGTCACTGCGGCGTTCGATGCGACTTCCTGCGTCCGGCTGGCCGTCATATTGGCGTTCTGGGCCATGGCGTCCGAGATGGCTTGCAGCTCGACGGCGGCAGAGGCCACCAGATCCACCATGCCCTTGATATCAATATTGAAGCGGTCGGCATGTTCCGACAGGGTCTTCTTGGCGGTGTCCTTCGAGGCGGCAATATAGACCGAGGTCGCCAGTTCCATGTCCAAGAATACCGCCTTGATCACGGCTTCCAATTTTTCCGCAAGCCGTTCAGGGTGCTTGCGCTCGCTGGCCAGCAATTGCCGGATCAGCCGGATCAGGGCGAAGCAGTAGCCGCCCATGTACCATTGCGGCTCCAGGCCGATGCGCTCGTGGGTTTTACCGATGCGGATGACGCGCGTCATGTAGTCATCGTTGAAGTTCCCTGAAAATACGCTCTCGCTCCAGTGCTTCAGCTGCATTGACCGGGCGTGTTTCTGGATCTCTGGCGTAAAGAAGCTGGCGAGATTCGGGGTCGCGGAGATTTTGCGATAAAACTCCTCAAGAACGTCGTCAAGAGATCCCTGCAGCGATGTGTGGGCATCTTGAAGTTGCCGGCAAGTCTCATCGTTGATTTCTAGGAAATTAAGTCTTTGTAAAATTTCCATGGGATTCTCCTGATGATGTTAACGTTGATACCTCATTGTTATGCTGTTTATAGTTGTTATGTGATTTTGCATGCCATTAAAGATAGTGGGTGGCCTTAGCTTTTGAGAGTCTATCTTTGGTCTTTTTTTTGCGGTTTTGGGGTAGTGGTTTTACCTTAAGGTTGTATTGCGTATCCATCATCTGGTCATTCAGGTCATAGCCAGGCTTCTAGGGGCAGTCTGTATTGGTTATGCGGTTAGGAATAAAAGTCTTATTGCCTGGGGCTGCTGAAAAGAGTGATAGCGAACGATCGTTCGAATGTCGTTTGCCCCTACTATTTTCTGCTATATTGCCTGTGGTTATATTGCGGCATATATAAATATAATCTTGTGCTTGCAGTCTAATTCTCTGTCAAGAAACTTCAAAAACTAGAATAAAACCGATAATTTTAACTTATAAATTACCATTATTTCTTATGTAATTTGTTGATTAGATTATTATTGTATGTTTTTTATGGTCGCTAATATGCTTTTTTCTGTGTAAAGAATCTTTTGGATGGGGCTAAGAATCTCGTCGCAATTAAATCGTTGTTAAGCCTCGCGCCCCCAGAATGCCCTTAACGGATCGATGGCGCATCCGGCTAGCCTTGGACCGATGGGCGGGACTGGCAACCGATGCGCGAAAGAAGAGGGTGACATCATGCTCAATGAAAGGGTTCTCGTCGTCGATGATGATGTCAATTCGCGTCACTCTCTGACTCGGTCTCTGTCGCGTGAGGGGTTCTCGGTGATCGAGGCTCCCAGCGAGGAAGATATCCAGGAAGAATGGCTTTCCGGCCTGTGCGTCGCCATCATCAATGCCCATAACCAGCGCGGCATGCATCGCTTCGATCTGGTCAAGCGTTTCTCCAGCCGCTGGCCGATGGTCGGGCTGGTGCTGCTGATGGATCAGAGCGATCCCGCCGACCGGGCGCTCGGCTTCGAACTGGGGGCCGATGATTTTCTGCAAAAGCCGGTGGACCCGCGCGAGTTGCTGGCCCGCGTGCGCGCTTTCATGCGCCGCATGCGTCTGTTGAGCGAAGGCCCCATGCCCGGCCGCGCCTCCAACTCGGCGCTTGAATTCAACGGCTGGTCCTTAAGCACCTCGAGCCATATGCTGGTGTCGCCGGAAGGCGAGCAGATCGATTTGACCACCACCGAATGCAATATTCTGACGGTGTTGGCCGGTCGTCCCGGTCAGCCGGTGAGCCGTCAGGTTCTCTATAAATCGGTGCGGGGGCGCGAATGGTCGCCCTTGGATCGCAGCCTGGATACCCATGTGGCCAATCTGCGCCGCAAGCTGTCACGCTGCGGTGGGTCTCGATTGATCACGACAGTGCATGGCCAGGGCTATAGTCTGGCGGCATAAAAAAACCGGGCGTCAGCCCGGTTTTTTTATTTGCAGCGCACGGTTTGCCTGATCAGGCCGTTGCCGTGGCCGCCGAAATTTCGGGCGAGGCGGCCTCGTCCTCTTTCGTCTTTTCGTCTTCCACCTTGGTCTCGGACGGAGACGCCAGCAAAGCCTGGCCGGCGGCGTTGCGGTCGCTGCTCAGCGCGGCCTTGGCGGCTTCGCCGGTGCCGGTCTGGTGGCTCATGCGATCGAAGCGGCCTTCGACGAAGGCGCCGGCTTCGATGGACAAGGTGTCGTGGGTGATGTCGCCGACCACATGGGCGGTCTTGGCCAGTTCCACGGCGCGGGCTTTGACCTGACCGGTGACACTGCCCAGAACCCGTACCAGATCGGCGCTGATCTCGCCGGTGATGGTGCCGGTGGGGCCGACCACCAGCATGTCGCAGCGAACATCGCCATCGACGCGTCCATCCACATGAACCTCGCCCTGGCTCAGGATATCGCCGGTGATGGTGCAGTCGGCGCCGATGATCGAAGGGCTGGTGCGCCGCGTGCCCGCAGCATTGGCCTTACTGATTTTTGAGAACATCTTGCCCCGCCGTGATGAACTTCATGGGATTGGTGGGATCGCCGTCCACGCGGACTTCGTAATGCAGATGCGGGCCGGTGGTGCGCCCGGTTTCGCCCAGCAGCCCGATGGGCTTGCCGCGGGTGACGCGGTCGCCGACCGATACCAGCACGCGCGACAGATGGGCGTAACGGGTATGCAGGCCCATGCCGTGGTCGATCTCGATCAGATTGCCATAGCGGTCGCCCCAACCGGCGAACACCACGCGGCCGTCGCCGGTGGCGGTGACGGGGGTGCCCATAGGCGCGCCCAGATCGACACCTTCATGGATGCCGCTCATGGAATTGATCGGGTCGTTGCGGGCGCCGAAGGGGCTGGTGACCTCGTAATCCTGCAAGGGTTCGGCCAGCGGCACCGCCTTCAGGGCCAGGGTCAGGTTGTCCAGGCGGGCGGCGCGGTCGTTGAACAGCGCCACCGGAGTGGCCAGCATGCTGTTGTTGCCGGGGTTATGGGCGGCGACGAAGGGACCGCCGCGGCCATAGGCCTCGGACTGGCCGGGCTGGCGCATCTGCCGCTCGGCCTCGGCCTCGACCAGCGACTGAGCATCGACGCCGACGCGGGCCAGGGTCTTGGCCAGGGTGCCGTAGCGGCTGGCGGTGATGTCGGCGGAATGTTCCAGGAAGGCGCCATGGCTGGCCTTCAGCTTTTCCAGCCCTTCCTGCAACTCGTCCACCTTCTGCTTCAGCGCCTCGCGCTCGGAACCGGGGGCGGGCAGACTGCCGACGATATGATCGGTGTCGGGGCCGGACGGAGCGGCAGCGGCCGGACGGACGCCAGCGACATTCTGCGGCAGAGCGCCCGGGCTGCAGCCATTGCCGGCATCGGGGTTCAGCTTCGGCATGTCGTTGGGATTGCGCTTGGCCGGTTCGGCATTGCGTTGGGCGATCTTCAGCAGGCTGTCCTGGATGTCCGAGACTTCGCAGGTGATGCGGTTGAAGGTGCCCTTGAATTCGTCGAGGCGCGAGAAGGCGGCCTGATATTCGCCCTTCATGCCGTTCAGCTCGCTGACCTGGCGGTCGATCTCGCTTTCACGGTTGGCCAGGGTGATGGATTTATCCACATAAGCCGCGGTCGCCAGCAGCGCCCACAGCACGCAACCGGCGATCACGCCGACCACGCCCAGCTGATGGACGGTGCCCAAGGTGAAGCAATGCACGCGGCCATGATCGCGAATCAGGAACTGCCGTTCGGGGAAGACACGATGCAGCACTCCCCAGAATGAGGCCATCCGCTCAGCGATCTTGCGCAAAAAGCCCAACCGACTGCTCCCCCGTTGTGGCGTGCGAAACTGGTCTTTCCGGAATGCCCCCGTCCGACCGCCCGCGTCTTTCGCGGCACTTTTCCCGACCGTCGTTCGGCGCCCACCCCTGGGCCGACATCCGGGAAGCGGTACGTTATCCCTTTCGAGGGGCATTTTTGAAGCCCAAATTTGCTCCATAGGTTTAGAAAAACTCATCCCGGCGTATAGTCATAGACAGAAAGCAGCTTAAAGCTGGCGGATCGCCTTGATTTGTCGTCAGGGGCTTGGCAGTCGCCCCAAGGGCGGGCATTCTATCGACAATCGCTGATACACCCTTACGGGAACGGAGTCCCGCCATGTCCAGCAACCTGATCGCCTTCGACGAGGCCTTGCACCTGCCCTTCTATGACCCCGAGCCGGTGGATCAGCTGCGCAGCCTGTTGGGCGACGAGATGGTGGTAGATCTGGTGGCAGAATATGAAAGCTCAGGGGTCGAGACCCTGGCCCGCCTCGATCAGGCCATCGCCGCCGGCGACGCCACCTCGGCCCAGCGCGAGGTGCATTCCCTGAAAAGCGCCTCGGCCAGCCTTGGTCTGACCCGGCTGTCGCGGCTGTGTTTCGCCCTGGAAAGCGATTGTCGCGCCGGCAGCCTGGATCTGGTGCGGCGGAAAAGAGATGTGATTGGCGAAAATTACCAGGAAGCCTGCAAATTCTTGCAGAAGCTTAAAGCCTCGTAGGGCTCAAGAGTAATTTATCAACATAACGGCAGGGACGGTTGAATTGCAAGAGCCGTTTCCGCGCCTGCCCATGAGGGATCAGCACGCCTCTTCCCCAGAGGAGTGTGGTACCTGACTATTGGGCCGCCATGTACGAGCGGCACCCGAACAATAGAATTCATATGGGAAAGGTCCAACCGCCGATGTATAGCGATCGTATCCGCTTGAAAACCCTGCTGGGCAAGGTCGTCAGTCCCGAGCAGGCCGCCTCTCTGATCCAGGACGGCATGACCATCGGCATGAGCGGTTTCACCCGCGCCGGTGACGCCAAGATCGTTCCCATGGCTCTGGCCGAGCGCGCCGCCACCGAGAATCTGAAGATCACCCTGATGACCGGCGCCAGCCTGGGCAGCGACATCGACAAGACCCTGACCGAGGCCAAGGTTCTGTCGCGACGCATTCCCTTCCAGGCCGACCCCGTCCTGCGCGGCGCCATCAATAAGGGCGAGGTGATGTTCGTCGACCAGCATCTGTCGGAAACCGTCGAGATGCTGCGCACCCGCCAGATGGCTCCCATCGATATCGCGGTGGTCGAAGCCGTGGCGATCACCGAAGACGGCGGCATCATCCCCACCACTTCGGTCGGCAACTCCGCCAGCTTCGCCATCCTGGCCGACAAGATCATCGTCGAGCTGAACATCAGCCAGACCGAGAATCTGGTGGGCATGCACGACATCTACATCCCCACCCGCCGCCCGTACCGCGAGCCGATCCCGGTGGTGCAGCCCTCCAGCCGCTGCGGCCTGCCTTATATCCCGATCGATCCTTCGAAGATCGCCGCCATCGTGGTGTCGCAGAAGAAGGACAGCTGGGCCAATGTGGTGCCGCCGGACGCCGAGACCGGCATGATTGCCGGCAATCTGGTCGACTTCCTGAAGAACGAGGTCAAGCAGGGCCGTCTGGGCAACAGCCTGACCCCGCTGCAGGCCGGCATCGGCTCGATCGCCAACGCCGTGCTGCATGGGTTCATCGACAGCCCGTTCCATGACATGACCATGTATTCGGAAGTGCTGCAGGACAGCACCTTCGAGCTGTTCGACAGCGGCAAGCTGACCTTTGCTTCGGGCTCCTCGATCACCCTCTCCAAGCCCTGCGCCGAGAAGGTGTTCCCGAACATCCTGAAGTACAAGGATCGCCTGATCCTGCGCCCGCAGGAAATCAGCAACCATCCGGAAGTGGTCCGCCGTCTGGGCATCATGGCCATCAACACTGCCCTGGAATTCGACATTTTCGGCAATGTCAATTCCACCCACGTCAGCGGCACCCATATGATGAACGGCATCGGCGGCTCGGGCGACTTTGCCCGCAACGCCTATATGTCGATCTTCGTCACCAAGTCCATCGCCAAGGACGGCAAGATTTCGTCGGTGGTTCCCATGGTCAGCCATGTGGATCACACCGAGCATGACGTCGACATCCTGGTGACCGAGCAGGGTCTGGCCGATCTGCGCGGTCTGGCGCCGCGTGAACGCGCGCCGCTGATCATCGAGAACTGCGTGCATCCGATGTACAAGGACGCCATGCGCGACTACTACAAGGACGCCCTGACCCGTGGCGGTCATACCCCGCATGTGCTCGAGAAGGCCTTCTCGTGGCATGAGAACTACCGCAACAGCGGCAGCATGCTGCCGGGTCTGAAGAAGGCGGCGGAGTAAAAACTTCCCTTACCAAGGGGAAAGACAGGGGCCGGGCGGCGACGTCCGGCCCCTTTTTTCTTGCCTGGGCTGTCGCCATATGGGAAGCAGAGGGGAACAAGGATTTCCAGTCAATGGAGTAGGGGGACCGATTGTCTGAAACTGGCGGTTGGCGGCATGACATGGCTCTGGCGACGCTGCTGGAGGGCGACGGTTTCCTGACCTTCGACTCTCAGCTAGCCCTGCGCGCCCTGGTCGAGACCGGCGCCGAGGGGCTGGAAGCCGCCCGTTGCAGTTTCTGGCGCCGCTCGCTCAATCCCGCCATGCTGCGCTGCCAGCATCTTTATGACGAGGAAAGCGGCGGCCATTGCCAGGGCCCGGCGATGCTGGAGGCCGATGATCCCGACCTGTTCGAACAGCTGGACCGTGCCGCCCCGCAAATTTTCCTGTCGAGCGATGACGACCTGCCGCCGGCTTTGACCGGCTTCATGGCATCCCATGGCTTTTCCGCTCTGCTGCAATGGCCGGTGGTGCTGGACGGCCGGCTGGAAGCCATACTGGTCTTCGCCGACCGCCGTCCGGGCCGCGATTGGAGCGAGGACGACCGGGGCTTCGCCCGCCTGCTGGCCGGGCTGGCGGCGATGCTGCTGAAGGGCGAGGTTCTGCGGTCGCAAGCATTGCCGGTCTGCGCGCCGATGCCGGTGCCCTCGCTATTGCCCGAGCCGATGGAAAATCGGACGGTTCGCAGCAATCGCACCATTCTGCTGGTGGATGCCGACACCGCCGCCCACGAGTTGCTGGGCGAGGCGCTGAACCGCGATGCCTATCGCCTGATCCATGCCTTCGACCAGCAACAGGGCTTCAGCCTGGCCGCCGACATCATGCCTGACGTAGTGGTGCTGAATGTGCTGTCGCCCAGCCTGGACGGCTGGGGGCTGCTGGCGCAGTTGAAGAATCACGAAACCCTGCGCCATATTCCGGTGGTGCTGCTGACCTTGAGCGGCGAAGAGGATGCCGGCGGACTGTTGCGGGCGTCGGACTTCATCACCAAGCCCTTCCGCTTCGAACTGCTGCTGGAAAGCATCAACCGCCATCGTCTCCCCGCTGCTCAGCCGAAGGTGCTGGTGGTCGAGGACGAGGATGTCACCCGTTCGGTGATCACCCGGCTTTTGGAGCGCGACGGCTGGGAGGTGGCGGCGGTTCCCAACGGCTTCGACGCCTTGCGCCGGCTGGAGAGTTTCAAGCCCTCGGTGGCGCTGCTGGACCTGATGATGCCGGGGATGGACGGGTTCGAATTCATCCGCCTGCTGCGTCTGACCGAACAGCCGGGGCGGCATCTGCCGCTGGTGGTGGTGACGGCCAAGGATCTGTCGGACGAAGAGCGGGAATGGCTGCTGGGCACCACTCGCAGTTTCGCCAGCAAGGAAGCGGTCAGCCGCGCCGAACTGGTGGACACCATCCGCGACTGGGTCGGCCATGCCACCGCCCGCCGGACGGTGGTGTTCTAGGTTGAATTCTCCCTCGCCCGAAATCGGGAGAGGGGGTTAGGGGGTGAGGGAAAGCTCACGAGAATCTGCGTGAAGTCCCATCCTCAAAGACGCCGAACCGATTGAAATAACTCCTTATTCCCTCACCCCAACCCCTCTCCCGCCTGCGGGCGAGGGGCTGCAAGTTCCTCTTCCGTCTTCGGCTTGCGGTTCTTATCCTCGTTGGCGAAGCGGAAGCGGCCATGCAGGATGCAGCCCCGCATGCCGGGGTCGCAGGCTCGCCCCGACAGGCGGCTGCAGGCACCATTGCTTTCGTGGGGGCAGCCCCAGCCACTCATACTGTTGAACTCCTGATCGGTCGGAGCAATCATAGCAGGTCTTCTGGCCGATGGGCGAGGGGGCCGCATAATCCCATGGGAGGAACCATAAATGTCCGAATCCGCCGACATCCTCTTGCGTAGCGACGAGGACGCTATCGCTACTCTGACCCTGAACCGGGTCGAGGCGCGCAATGCCCTGTCCATGGACCTGATGGCGGCCTTGATCGACGAGCTGAACGCGGTCGCCCGCGATCCGGCGGTCAAGGTGGTGGTGCTGGCCGCCAATGGCCCGGCCTTCTGCGCCGGCCATGATCTGCGCGAGCTGAAATCCAACCCGACGGCGGAAGCCTATGAAGCGGTGTTCCAGCGCTGCGCCCAGCTGATGTTGACCATTACCCGCTGTCCCAAGCCGGTGATCGCCAAGGTGCATGCCATGGCCACCGCCGCCGGCTGCCAGCTGGTGGCGACGTGCGATCTGGCAATCGCGTCCGAATCCGCCAAGTTCGCCACGCCGGGCGTCAATATCGGCCTGTTCTGCTCGACCCCGATGGTGGCGCTGACCCGTGCGGTGGGGCGCAAGGCGGCGATGGAGATGCTGCTGACCGGCGGCGCCATCCATTCCGACGAGGCCGCCCGCATCGGTCTGGTCAACCGGGTGGTCAACCCTACTCAGTTGGACAAAGCGGTCGAGGATCTGGCCGGCACCATCGCCTCGAAGTCGCCTTACACCCTGGCGGTCGGCAAGGAAGCCTTTTATCGTCAGGCCGAGATGGGGCTGGACGAGGCCTATGGCTACGCCTCGGCGGTGATGGTCAAGAACATGCTGGCTCAGGACGCCCAGGAAGGCATCGACGCCTTCATCTCCAAGCGTCATCCCGTCTGGAAGGGTTGCTGAGGGAGATGAGCGATCTTTGGGTGTTCGGTTACGGCTCGCTGATGTGGCGTCCGGGGTTCCGGTTTCTGGAAAGCACATTGGCTCTGCTGGAGGGCTATCACCGCAGCTTCTGCGTCTATTCCCGTTATTGGCGCGGCACGCCGGAACGTCCTGGCCTGGTGCTGGGACTGACCGGCGGCGGCGAATGCCGGGGCACCGCCTTCCGCGTCGCCGCCCGTGACCGCGAAGAGGTGATGGACTACCTGAACGAGCGGGAGCTGGGCGGTTATGCTTATAAAGCCCATTACCTGCCGATCATTCTTGAGGATGACCGGGTGATCGAGGCCTTGTGCTTCGTCGCCGACTGCGATCATTGCCATTATGCCGGCGCGTTGCCGATCGATGAGGCGGCCGGGATCATCATGGATGCCGAGGGCGTGGCGGGGCTGAACCGCGACTATCTGATCAACACCGTGCGCGAACTGGAAAGCCAGGGCTTCGGCGATGCCGAGCTGCTGACCCTGTTGCGGCGGGTCGAGCGGCTGACCGGCGAGATCGAAAGCGGCAGCGGCATCTGACGCCAACTGTTTGCCTCTCTCGGCTATCTGCCGCATAGTCTGGGCATATCTGGGTTCTGAGGGGAAATCATGGGTCTGATCCACCGCGCCATCATCGCCGCCGCTTTGCTGGCGGGCCTGGGCTCTTGCTCGACGGTGATCGAAGGCAAGAGCCAGGAATTGACCATCAACTCGATTCCCGCCGGCGCCGATTGCGCGGTGATCCGCAAGGGAGAGGTTCTGGCCCGCGTGCCAATGACGCCCGGCAGCGTGACCATCGAGAAGAACCGCCACGATATCAATGTGATCTGCCACAAAGACGGCTTCGAGACCGCCAGCGCCTATGATTCGGCTGACATTGCCGCCGCCACCTTCGGCAATGTGGTGGTCGGCGGCGTGGTCGGGGTAGGCGTCGATGCCGCCACCGGCTCGGCCGACAAATATGAGTCCGAGATCACCGTGGTGCTGCCGCCGAAAAAGGTGAAGGGGCCTTAGACCTTATAGCCCAGCCGCAGTCCGCCCCAATGGCGACCCTTGATGGTGATCGGGGCCGACAGATCCTTCATCAGCAGGAAATTCCCGCCGCCCATGTCGCGGCGATAGGTCTGCAGAATGAACGGCTCGGTATTGCGCCCGGCCCGCAGGCCGGTGCGGTCGGCGAAGATGCGCCGGTTGCGGCAGTTGGCGTTGTTCCAGACCGGGTCCTTGCCCTGGGGCTGGCTGTATTTGCGGTTATGGGTCGGCAGATAGGCATTGCGGTCGACGGCGACGCAGAAGGTGATGCGGCCATCCACCTCCAGCATCGGTTCCTGAATGCCCGGCAGGATGGAATCGCACAGGCTGAGGAAGCGGGTGGTATGCTGCTGGGGATTGGTGCCGGGGATCGGCTGATAGCTCTCGTCGAACAGATCGGCCATGCTGATGCGGCCCTGGTCCAGCGCCGCCTCGAATTCCTTTGATGCGCGGGCGGCGGCCTGGATTACCGCTTCGATGAAGGGGGTGTCGTCGGTACGCAGGCCCGAGCGGGCGATGAAGTTCATCACGCTCTCGCCATGTTCCAGCACCGCCAGGATGCGTTCGTCGGCCTTGGTCAGATTGTCCGAGGTCTGCTTGACGCCGTCCGAGAATTTATCGATCTCGACCAGCACTTCCTGGCAATGTTCCAGGCTGGAGGAGGCGGCGCCCGAGATGGTGTGAACCCGGTCGCTGACCGTGCTCATGGCGCCGTGGAAACCCTCCAGCGCGCCGTTGATGACGCCGACGCCGCTATTGACCGAGCTGGCCACCGTCAGGGTCTGGCCGCTGGCTGCGATCAGCTGGCCGATATTGCCCGACAGCAGCGACACCGTCTGGTCGATGCCGGATGTGGTGTCGTCGGTCTGGCGGGCCAGATGCTTGACCTCCGAAGCGACCACGGCAAAGCCCTTGCCGGCTTCTCCGGCGCGGGCCGCCTCGATGGTGGCGTTCAAGGCCAACAGATTGGTCTGGCGGGCGATGATCTGGATGTTCTTCGACATGCCGCGTACATTGCTGAGGGACTGCCCCAGATTCTGCAGCTTGCCCTCGATCTCTTGGACCGCGCCGGCCAGCTGGCGGATTTCCCCCAAGGCCGAGGCGGCGGCGGTCAGCGAGCGGGTGGACTGGTCGGCGGCGGCGTTGGTGACATTGCTGGTTTCGCGACCGGCGGCATCGATGCTGCTGATGGCGTCGCGCAGGCCGTTGGTCAGGTCCCGCAGGTGATTGAACAAATCTTCCTGATGACGGACAAAGCGTGCCATGCTTTCGATATTGCCGGCGATTTCGGCAACGTCGATACTCAAGGCATCGACCATTTTCACCACGCCGGTGGCGAATTCATCCATAGCCTGATTATTGGTGCGGTCATTTCGCAGATCGCCGTCCACCATCTGTCTCTCCCGATAACTTTTCATTCTTTACTGTATTTGTAACCCTTCAAACGTCAGAGGTGAATATATTGATAGGGGGTATCGACATATATTTTCGTATAGGTGGCGCAACAAGAAAGAATCTTGCTTATCGCCTGATCGCCAATTGTGCGGCGCGGCGGCCTGACAGAATGGCGCCCTCGATGCAGCAAGGCAGGCCGGTGGCGGTCCAGTCGCCGGCCAGAATCAGGCTGTCATGGCAATCGGGCCGAGGCCGCAAGGCTTCCGTCGCATGATCATGCCGGATGGTTGCTCGCCGTTCGGTGATCAGCCGGTGCGGCGGGATAGGTCCCTGCAATTTCAAACTGTTAGCGATATCTATCCACAGGCATTCGACCGATCGTTCGGCTGCCGAAGTGGTGATGGAAAGGATGTTTCCCCGCCGGAACAGCCAGGGTTCCGTGCCGCCGATGCAGCCCAGAATGCCGTCGGCCAGTCCATCCAGCTGATCCGCTGCCAGCTTCAAATGCAGATTGGTGATGGGGCTGGTGGGCAGGTCAGGCAGGCTGGGCAGCAGCTTGGACGCCGCCCAAGGCGGCAGGGCCAGCACCAGCCGGTCGTGGCGGGACAGGCGGCGCTGATGGTCGTCGAAGCCCAGTTCCACGCCGCCGCCGGCTTCTCGCGTGATCTGACGCAAGGGGTGGCTCAGATGAATCTGCATGCCCGCCCGGCGCAGGAAAGCCAAGGCCGGCTCGACATAGCTGGCGCTCAAGGATTGGCGCGGCTGATAGAGCCGGCAGGCCTTGCGGCCTTTCCACAGGCTGCGCTGCGCCACCGCTTTGAGCAGACAGGCCGGAGCCGTCTCGGGCGGGCTGTTCAGCACTGCCAGGGTCAAAGGACGCCAGAAGCTGTGATATTGCCGCGAGTGACCCAGCGCCTCGGCCACCGTCTTCTCGCCGCAGAATCCCAAACGCGGCCAGGAGGCCAGCAGGGTCGGCAACAGTTCCGTCCCGCCGCTCTGCCAGCGCCGGCCGGTCTCCAGGTTCAGCATGGGCAGGCGGTCGGGCAGGGGGCTCAGGCTGTCTTTGGATCCGATGGCGCGCAGATAGGCCCAGGCGGCGTCATTGCCGCCGGCCAGCAGATGGGTGCCGTTGTCGATCTCGGCTCCCAGGACCGGGTCCAGCCAGGAGCGGCAGCGCCCGCCGGCATGGGGCGAGGCTTCATGCAGCTCGACCTCGACCCCGGCCTCGACCAGCGAGACGGCGCAGGACAGGCCGGCCAGTCCGGCGCCGGCGATGATCACGGTCATGGAGCGGGCTCGATTTGAAACATTCAGCGAGAACTTATATAAGCTTGTGCAGCCGCTGATAAGGACTCTTCATGCCCACCCCCGCTCCGTTGTCACCATTTGCCGACGATCTGCGCCGAATGGACCGCGATCGCTTCGTGCTGTCGCTGTTCGCGCCCGAGGCGGCGCGGCCCGACTGGCATGCGCTGTTCGCCTTCAATCTGGAGATCGCTCGGGTGCGCGAACTGGTGCGGGAGCCTATGCTGGGACGCATCCGCCTGCAATGGTGGCGCGACATCATCGCCGGTCTTTACGACGGCGCATCGGGTTCAGAACATCCGGCGGCGGCGGCGCTGGGCGGAGCGATCCGCCGGCATGGATTGTCGCGCGCGCTGTTCGACGGCTTGCTGGATGCCCGCGAGCAGGACCTTGATCCGGCCCCCCCCGATGATGTGGCGACGCTGGAGGATTATGCCGCCGGCACCTCGGCCAACCTGCAATTGCTGGCGCTGGAGATGCTGGGGCAGGGCGGGTCCGAACCGGCCCGCCAAGCCGCCCGGCATGTGGGCATCGCCTGGGCGCTGGTGGGGCTGCTGCGGGCCTTTCCTTATCACGCCGCCACCGGACGCATCGCCTTGCCGTTCGATCTTCTGGATGCGCATCAGGTCGAGGTCGAGCCGATCCTGAGCGGCAAGCCCCCGCGCGAGCCTTTGGCCAAGCTGGGCCGCGAACTGGCCGAACTTGCGGCCGGTCATCTGGCCCAAGCCCGCGCCCTGCGCCGCCAGGTTCCGAGACCGGCGGTTGTGGCCTTGCTGCCGGCCAGTCTGGC
>Ga0182038_10000584_pt1 | contig 18630 bp, 18 predicted proteins | sample sta12Can44000108_FD_125976 | JGI IMG/M metagenome (GOLD analysis project Ga0182038, IMG submission 125976) | Lab enrichment of tropical soil microbial communities from Luquillo Experimental Forest, Puerto Rico - statanox.12C.anox.44.000.108 | ecosystem: Environmental > Terrestrial > Soil >...
GCCGGCGAAGTTGTGCATCGTAACCAACATATCGCGGTCATGGGTTACACCGGAGTCGGAATCAATCGCGAGCGCGCGCACGTGCATTTGGAACTGAACCTTATCCTTACCCACAAGTTCCAGGAATGGTACGACGCGTTCCATCCGCACGATCCGAACCATCACGGCCTCTACAACGGAATCAATCTCGTTGGATTGGATATTGCGCGGCTTTATTTGACGCTGCGAGAAAAGCCGTCATTAACCATTCCGCAATTTCTCGGTCAGGAAGAAGTTTTCTTCAGAGTGGCGTTTCCAAAATCACGCTACTTCGAATTGCCGAAACTCTATCCGTGGATGGTGAGTGGAGTGGCCAAGGGGCGATCGTGGATCGTAAGTTTTGCACGCAGCGGTCTGCCGCTTCGAATTGAGCCGAGCGATCAGAAAGTGAAAGAGCCTGAGATCGCTTATGTGAAACCGAGCAAATTGAATGCTTCTTATCTCACGAACGGGATGGCGACTGGCCCGACATCGCACGCACATCTGACCGGATACGGTCAAGAGATGCTGCGCCTGCTGATTTATCCCGACTGAAAGATTGAGAGCGCCTCCAAATTTAGCACGAGGTCGGCTGACGCCGCGCAACCGCGACACCGTGTGGAATTGCGCCGGCGACGAATCCGAGACATTCGACTGCGCCGCTTGGTTTGCCTGGCAGTGCGATAACGAGTGAATCGTCAACCACAGCCGCGAGACTGCGCGAAAGAATTGAATTGGGGGTGATCTTCATCGATTCGGCGCGCATCAATTCGCCAAAACCCGGCAATTCTACGCGCATGATGGCGCGAATCGCTTCCGGCGTAACATCGCGCGGTCCAATTCCAGTTCCGCCGGTGGTGAGAATCAAACCGCAACCTTGTTTGGAGAATGAGCGAACGCTTTCCTGAATTTTGGTTGCGTCATCGGGAATCACCGCTTCACACAGAACCTGCCAGCCATTTTTTTGAGAAAATTCCTTCAGCGCCGGGCCGCCGAGATCTTTGTAATCACCAGCGCTCGCGCGATCCGAAATCGTGATGATGCCACAAACGACCTGCATTAACTTTTGGTTTTCTTAACTAATCGAACGTCTGCGATTTGCATTTCTTTATCAACGGCTTTGCACATGTCGTAAATGGTGAGCAAAGCGATCGCGACTCCGGTAAGAGCTTCCATCTCCACGCCGGTCTGAGCAATTGTGCGCGGAGTGCAAGTGACTTCGGCACCGCTGCGATTGGCGACGATGTCGATCTTTACGTCGCTCAGTGGCAGCGTGTGACAAAGCGGAACGAGATGGGCAGTTTGTTTTGCTGCTTGAATGCCTGCGAGGCGGGCAGTCGCAAAGACGTTGCCTTTCGCGATTCGATCTTTCGAAATCAAATCGAGCGTCCTGCGCTGAAGTTTGATTCTTCCTTTTGCGATCGCGGTGCGAATGCTCATCGGTTTTGCCGAGACATCGACCATCTGCGCGCGGCCTGATCGGATGTGCGAAAGCCGATCCATTCTCAACCGCCGATGGCGATCATCTTTCGGTCGGGCTGATAATTTTTTCGGAAATCGTGCTGCTCGGGTTTGCGATCAACCACGCGAATAAAAAACTGCCGCAGTTCTTCATCGGTCGCGCCCCCGCGCATCGGTTTCATGATGTCGAACTCGAGATAACTTCCGAGACATGGGCGCACTTTCCCGTCGCAGGTCAAGCGAAGTTTATTGCAACTCTCGCAAAAATGCAGGTTCGTCATCGCTCCGATAAAACCGATGCGCTGATTACGACCGGGAATCTGGTAGTAAGTTGCCGGACCGTTCGTGCGGAAGGCCGGTTCCGGAATTAAATCGCCAACCTGTTTTTCGATTGCTCGCTTTGCTTCGGCTACGGGAAGAAAATTTTCGTCACTAAGAACTTCAGTCGTACTCACCGGCATCATTTCAATGAAGCGCAGGACCAAGTTACGTGCGCCAGCGAAGTCAATCAACGGAATGAGTTGGTCTTCGCTCCGGCCGCGCATCAGCACAGTGTTGAGCTTGATTTGATCGAATCCGGCCGCGCGCGCGGCGTCAATTCCTTCAAGAACCTGCGCGTGCAGATCGCGTCCCGTAATTTGCGAGTAAAGACTTCTATCCAGCGTATCGAGCGAAATGTTGATCGAATTCACGCCCGCGGCGCGCAACGCTGCCGCCATCGTCTCTCCGCCAGTTTCGCGTGCGAGCAATGTTCCATTCGTCGAAATGCCGAGGCTAGTGATTCCGGGGATCTTTGGAATCTCGCGGACGAAATTGTTAACGTCGCGCCGAACGAGCGGTTCGCCGCCAGTCACGCGAATCTTTGTTACGCCCAAATCGGCGGCAATCCGGATGAGTCGCAGCGTTTCCTCGTAGCTGAGAATATCCTCGCGCGGCAACCATTCCTGGAGCTCGCGCGGCATACAATACGCGCAGCGCTCGTTGCAACGATCGGTGATCGAAACGCGCAGATACGAAATGCGATGGCCGTAACGGTCCTCCATTTTAATCGTAACGTTATCGGCAAGGCTGTGTTCAATCAACAAGCCGGTTAATTGACTGCCCAAGAGCCGGTTGTATCATTTTTTATGAAAACAATTTCCAACACCCTGTTGTTAGGCTTGGCGGCTATCGGACTCAGCCTAACAAGTTGCGAAACGGTCGAGAATCGAATTTCGGAGCATCCGGACGTTTTCAGTAGTCTATCTCCGCGCGACCAGGCGTTGGTACGACAAGGGCAAATCCGGTCGGGCATGTCGCTAAACGCAGTCTGGCTGGCGTGGGGCGCGCCCCACCAAAAGACGACAGGCGAAATGCGCGGGAACCAAACCGAGACGTGGATTTATCTACAAAGCACAACGGCGTGGGGCTACGGTTATGGCTGGGGCTACCCCGGCTGGGGCTACGGCCCGTGGGGCAATGGCGGGTTCGGTGTGGGCGTCATTCACGCGCATCATCACGCGCATTTCGCGTTCTTCGGCGATCCATTCTACGATCCATTTTATTATTCCTACATTCCGCCTACGATTTACTATCCGTACAAAACAGTCACGTTTTGGAACGGACGGGTCATGTCGTTTCAGTATCTCGTCGACCGCTATTAGTTGATCAAGATTTTGCGCGCGCGTTGCGGCCGCAACGCGTGTAGCCTTTGATCGATGGCCTACCACTCGTTCCGCGATTTTCTCGAAACGCTCGAGCAAGCCGGCGAACTCAAACGCATCGACGATCAGGTCGACACAAACCTCCTCATTACTGAGTGGGCCGACCGCGAAATGAAATCGCTGGGTGGCGGAAAGGCATTGCTTTTTGAACAGCCGTTTGTCGACGGAAACGTTTCTAAATTTCCGGTGGCGATCAACACGATGGGTTCGCGCAAGCGCATCGCCATGGCGCTCGGCCGTGAGAGCATCGACGAAATCGCGCAGGAGATTCAACTGATTCTCAAAGCAAGACCGCCGACCGATTTGCGTGAAGGTTTCGCGTTACTGAAGCAGGGAATTCATTTGCTCCACGCGCGGCCGAAGACTGTTCGCAACGCACCTTGTCAGGAATTCATCCACAAGATCGACAACAGCAACGCGTTTTCACTGCGCGATCTTCCGATTCTAAAATGCTGGCCGAAGGACGGCGGGCGTTTCATCACTCTTCCGAACGTGCACACGCAAGATCCGGAGACCGGCGCACGAAATGTCGGCGTTTATCGGATGCAGGTTTTCGACAATCGAACAACCGCGATGCATTGGCAGATCCACAAAGTCGGTGCGCGCCACGGCAAAGTTTATTATGAACGCAACGAGCGAATGCCGGTCGCGGTGACGCTCGGCGGCGATCCGGCCTTATCATTTTCTGCGACCGCGCCGTTGCCAGACGGCCTCGATGAAATTTTGTTCGCAGGATTTCTGAGACGAAAATCGATCGAGATGGTGAAGTGTAAAACGATCGATCTCGAAGTTCCCGCGAATGTCGATTTTGTTCTCGAAGGTTACGTGCAGCCAGGCGAGATGCAGCTAGAAGGACCGTTTGGCGATCACACCGGTTACTACACCGCAGTCGAAAATTATCCGGTTTTTCATTTAACAGCGATCACGCATCGCAAAGAGGCCGTATATCCGACGACGATTGTCGGAATTCCACCGATGGAAGATTTTTATATCGGCGATGCGATCGTTCGAATTCTTCTGCCGGTGTTCAAGATGAATTTCCCGGAGCTCGTGGACATGACGCTGCCCGCGGAAGGCGTTTTTCACAACCTCGTCTTCGTCAGCATTCGAAAGCAATATCCGTATCAGGCCTTCAAGATGATGCATGGTTTGTGGGGAATGGGCCAGATGATGTTCAGCAAATACATCGTGGTCGTGGATGAAGATTGCGACGTGCACAGCACGAGCGAAGTGCTGTTTCGTTTGTGCGCGAATACCGATCCCGAACGCGACACAACCATCATCAAGAATCCCAGCGACTCGCTCGATCACGCGCCGAGCGAGCAAAACATCGGTTCGCACATGGGCTTTGACGCAACGCGGAAACTTCCCGGCGAAAATTATCATCGGCAATGGCCCGAATTGCTCAGGATGACCGACGAAGTGAAAAAGTTGGTCGACGCGCTGCAAAAGAAAACGCGTTGATCCCGCGAACGAGATCAATGCGCTTGTGGCGTTGAGATTTTAGGCTACGGCCGGCGAAACAATTGACCAGTGTCGACGTCCCGAGTCAATCCGCCCGGCGGAACGCCGCGCAAATCGTAAACACGTCCAGTGTAGGGACTACGATACATTCCCGGCGTGCCAGTACTCTTGGCATACGGATAACCTCCAGCCGGAGGCGGACCATATTCGCGGGCGCGATCTTCCTGGATCGCATGCCCGATTAAGGCGCCAGTTGCCGCACCGATTGCCGCTCCAACCGCAGCGCTCCGCGGACCGCCGCCTGCAAGGCCGCCAATGATCGCGCCTGCTCCAGCGCCGGCTGCGGCTCCCTGGCCAGTCGGCGTATCACATGAGGCAAGTCCAAACGCGCCGAGCAAAATGCCGCACATAATTGTAAGGAGTCTCTTCATTAATGATGATTCGTTGTTTAGCCCAATGAATCGCAGAAGCGAAAAGATGCTTCGATCACCGCGGCCGCACGAAAACTTTGTTTACGCTTTCGTCCAGAATCAGGTCTCCCACGTGGGCTTTGCCTTTGCGACAGTCGTAAACATTGCTGGAGTACGGACTCTTAATGTATCCCCACGTACTTCCACCGCTCGCGCCACCGGTAAGGACCGCCAAATCCGTTCCCGGCGGATAAGGTTTTCCGTTCGGCGGCGGGTACTTCTTGGCGGCTTCTTCTTTGCTAATGATTTTCGGCTCTTTCGCATTACGGGTGTCCTGCGCCCACGACTTCGCAAACGGGCTCAAGGCTAAACAACCTACAACTAATGCTGCCACTAATGTTAAATATCTTTTCATATTGATTGTTACGCTTTGGATGACTCAGACGGATGGCGCTTTCTGCTCATTCAAAAAAGCTTGAGCAGATGCGCTGCAATCCGGCCGACCTTTTCCAACTTACTGAGGGTGTATTCTTTTTCAAAGACGCGAAATTTGTCCAGCTCCATTCGCCGCAACAAACCGCGATAGATCGAATCCATAATCTCGGCTGCGACCATCGATTTGCGGTCCTCTTCCGGCAAAACTGCGGCCGCGTTTCCAAAAAACTGACGCGCTCTAGCGGCTTCGAACTGCATCAATTGGACAAAGCGGTCGTTGTAGTGCCGATTTTTTAGCTCTGTTTCCGAATAATCAAAACGGGCCAGATCCTCCTGCGGCAGATAAATTCGGTCAGCCCGAAGATCTTTTCCGACATCGCGCATGATATTCGTCATTTGCAAGGCCAGTCCGAGTTGAATCGCGTATTCTTTGCAATCGGGGTTGCGATACCCAAAGATTTCGATGCTCACCAAACCGACCGCGCTCGCGACGCGATAGCAATAAACGCGTAACTCATCAAACGTCTCGTAGCGCCGAATGCTCAAGTCCATTTCCACGCCAGCGATAACTTCCTCGAGCATTTCCGGTGTAATCGCATACCTTTTCGTCAGCTCGCGCATGTCGTCGGCAAATGTAGATTCGTTAGGCCGTGGCGCGCGCAGCGATTTGCGCCATTCAGCCAACCGGCGCTTCTTTTCCGCCGCGGCAAGATCGACATCGTCTGCAATGTCATCGATCACACGACAAAACGCGTAGAACGTTGTGATATCGCGACGGCGCTCGCGTCCGAGTGAAATAAACGCGAGCGCGAGGTTCGACTTGCTCGTTTGAGTAATTTTAGCCGCATTCACGAACGTTTCGTTCGGTCAATATTCAATCCACGCCTGTTGGTAGACGTCACCCACCTCGCCGCGTCGGAACAAGCAGACCCATGATGCGAGCAACCAACCGGTAACAAGGCCGCGAACAAAAACAAAGATCGATTTCCAGATGATCATCGCGATCAAGCGATCGGCAATCGCGCCGCGGACAATTGCGTCCACCAGCGTCAAAAAGAAGAAGTGGATGGCGCCGATTAGAAGAAACCAGCCAACGCGGCTGAGATTATTTCGAATGAAATCGCGGTGCGAGCGGATCGCTTCCCGCAACGTCTCATTGTGAAGCGCGAGCGAGATTTGCACCGCGCAAAAGCTAATAATTAAGCCGCACATCAAAGCGCGCTCGATCGGGAGATAATCAAGCACGTCGGGGATATTCATGAAATAGGCGAGCAATAAGGGCAACCGCACGATCAGAGTACTCACTAACACGACGATGCCAGCCCATTCCAAGACGTAACTAAATCGGCGCATCGCGAAGAGGAAAAGTTCGCCTTCTTCAAAACTTAAACCACGAATCCAGGCGAAACAGACCGCGATCAGATAAACCTGAATGTAGACGCCCAAGAAATATTCAAAAATGAAAGCAACTGCGTCGATCGATGCCGACATTTGTAGGAGGTCGGCCGCGGGAAGAAGTCCGCCCCAAAGCGGTAGCGCCCAATAGACGATCGGTTTGATTAAGGCCGCGCACGCACTCAGCAGCAGAATCACGTAGACGAGGTAACCCCAAAAGCGAAACCGCCTATGCAACGCGCGTACCATTGCCCCGTGCAACCCGCGCCAGTTGATCAGCATCAGCACCGCCGCGATCGCCGAAAGCGGATACGTCGTCGTTGCGTTGTCGAAAATTCCGGCAACGCCTTCGAGCGCAGGCAGCGGCGCTTCCTGCCAGACTTCCATGAATGTTGGCCAATGCCACTTCGCCAGCGAAGTGAGCTGGGTCAGATCGATATCCGCCGTGCTTTGAATTGGCGTAAAAGTGGAGAATTGAAAAACAAAATAGGCGAACCCCAGCAGGACAAACGTGAGCCAGACGCGCTTGTAACGCAGCAAACAGCGAAAACCGTCGCGCAACGGAACGCGGACTGGATTAAAGAGCAGCACAATAATGTAACCGCTCAACAATCCGATCAGCGGGTAAACGCGGGACAAACCCGTGAACATCTTTTCGCCTAACGAATCAAGCCCCAGTGCGGGAAGAATGGCCAATAAACAAACAATCCGCGCCCCACCAGGTTTCGTTCCGGCACCGGGCCCCACCAGCGGCTGTCGTAACTATTGTAGCTATTGTCGCCCATCGCGTAATAGCTATGCTCCGGCACTTGAAAGGTCTTCGTCGGATCGAACATGGCCAAATGCCCCGGACCATAACCGCGATATCCGTCTTTCGCGCTCATCACTCGTTCGAAACCGTAACCTTCCGCGACTTTGCCGTTCACATTCAACTTCGGCGGTTCGATCCGCAACGTGTCGCCAGGCAAACCGGCCAGACGTTTAATGTAAAACTGCGTTTGATCGCCAATCTCCGGAATGTTCTTCGTCCGGAAGACGAACACGTCGCCGCGATGCGGTTTCACAAAGTTATAACTGAATTTATCCACGAAAACCTGATCGCCAGTGTCGACCGCGCCGCGGGCAATGACTTCGCCGCGACGATAACGAGTTCCGGGCGCGACCCTGTAGTCCGCACTTAATTGTTCGGGCGGGCAATAAACGCGGAATTTTTGGTGCTCGCAGATAATTCGCGACCAGGTGAAGAAAAACAAAAACTTCTGGCGTTGAACTTGCAGGACCTCGTCATCTTCGGCCGAAACCACGTTAATGTAATTGCGGCCGCGAAAAATAAACTCCGCCACCTGCTGAAAAATATTTGGCGGCTCGGCCGTCATCGGGTGGCCGATGATTCCATTAAGCGTCGGTTGCATCGAACCAGTCGGAATTTTAAAGGGCTGCAAAAAATAGGAACGAATGCCAACCGCGACGACGATCGCGACTAGAATCACTTCGCAATTTTCCCGCCAATGCGATTCCCACGTTACCGGTATCAGCTCGTGCAGTTTCGCATCCAACGCTTCAGCGCGGCTTTCGATTTGTTGCCGGTCGCGCTGCTTCAGCGCGGTCTTAAGGCGCCGTATGTCCGCGGCGATCAAGTCGTAACTTTCAGACTCGAAAATATCGAGCTTGTAACGCAGATACTTCTGCGCGTGGCGTAGTAGCAGTTTGCTGTGTTTGATGTAGCCCGGTGTGAGCATGAGCTAAATGACGAATGACAAATGCTGAATGCCAAAACAACGCCCAAATGCAAATGACGAAGACAGATGTCGATCTTGGATTCGGATTTCGTGCTTTCTCATTCCTTCGCCACTCGGAATTCGGGATTGCAAAGCGCAGATCAATGCGCTTTGAGGACCTCAATGAATGCTTCCTGCGGAATGTTGATCTTGCCGATGCTCTTCATCCGTCTCTTTCCTTCTTTCTGTTTCTCCAGCAGTTTGCGTTTCCGGGTGATGTCGCCGCCGTAGCATTTCGCGGTCACGTTTTTTCGCAAGGCTGAAACGCTCTCGCGCGCAATGATCTTCCCACCGATCGCCGCCTGGATCACCACCTGATAAAGCTGCCGTGGAATCACTCTCTTCAATTTCGACGCGAGCTGACGTCCCCTGCCCTCCGCGCGGTCTTTGTGCACAATCGTGGAAAACGCGTCCACTGGCTCGCAATTGACCAGCAGATCGAGCTTTACCAATTTCGCCGCCCGATAACCAGCGTGTTCGTAATCCATCGAGCCGTAACCGCGCGTGATCGATTTAATCTTGTCGTTGAAATCGACCAGGATCTCGTTCAGGGGAAGCTCGCAATGCAGCATCACCCGCCGCGAATCGAGCGTTTCCGTGTGGTCCATCGTCCCTCGTTTATCCAAAATCAGTTGCAACAGGTCGCCGATGTTTTCATTCGGGCAAAGCACGTACGCACGCACGATCGGCTCTCGGATTTCTTTGATCTGGCTCGGATCGGGCAGATGTGCGGGATTGTCGATCAAAAGCGTTTCGCCGCGCGTCGTGACAACTTCGTAAACAACGCTCGGGCTTGTCGCAATGATGTCCATGTCGTATTCGCGGCGCAATCGTTCCTGAATGATTTCCATGTGGAGCAATCCAAGAAATCCGCACCGAAAACCGAAACCGAGGGCGACCGAGCTCTCCGGCGTGTAGATGAATGCCGGGTCGTTCAGTCGCAATTTCGCGATCGCCGCCTTCAAATGCTCGAAGTCACCGGTGTTGATTGGATAAATGCCGCTGAACACCATCGGATGAATTTCCTGAAATCCCGGTAGCGGTTCGCACGCCGGATTGCGTTGATCGGTAATCGTGTCGCCGATCTTCATGTCGGCCGTGCTTTTGATGTTGGCGATGAAATAACCGACATCGCCGGGCTCGAGCCGCGATTGCCCCAGCATCTTCGGCGTAAACACGCCCACTTCCTTGATCTCGTAACGCGTGTCGTTGCTCATCAACTTGATAGCATGGTTCGCCTCCATTGTTCCCGAAACGACGCGCACGTAACCGACCACGCCCCGATAAACGTCGAATACCGAATCGAACACCAGTGCGCGCAACGTTGAGTCCTGCGGCTTCGGCGGCGCTGGAATTCGATAGATGATCGCCTCCAAAACTTCGTCGATGCCGGTTCCCATTTTCGCGCTAGCGTGGATCGCCTCCTCAGAAGGGATAGCGAGAATCTCCTCCAATTGTCGATGCACCGAGGCGATGTCGGCGTTTGGCAGATCAATCTTGTTGATCACAGGCACGATCGTCAGTCCCTGTTTGTGCGCAAGATGGACGTTGGCCACCGTTTGGGCTTCGACGCCTTGCGCCGCATCGACAATCAAAAGCGCGCCTTCACACGCCGCTAGCGAACGCGAAACTTCATAGGCAAAATCGACGTGCCCAGGCGTGTCGAGAAGGTTCAGACGATACGTTTGACCATCCTTTGCGCGGTAACCCATGGTCACCGGATGGGCCTTGATCGTAATCCCGCGCTCGCGCTCAAGGTCCATGGAATCGAGCAATTGGTCCTGCTTCTCGCGCTCGTGAATCGTACCGGTACGCTCAAGCAATCGATCCGACAACGTCGTCTTGCCATGATCGATGTGCGCGATGATGCAGAAGTTGCGAGTAAACTCGATTCCCATGAAGCCCGCACTATGCGAGTGCGTGGGGATGCGGTCAACGACCGCACCCGCAATCTTCCTTTGCCGCTCGATCCTAATCTCCGTTCTCGACCGAGTGAGCAAATTAAGATTAAGAAGTAGAGGAAGATTTCTATGTCGAATTTGATTCTCACGATCGAAGCGCAAGGCAAAGTCGCCTACGAATTTGCCGAGCGCTCCAGTACCATCGGTCGCGCGCCGGACAACAGGATCATCATTGACGATCCGTCGGTCTCTAACCGCTACGCGATGCTGGAACCAAGCGGCAAAGAGTATCGACTCAAAGATTTCGAATCGACCAACGGCACCAAAGTCAGCGGCGTTCCAATCACTGACACGTTGTTGCATTTCGAAGACCGGATTCGATTCGGGGTAATAGAAGCGCGATTTGAAGCCGATGTGCGTCGCCCGCAACCGTTGCCACAGTTGGAAACTATCGAAGCGAAGTCGGAGAAATCGAGCGCCGCACCCGCAAGTTTCGGAAATGCGTCGCCCTTCCCGCAAAGATCGACATCACGCGATTCGGTGCGGCTCACTGTCCTCGGCATCGCCGCAATCGCTGCGCTCGCTTTCTCGGCAGCATGATCGCCGTGTTTTTCATGCACGCGCCGTGATTTGCACTACCATCTGCGAAAATCTGCGTAATTTTGTGGATTGAATGCAGAAACGGCTTTTGCTTTTTGATATCGACGGCACGCTGATTCATTCCGGCGGCGCCGGCATCGAAGCGCTCAAGCGCGCGCTAAAGGAGCGATTTAAGATCGACGACGACCTTCACGACATCGAGATCGCCGGCATGACCGATTCCGGAATCGTCATTAGTATTTTGAAGAAGCACAAACTCCCTACGACCAACGAAAACGTGGCCGCGTTTCTTGACAGTTATGTGCATTTTCTCTCTAAAGAGTTGCCGCAGCGCAAAGGCGAACTGCTTCCAGGCGTCCTAGATTTGCTCCAAAAGTTGAAAAATCGAAAACGCGTTGTAATCGGGCTCCTCACCGGCAACTTGTCACGCGGCGCGCGATTGAAGCTCGGCCATTACGGCGTCTGGCATTTTTTTGAGTTTGGCGCGTTTGCCGACGATCACCACGACCGCAATGAGCTTGGAGCATTTGCGCGCAACCGCGCGAAAGAAAAACATGGCCGCGAGTTTGCCGCCGACGAGATTGACGTCATCGGCGATACCCCACGCGACATCGCTTGTGGAAAAGCGCTCGGCGCCCGCACGATCGCGGTCGCGACCGGCACTTGGAGCCGCGAAAAGCTCGCCGATCATTATCCAGATTTTTTAATCGATGATTTTTCCGACGTTGACCGTCTAATTGATACGCTCGGTTGGTAAGGGACCAGCGTTGCCTTGAATGAAATGAGAAAAACCGCGCCACCCGCTCTACCTACCCCCGGAAAAGATCGGCCAAACGTCTTGTCGCTCGAAGGTGAGGTCGACCTCCACATTTCCCCGGAAGTCGCGATGTCGTTGCGCGCTATGACGGCGAAGAAGCCGAAAGTCATCATTGTCGATCTTGCCAAGGTCACTTACTTTGACAGCTCAGGTCTCGCCGTCCTGATCGAAGGAATGCAAAGCGTTAAGAAGTACGGCGGCAAATTCGCGCTCGCGGACGTTCAGGAAAGCGTCCAGCACATTTTTGAACTCGCCCGGCTCGACCAAGTTTTCCAAATTTTCCCGAACGTCGACTCCGCGCTTGCTGCAACGTAGGTGGTAACTCTGTGGCAAAGCTTACCTCCTTTTCGGAAAAAAATTTGCCGCAAAATCGAGTTCAAATGGCGTTGCCCGACCCCGCAAACGTCCTCCGCCAGAGAGCAAAATCGATCTTCGCGTCTCCCACGGCTTGAGCGTGCTCTTAGGCCCATGATTGAGAGGCGGTCCGACCATGTCGTCGTCGTCGCTCTGTCGGGACTCACCTTCATCAACAGCTCAGGGCTAGCCGTTTTGATTCCCGCGAAGCAAGACGTGCAAAACTACGGCGGTAAATGACTCTCTCAAGAATCAACGCGGACGCGCGTTCAATCTTCGAAATGGCGCGGCTCGACCAGGTTTTTCTGATCGATCAGTGCGACGACGACCTGTTCGTGGCGGATTGAACCAAAATCTTCAGTGTCACCGCGACATTGTTGGAGATGTCGAACTGCGCGGCGCGTTCGGTAATGGCCGATCTTGCTAAAGCGCGTCGAGATTCATCGGACCAGAATCGGATCGCGTCACGCAATGCCGAAACATTGCTCGGAAGATCGATGATCGATCCGTGAATGCCGTTCTCCATGATTTCGCTGAAACCATTGTCGCGAGTGGTGATGACCGGCAGTCCGGAAGCAAGCGCTTCCAAGCACGCGTTTGAAGACGGATCGTAAATGCTCGGCAAAATGAAAATATCAGCCGCAACATAAATTCGCCGAAGATCAGGAACTTCGCCGAGAAACCGAACCGGCTCTTCCGTAAAAAATCGTTTCGGTTTGTAAGCGCGCGTATCGCCTCGGCCTGCGACCAGTAACCGCAATTCGCGATTGCGGCAAAGCTCGAAAGCCTCAAGCGCGAAACGGAGCCCTTTCCGTTCCCAGCCGGAGCCGGCAAAAAGCAAAGCGATCTCATTCGGTTTCAATTTCAATTCGGCGCGCGTCTTTTTGCGCAACGCTGGATCAGATCGGAAATTTTCCAGGGGCACGCCCGTTCGAACGACGTCGATCCTATCGGGAGGATGCCCGTAAAGATCAACAATCTCACTCTTCACCATTTCGGAATTCGTGATTACTCGCCCCGCGCCTTGTTTTGCAAAGAGCGATTCCTCGAGGCTCAGAATATCTTGATGCTTGCGACTGATTCCATGAGCGAATCGTTGCAGCGGCATCTCAAACTTTCGGCGGCGATTCAGCCAAGCCTGATGCACGCCGTCGCCCGCGCGGTACACATCGCAACGCCACACCCGCTCGAGACTCATCAGAACATCGCATTCAATCTGCGCCCGTGTTCTCTCGAGCTCATCGGCGAATCCAATCGGCGAACTCGCCTTCAAATATTTGATCGATCCAAACGGCCATTCGTTAGGCGGCCAATGATTACTCACGATCAGCTGGGCGTCGTGGCCAAGGTCGACAATCCCTTTTCCCAGCCGTTTCAAATAAACTTCGGCGCCGCCGCTCGGCGAGTAGCCCCGCCGGACGAATGCAATGCTGAGTTTGCCGTTCGACATCAAATCTATTCGCGAGAATAATTCCAACTTGATGTTCGGCGAAACGTTAAATGCAGAGAGGGCAGAGACTTCTGTCGGTACGCCGCGAGTGCTGCCGAAGAGCTTGCTCTACTCGATCTTCGCCCGAATCGGCGGTCATGGGCTTGATACAGATTCGTTCGAAGCGTTGCGAGCCTCATATCGCGGAAAATTTCTCGGAAAAGCCCTCGCTTACGACAATCGTCAACATGAAATTCCATCGCGTCTCATCCAATCGCTTCGCTGGCATCCGGTCCGACTGCTCTCGTTCCTCGACCGCCCGTATTATTATGGAGCGAAGAAAAAATATCTCGATTGGATCGCATCGCGCCATCTCGAGAGCGGCCGCTACGACTTCTTTCACAGCTGGTCGGGCGATTGTTTGGAAACGTTGCGGGTCGCAAAAAAGAAAAGGATTTCATCACTAATTGAGATTCCGACCTGGCATCGGTTAAGCCAGAAGCCAGAGATCGGCGGTCACAAGTCAGAGGTAAGAAAGAATTGGAAATCGCGATTTCGATTAGAGCCGGAGAGATTTTTGGAGGAATACGATCTGGCGACGCTGGTCGTCGTGTTTTCCGAGAAAGCAGCCGAATCCTTTCGGGCGGCCAATTTTCCGGATGCAAAGATGTTTTATCTGCCGCGCGGCGTCGATGTCGACCGTTTCAAACCGGGAACGCGTCCGCAAATCTTCCGCGCAATTTTTTCCGGAGCGTTGATCGAGCGCAAAGGAATTCATCATTTGCTCGAAGCGTGGCATCGACTGGATCTGCGCGACGCGGAACTGTGGCTGCTCGGCAGCGTTCATGATGAAGCGAAACCGCATTTGGAAAGATTTGGACGCGAGAATGTTCGCGTCCTCGGTTTTAAACGCGACCTCGAAAATTATCTCAATCAAGGATCGGCTTATGTTTTTCCGTCACGCCTGGAAGGTAGTGCGAAAACAATTTACGAAGCGGCGGCGTCAGGGTTGCCGATAATCACCACTCGCGAGGCGGGCGACGTCGTGCGCGATGGGGTCGAAGGAATTATCGTGCACCCGGGAGATGTCGATGCACTCGCGGCGGCGATCGAGCATTTGTACCGGCATCCGGAAATTATCGCGAGCATGGGCGCAGCCGCGCGGCAACGCGTGGTTGAAAATTTTACCTGGGATCGCTATCGGACGCGTTTGTTAGGCGCATACGAACGCGCGATCCAACTCTGTAGCGGCGGTCTGTGACCGTTCCATTGTCGAATTGATGTCTGCGCGACTTCGTAGGCTCGATGAAACCTTCGCGCGGCGAAATCTTTGATCTAGAGTTTCAACACGGCGCCGCACCACAATAGTGCGACGCTCGTAGAGCGCCGCTACAAAGGCATTGAACATTCTCTTCATTCAGCTCAAACGGATCGGCGACCTAATTTTGACTACGCCTGCGATCGCGGCCGCGCGTGAAAAATTTCCGGACGCAACGATAACGCTCGTGATCTCGTCTGAATGCAAAGCGCTGGGGCCCGCGATTGTCGGTGTAAATAAAATGCTGATCATGCCTCGCGGGATCGCCGGACTTGGGCCGGCTGCGGCAATTGCCAGTGGCAAGTTCGATTACTGCGTCGATTTCACACGGAACGATCGTTCAGCACTCCTTGTGTTTCTCTCGCGCGCAAAAAAACGGATCGTTTCGTTTCGGATCAAAGTCCGCGGGAAATTCCGGACACGATTCTATGACGAATTCGTTCCGCATCGGATGCGCGACTCCCACACCATCGATTACCATCTAGGCTTAATCGAGCCGCTGGGAATTTCCAACGCCTCGCGCGCGGTTCAATTACAGCTTCCGAAAAGCTCGCGCGAGACTGCCGATGAACTGTTGAGCACGAACAACGTCAGGGGCAACTTCATCATCTTTCATCCAGGCTCGGCGCGGGCGGAAAAATTCTGGAACCCCCAGCGCTGGGCCGACGTGATCAATCACGCCGGCAACAAACGCGATTTCGATCTTGTATTGACCGGCGGGTTGGGACCGCTAGAGCAAACGCACATCGGCGATATCAAATCAAAAGTGCGGCATCGCGTTGTAGATCTGTCGGGCAAAACTGATTTGCTCACACTCGCAGCGTTGATCGCGAAGGCTCGACTATTGGTCACGGTCGATTCAGCGCCGATGCATCTCGCGTCAGGATCGCGCACAGCGCAAGTGATTCTCTTTGGCCCGACCAATCCCTTTCACTGGCGTCCGCGGGAAAGTCCAGCGTTGATTTTGCAAGGTATATCGCCGTCGCCAATCAGCGAATTCGTGCCGAGGCAGCCGCGGCTCCCCATGAACCAAATCTCGACGCAGACGGTGATCGATGCTATGGAGACGCTGCTGTCGCGTCCGACGGAGCAACCATCGTTATGAGCAAGGCAGAATTCGCCAAAGTGAAGCTCTCGTTCTGGGAAACCATGCGCACAGCCTGGAAACCGTACCGACGCCTCTATAGCTACGCGGGACCTTACAAAGGCAGGTTTGCTCTCGGTCTCGCGTTCGGCGTTGCATATGGCTTGGTCAATTCAGTCCTACCGCTGACTGTGCTGCGGGTTTCGAATTTCGTTTTTCACGGCGCGGCGCCGAATCCGCGCACGATCATCGCGCATGGCGTGATGTTGAATGTCGGTCCGAAGATCGACTCGATCGTCTGGATTTGCCTCGCCATTCCACTTGTCATGACAGTCCGTAGTCTCTGCTCTTACGGTAACGTCTATTACATGAACTGGGTGAGCAACAAGGTTGTGAACGACGTGCGTAATCAACTGTTCACTAAAGTGATACGTCACTCAATGGACTTCTTTAATCGAACGCAAAGCGGTTTTCTCATGTCGCGTATTGCCATTGACACGCGAAACATGCAGCAAGCGCTGGCCAGTGTGAGCAGTGATGTGTTTAAACAACCGATCACTATTTTCGGGGCGGTGGCTGTGCTTCTCTTGATCGATTGGAAGTTTACGCTGGTGAGCCTCGTTCTCTTTCCCATCTGCATATTGCCAATTCGCATCTTCGGACGACGCGCACGCACGGCGGTGCAGCGCGAACAAAGAGGCGGCGTCTTGATGTCGGTGACAATGCAGGAAAGTTTCGCCGGTATTCGGGTGATCAAATCTTTCGCGCGCGAGGAACAGCAGGAAAAAGCGTTTCGCCGCGGCGCGCAGGAATCTTTTTCTCATACTATGCGAACGGTGAAAGCGAGCGAAGCCGTCGGCCCGCTCGTGGAAATCATTGCCTCAATTGGCGTCGGCCTCGCACTCTGGTACGTTTACGCGGCGAACCTCACCGCCGGCCGTTTCTTCGGGTTAATCTCCGGAATTTTTATCATCTACGAGCCGATCAAAACCCTGAGCAAGTTGCACATCGTCATGCAACGTTCACTTGGCGCGACCGCTCAGATTTTTTCCATTCTCGATTCAGTGCCGACGGTACAAGACGCTCCCGATGCGTTGGACCTGGTTCGGTCTAAAGGCCGGGTCGAGTTTGAAAACGTAACCTTTCGTTATTCGACTGGCGTCACCGACGCTGTCCGTGACATAAATTTAACGATCGAGCCAGGAAGGACCTATGCGCTCGTCGGAGCGAGCGGCGCGGGTAAGAGCACGATTCTCTCGCTCATTCTTCGTCTCTATGATCCGACTTCTGGCACTATCAGAATCGATGGGCGCAATTTGCGCTCGCTGACTCAGAAATCTTTGCGCGAACAGATCGGCCTCGTCACCCAAGATACGTTCCTGTTCCATGATACGATTTTAAAAAATATCCAGTTTGGGCGGCTCGGTGCCAAGCCAGAAGAAGTTCACGCCGCAGCGCGGACCGCTTTTGCCCACGATTTCATCATGGCGCAGCCGGACGGTTACGACACTGTCATCGGCGATAAAGGCTGTCTTATCTCCGGCGGACAGCAGCAGCGCCTCGCCATCGCGCGCGCGCTCTTGAAGAACGCGCCGATCCTGCTGCTAGATGAAGCAACTTCTTCCCTCGATACCGAGTCGGAAAAACAAATCCAAAAAGCGCTCGAGAAACTATCCGCCGGACGCACAGTGATTGCCATCGCGCATCGGCTCTCAACTATTCTGTCGGCCGACCAGATCGTGGTCATGGATCAGGGACAAATTGAAGAAATCGGCACACATGCCGAGTTACTTGAGAGATCCGGCTACTACCGACGGCTATATGATTTGCAATTTAATCAACCGGACGAGGCGATGGAGGCCACATCCAAGCCAGACGTGTTCGCCGAAGAACTTGCGTAACGTACGGGTAAGCCTCGACAAAAAAATGAAACGATCGCGTTCGTTCCCAATCACGGAAATAACGCCAACATGCGAGATTTCGGTCGCTCCGTTTGTTTAAACCGAGGGAAACAAGTCGGATCCGCGACGAACAGCGCCTTGGAACGAACAATTCGCGCACCCTCCGAGAGAAAGCAACGCCGTAACTCCGATGTAAAGAACGGCGAGTCATCCGGTCGTGGGTTAAACTGCAAGAAGACACGCCCATGCGGTTTCAAAACGCGGCTTCGGACGTCATTAATAAAGAATCTCCAGTCCTCGGACGTCCACTCCACTAGCGGCGAAATTTCCGGCCATCGTTTAATATGAAAGCAAACGCGGCTCGCCGTAACCAAGTCAAACCGTTGCCTGAAGTCGGGCAACGAGACCTGGGCCTCGATCCGGTAAACAACCCGGTGCACATTGAGCAGGGGCAACGTCTCCCTGTAGAGTGGCCTCTCATCCATATCGAGGCCAATTCCATTATGACCGAATAACTTGCAGATGTAGAGAAAATACCCTGCGCCGCAGCCGAGATCCAAAA
>Ga0182038_10000590_pt1 | contig 18545 bp, 19 predicted proteins | sample sta12Can44000108_FD_125976 | JGI IMG/M metagenome (GOLD analysis project Ga0182038, IMG submission 125976) | Lab enrichment of tropical soil microbial communities from Luquillo Experimental Forest, Puerto Rico - statanox.12C.anox.44.000.108 | ecosystem: Environmental > Terrestrial > Soil >...
TGGCGGTCAGCAGCAGCGTCTTTGCATCGCCCGCACCGTGGCGGTGCGGCCAGAGGTGATCCTATTCGACGAGCCTTGTTCCGCGCTCGACCCGATCTCCACCGCCAAGATCGAAGAGTTGATCGATGAGCTAAAGGACGACTACACGATCGCGATTGTGACCCACAACATGCAGCAGGCCGCGCGCGTTTCCGATTTCACCGCGTTCATGTATCTCGGTGAGCTCATCGAGTTCGATGAAACCCCGCGCATGTTCACGGCACCGAGCGACCGGCGCACGCAGGACTATATTACTGGTCGCTTCGGCTGACACGCCGTGGCGACGGAGGGACAACAGCAATGACCGATCTGCACACCACCAAGGCGTTCGATACTGATCTGCAGGACCTTGCGCGGATGGTCGCCGAAATGGGCGGTCTCGCCGAAAAACAGGTTGCCGATTCGGTGGACGCATTGGCCAAGCGCGACAGCGCACTGGCGCAGCGCATCACCCAGGCCGACAGCAGTATCGACAACTTGCAGCACGAGATCGAGGATAAGGCGGTCAACACCATTGCGCGCCGCCAGCCGATGGCGGTTGATCTGCGCGAGATCGTCGGCGCCTTGCGGCTTGCCAACGACCTCGAGCGCATCGGTGACCTGGCAAAGAACATCGCCAAGCGCGTGATAGCGCTCAACGGCGAATTTCCCCCGCCGAAGCTGATTCGCGGCGTAGAGCACATGGCCGACCTCGTTCTCGGCCAGATGAAGGCCGTCCTCGATGCCTATGCGCGGCGTGACATCACTAAGGCGATGGCGGTATGGCGGGGCGACGAGGAAATCGACGCTGTATGCACCTCCGTGTTCCGCGAATTGCTCACTTATATGATGGAAGACCCGCGCAACATCACATTCTGCATCCACTTGTTGTTTTGCGCCAAGAACATCGAACGCATGGGCGACCACGCCACTAATATCGCTGAGACGGTCCATTACATGATCGAAGGCCGGCCGATCGTCGACCAGCGGCCGAAGGGCGATACCACTACCATAGCCGCGTTGCGCAGCGCAGCTGAAAGGTAACGGAGGCCCGCGATGAACGCGCGCATCCTCATTGTGGAAGACGAAGAGCCGCTGACGATGCTGCTCCGCTATAACCTCGAAGCCGAGGGCTACGATGTGGAGACGGCATCGCGCGGAGATGAGGCGGACACCCGACTGAAAGAGAGCAGTCCCGACTTGATCGTGCTCGACTGGATGCTGCCCGGCCTCTCTGGTATCGAACTGTGCCGCCGGCTGCGTGCGCGCCCGGAAACCCGGCAATTGCCGATCATAATGCTGACCGCGCGCGGCGAGGAGAGCGAAAAGGTGCGCGGCCTTGCCACCGGCGCCGACGATTACATCGTCAAACCATTCTCTGTGCCGGAGCTCCTGGCGCGCGTGCGCGCACTCTTGCGCCGCGCCAACCCCGAGCGGGTGGCGCCAGTGCTTAACATCGGGGACCTCGAGCTCGACCGCGAGAAGAAACGCGTCTCTCGCAACGGTAAGCCGATCGACCTCGGGCCGACCGAATATCGCTTGCTTGAGTTCCTGATGGAGAGGCCGGGCCGGGTCTTCTCGCGCGAGCAATTGCTCGACGGCGTCTGGGGCAGCGACATCTATATCGACGAGCGCACCGTCGACGTGCATGTCGGCCGATTGCGCAAGGCTATCAACCGCGGCCACCTAGCCGATCCGATCCGCACGGTCCGCGGCGCCGGCTACGCGCTCGACGACCGTTTCGGCCGCCCGAGCTGAGCTGACCCTTTCATCCGGAACTCTTGAGACGTGCGTTCACGCCAAGCGCTCTAGGAATATTCCAGAGGCCCGGTCCCGATCATGCTTACGGGATCGCGGACATGACTGACGTGGAAACCTTAGGAACCGCTGCGGAACGGTGGTCGCTTGTCGCGCCGGCGGTCGGTGGCCGGCTGGTAGGCGACGCGCGAGTGGTATGAGCAATAGGGGAGCTCGTTGACGGTATCGCCGCCACAGAAGAAGAAATCCCCGCTGCCTGGATCGCCGACCGGCCAGCGGCAGGTCTTTTCGGTGAGCTGCAGCAGGGTCTTGCGCTGCTCAACCGGGATTTCGATCGGTTCCGGCTCCGGCTCGGGCTCGTATGCAAAAGCGAGCGCTGTGTTGCCGCGGATGGACGGACGCGACATCCGCATCATGCCCGACGAGCGCGCCTTGTGCGGCCGCGGCCTAGACGAGGACGGGCTCTTGGCACGGCCCGAAAGGCCCAGGCGATGCACCTTGCCGATCACCGCATTGCGGGTGATGCCTCCGAGCTCGGCCGCGATCTGGCTGGCGGAGAGCCCGTCCGCCCATAACTTCTTCAGCAGCTCGACCCTCTCTTCCGTCCAGCCCATCGTTTCCTCCTAGGCGCTGAAGGCCTTCGGCAGAATCCACCCCTGTTGTCGGACGCCGCTCTTGACGCTCGACCGGTACGCGCGGCAATGAACTAGAAATCTGCCCCTAGCACGAGATGTCGTACTAGCTAACTAAGACGCTACAATATGGAGTGACTCTCGTGCAAGCATTTGCAACCCCCAGATCGCAGCTACCAACAGTTTCCTTTAGAATCAGCACTTGCGGCGAATTTGAGTCCGACGGGCTTCCACCGCCGCCTGCACGGCGAAAGGGCGGGGGCTTGCAATCACAAGGGCCTGCAATAGAATGAAAAAAGTGCCGCCCGGCGAGGCGGCACATTTCTTTTCGGCGCGCGCATGATCCCGAAAAGTTGTCATCGGTTTCCAGTAAAGGTCAGGCGCAGACAGAAGCCTTCGTGGAAATGGGTTGTGGCCTCGCATCTTTTGCCCACTTACGCACGCGTCGACCTCGCCTTCGAGCGGGGCGAGGGCGCTTGGCTCTACACGGCCGAGGGTGAGCGCTACCTTGATTTCACTGCCGGCGTTGCCGTCAACGCGCTCGGGCACGCCCATCCGCACATGATCGCGGCGCTCACCGAGCAGGCGCAAAAGGTATGGCATGTCTCCAACCTGTACCGCATCCCGGAAGGCGAGCGGCTGGCCGACCGGCTATGCCGGCTGAGCTTTGCCGACACTGTGTTCTTCCAGAATTCCGGCACGGAGGCGATCGAATGCGCGATCAAGATGGCGCGCAAATATCAGTATGCCAGCGGCAGGCCCGAGCGCTTCCGCATCGTCACCTTTGAGGGCGCTTTCCACGGCCGCACACTCGCCGCGATCGCAGCCACCGGCAACAAGAAATATCTCGAAGGCTTCGGTCCGCCGGTCGAGGGCTTTGACCAGGTGCCCTTCGCCGAACTCGAAGCAACCAAGAAGGCGATCGGGCCGGTCACCGCCGCCATCATGATCGAACCGATTATGGGTGAGGGCGGCGTGCGAGTGGTGCCACACACGTTCCTGCGAGCGCTACGCGAGCTATGTGACGAGAACAAGCTGCTGCTGATTTTCGATGAGATACAGACCGGCGTAGGTCGCACGGGTGAGCTGTTCTGCTACCAGCGCACCGGCATCACGCCAGATGTCATGACGCTGGCGAAAGCGCTGGGCGGCGGCTTCCCGATCGGCGCCTGCCTTGCCACGGCAGAAGCCTCCAAAGGCATGACCCTCGGAACGCATGGCTCGACCTTCGGCGGCAACCCGCTGGCGATGGCGGCCGGCAATGCGGCAATCGATGTGATCACCGCCGATGGCTTCCTAGAGCGGGTGAAGAAGAATGCGTTGATGCTCAAGCAGCGGCTGGCCGAGCTAAAGGACCGCCATTCATCGGTGATTGACGAGGTGCGGGGCGAGGGACTGTTGATCGGGTTGCGGGTGGTGCCCCCGGCTTCCGAGATGGTTGACGAACTACGCGCCGAGAAGATGATCACGGTCGCCGCTGGCGACAATGTGGTGCGGCTCTTGCCGCCGCTGATCATCGGCGAGATGGAGATTGGCGAAGCGTTCACGCGCATCGACCGCGCCTGCGCGCGGCTGGCGAAGGCCCATCCGCGACCGGTTAGACAGGTGGCGTCATGACCGAGAACAGCTTGCGCCATTTCCTCGACCTAATCGCCATTCCCAAGGCGACGCTTGTCGGGCTGATCGCTAGCAGCCACGCGTGGAAGGATGCGCGTGGGCGAGGCCCCGCGCCCAAGCCGCTCGCTGGTAAGACCATGGCGATGATCTTCGACAAGCCGTCGACCCGCACTCGGGTGTCGTTCGACGTCGCCATGCGCCAGCTCGGCGGCGAGTCGATCACGCTTACCGCGCAGGAAATGCAGCTTGGCCGCGGCGAAACGCTGGCCGACACCGCGCGTGTGCTGTCGCGCTACGTCGACGCCATTATGATCCGCATTCTCGACCACGAGGCGGTAGCCGAGCTTGCGCGCTACGCCACCGTGCCGGTGATCAACGGCCTGACCCGCCGCTCGCATCCCTGCCAAGTGCTGGCCGACGTGATGACCTTCGAGGAAAAGCGCGGGCCGATCCGCGGCCGCACCGTGGCCTGGTCGGGCGACGCCAACAACGTGCTGACGTCCTGGATGCATGCCGCCGATCGTTTCGAGTTCCAGCTGCGGGTGGCGACGCCGGCCGAGCTGAAGCCAAAGAAATGGCTAATGAACTGGGTGAAATCGTCTGGAGCCGCAATCAAAATCGGCGAAGACCCGGAAGCGGCGGTGAAAGATGCCGATTGCGTGGTCACTGATACCTGGGTGTCGATGGGCGACCGTGAGGCCAGACAGCGCCAGAACCTGCTTAAGCGCTACCAGGTCAACGCCCAGCTGATGGCGAAGGCTAAGCCGGACGCGCTGTTCATGCACTGCTTGCCCGCGCACCGCGGTCAAGAGGTCACCGACGAAGTGATCGACGGACCGCAATCGGTGGTGTTCGACGAGGCAGAAAACCGGCTGCACGCGCAGAAGGGCCTGCTGGCTTGGTGCATGCAGGCTGACGCCCGGTAGCAATGTGTCCGGATCGCGCTACATAAGCACGATGGATCGTCCCGAAATTGCCATTCCCTCGCGTGCCCCTTCGGCCACCAGCGTCGACGACACCGTCATGCCTTTCGAAGTCGTTACGCTCGACCTGCGCGGCCGCGTGGTGCGGCTCGGGCCGGTGGTGGACAAGATCCTCGCCGCGCACGCCTATCCGGTTCCGGTGGCCAAGCTCCTGGCCGAGGCGGTGGTGCTGACCGTCATGCTTGGCTCCGCCTTGAAGATCGATGGCCGTTTCATCCTGCAGACGCAGACCGACGGTCCCGTGCGCATGCTGGTGGTGGACTTCACCGCCCCCGGCAAGGTGCGCGCTTGCGCACGTTTCGACAAGGATCGCGTTGCCGCCGCGATCGAAAATGGCAAGGCCGATGACGGCATGCTTCTGGGCAAGGGCCATCTCGCTATGACCATCGATCGGGGCGCCGACATGAACCGTTATCAGGGCCTAGTTGCACTCGATGGCGGTTCGCTGGAAGAAGCCGCGCACGAATATTTTCATCGCTCCGAGCAGATCCCGACGCGAGTGCGCCTTGCCGTGGCGGAAGAATTGCGCGCGGGAGAGGGCGGCGCCAGCCATCGTTGGCGCGCCGGTGGCATCTTGCTGCAGTTCCTGCCGCGGGCGTCGGAGCGCGCGCGCGCCGCCGATTTGCATCCCGGCCATGCGCCGGAAGGTACCGTGCCGCACACCGTCGAGGAGGACGACGCCTGGGTGGAAGGGCGCGCCCTCGTTTCCACCGTCGAGGACGTTGAGCTGATTGATCCCGCGTTGTCGAGTGAGCGGCTGGTCTATCGGCTGTTCCATGAGCCCGGCGTGCGCGTATTCCGCGGTAGCGAGGTGCGTGCCGAATGCTCCTGCTCGCGCGAGAACGTCGAGGCGATGCTCAAGAGCTTTTCGCAAAACGACCGCGACCACATGGTCGAGGACGGCAAGATTTCCGTCACCTGCGAATTCTGCAGCGAGCGCTATGTGTTCGTGCCGGAAGAGGTCGGCGCCAAGCTGAGCTAATCGGGTTAATTAATGGTGCGCTCGGCGCAGGATGAATCGAGCGAGAAGGCGGGGACCTCAATGTCGAAATATTCGCCGGCCACGGTCACCATGCCGTAGCTGCCGACCATGAAGCCCGACGGCGTTGGCAGCGGTACCCCGCTGGTGTATTCGAACGACTCGCCGGGTCTGAGCGTCGGTTCCTCGCCGACCACGCCCGAACCCTTGACTTCCTGCAGGCGCCCCAAAGCATCGGTGATGCGCCAATGCCGCGTCTTGAGTTGCACCGTCTCGCTGCCCAGATTGACGATGTCGATGGTGTAGGCCCAAAAGTAGTAGCCATTGCTCGACGACGACCGCTCCGGAATGAAGCGGGGCGTGACAGTGACCTCGATCTTTCTGGTGACGGCGCGGTACATCTACCTATATGGCATACAATTTACGTCACGGGGTCTTGTCATCAGCTGTAGCTCCGGGATTATGACCGAAAGTCCGTACGAAAGAAAAGCCGTCCATGGCTCCGGTACCGAACGCGATCTGCGGCTTGATTTATTCCGCGGCATTGCCCTCTGGCTGATCTTTCTCGATCACATCCCTTCCAACGCCGTAAGCTGGATCACCATCCGCAATTACGGCTTCAGCGACGCTACCGAAATCTTCGTTTTCATCTCCGGCTACACCGCAGCCTTCGTCTATGGTCGCGCGATGCAGCAGCACGGCTTCATTGTCGCCAGCGCCCGCGTTCTCAAGCGTGCCTGGCAAATCTACGTGGCGCACGTCTTCCTGTTCGCGATCTATCTAGCCGAGATCGCCTATGTCGCGCACTCCTTCGACAACCCGCTCTACACCGAAGAGATGGGGGTGCTCGACTTCCTCAAGAATCCTGACGTCACAATTCTTCAGGCACTACTGTTGAAGTTTAAGCCGGTGAATATGGACGTGCTGCCGCTCTATATCGTGCTGCTCTTGTGGTTCCCGCCGATGCTGTGGCTGTTGCTGCGCACGCCGTCGGTGGCGTTGGTGACCTCCGCCGCGCTCTATTCGCTGACATGGTGGTTCGATTGGGCAATCCCGGCCTACCCGAGCGGCACCTGGGTGTTCAATCCGTTCGCGTGGCAGCTAATGTTCGTGTTCGGAGCCTGGTGCGCGGTTGGCGGCGCGCAGCGACTATCGGGCTGGATCAATTCGCCGGGAATGGTCGGGATCGCCGCAGCCTATATGTTGTTTGCCTTCGGCATCGCTATGACCTGGTACTTCCCGCGCCTCGGCGTGTTTGTGCCCAAGTTCGTCAGCGACATCATCTATCCGATCGACAAGACCAACCTCGACGTTTTGCGCATCGCGCACTTCCTGTCATTGGCGGTGATCACGGTCTGGTTCGTGCCGCGAAATTGGCGGGGGTTGAAGTCCCCACTGCTCTGGCCGGCGATCATTTGCGGGCAGCATTCGCTGGAAGTCTTCTGTCTCGGGGTGTTCCTGGCGTTCGCCGGCCATTTTGTGTTCACCGAGATTTCCAACCGCCTGTTCATGCACATCGTCGTCAGCGCCGTCGGAATCGGAATAATGGTGGCCACAGCGGCATTGATTTCGTGGTATAGAAGCGTGGAGCGAGGATCGGGACCGCGTCCGCCTTCGATTCAGCCGGGTTACGCGGAGGGCGGCGCATGACGGGGCGCGTTCTGCTTACATTGCTAGTGCTGGCGTTGGCCGACCCCGCCCAGGCTGACCATGCAGCCGAGTGCCGTCTGGGTGCGCAAGAGATCGAACGCGATTTTCCGCTGCCACAGGTCACGCGCGCGATCGATGCCAAGCACCTCAACATTCTTGTGGTCGGTGCTGGCTCCTCGCTCCTGCCGGGATCGAGTGGGGCGAAGAATGCCTATCCCGCGCGCCTGGAAGCCGCGCTGGCCGCCAAGCTACCGGGCGTTGCGGTGCAGGTGTCGACCGATGTGCAGGCGCGCCGCACTGCGGGCGAAATGGTGACGTCGCTGCCGGCGTCGCTCGGGGCAGCCAAGCCGGCGCTCATGGTCTGGCAAACCGGCACCGTAGACGCTATGCAGTCGATCGACACTGATCAATTCAGGGCGGCCCTCGAGCAGGGTATTAATATTGCCCGTTCCGCAGGCGCTGATGTTGTTTTAATCAACGCGCAATACAGTCCGCGTACGGAATCGATGATTGCCCTCGGTTTGTATGCCGAAAACATGCGGTGGGTTGCACTGCAGCAAGAGGTACCGTTATTCGACCGGTTCAGCATCATGAAACTTTGGGCAGATCTTGGGACGTTCGATTTGTATTCGGCCACGAAAAAACTTGACATGGCTGAGCAAGTTCATGATTGCATAGGTCAATTGCTGGCCGACCTCGTGTTTCAGTCGGCCAAGCCGGACGAACCGCGCGCCGAGAGCGGTCGTTAAGAGGTGGAGGAAGCTGCCGTGCAGGGTAAGGAGATCGCGGGTCACGCGACGAAGACACTAACTGTCGCCGCGGTGGTTGCCGTTTTGGCGGTGTCGCTAACGGCTCGGGCCGAAACCCCGGCGCCAGTCTGCGATACGCCGCTCGAGCTGATCCGGTTCTCCAACCCGCTCTCGCACTTCGGTCAGAAATTGCAATCCGGCGCTCCGATCACCGTCGTCGCCATCGGTTCGTCGTCAACCGCTGGCGTTGGCGCAAGCTCGCCTGCCAAAAACTATCCGAATCAGCTCGCCGTGGAACTCAGGAAACGTTTTCCGGCGAACTCATTCGTCGTGATCAATCGCGGCGTGAACGGTGAGGAAGTCGCCGACATGCTCAAGCGCTTCGACGAGGCTGTTATCGCGGCGAAGCCTGACCTGGTGCTCTGGCAGCTCGGCACCAATTCCGTCGTCCGCGACCATATGTTCACCGACCACGGCGCGGCGATCCGCGGTGGCCTCAAGAGAATCCGCACCATCGGCGCCGAGACGATCTTGATCGATCCGCAGTTTGTGCCGCGCGTGATCGCAAAGGGGGAAGCCGAGCACATGGTCGAACTGATCGCCACCACGGCGAAGCTGGAGAATGTCGAACTATACCGCCGCTTCGAGGTGATGAAGCGCTGGCACGACGTTGATCACATAGCCTTCGAGTCGTTCGTCTCGCCCGATGGGCTGCACCTGAATGACTGGAGCTACACTTGCATGGCCCATGGGCTGGCGCTGGCGATCGCAGAGGCCGCCCAGCGGCCGGTGATGTCCGCAACGGCCGCCGCTCACCTGCTACCGTAAGGCGTTCGATTCGATCTCCAATATATTTTTTTGGGCTCAGACCTTGTCGAGCGCCGTTACCAGGTCCTCGATTAGATCGGCGGGATGCTCGAGGCCGGCGGAGAAGCGGATCAGTCCGTCCCCGATGCCGAGCTCCGCGCGCTGCTCCGGCGTGAGCCGCTGATGCGTGGTTGTGGTCGGGTGGGTCACCAGGCTCTTGGCATCGCCGAGATTGTTGGTGATACCGATCAGCCGCAGATTGTTGAGGAAGCGGAAGGCGCCTTCCTTGCCGCCCGCCACCTCGAACGAGCACAGCGTCGATCCCGCGCGCATCTGCTTGGCGATGACGGCGGCCTGCGGATGATCACTGCGGCCAGGATAGATCAGCCGTCTGATCTTCTTGTGGCCGGCCAGCGCGTCCGCCACGGCGGCGGCGGCGTCGGTCTGCCATTGCACGCGCACGACCAGCGTCTCCAGTCCCTTCAGCAAGACCCAGGCATTGAACGGCGACAATGATGGACCGGTCTGCCGCAGCACTTGATGATAGTGGTCGTTGATCAGCTTCTCCGACGCCAAAATGACGCCGCCGAGCACGCGACCCTGGCCGTCGATGTGCTTGGTCGCCGAATAAACCACGACATCGGCGCCGAGCTTGAGCGGGCTCTGGTAGAGCGGGGTGGCAAATACGTTGTCCACCACCAGCTTGGCACCCGCAGTGTGGGCGATCTCAGCGACCGCGGCAATGTCGATTACTTCCAGCGTAGGGTTGGTCGGCGACTCCAGGAAGCATGCTGTCGTGTTTTTGCGCATCGCCACCTTCCATGCGGAGAGATCGGTGCCGTTCACCAGCGTCGAACTGACGCCAAACCGTGGCAGCCATTCCTCGATCACCCAACGGCAGGAGCCAAACAGTGCCTTGGCGGCGACCACGTGATCGCCGGCCTTGACGAGGCCCATGATAGCGGTGGTGACGGCGGCCATGCCGGTCGCGGTCGCGCGCGCAGCTTCAGCGCCCTCAAGCGCCGCCATGCGCTTCTCGAACATGTCCATGGTCGGGTTTGAGTAGCGCGAATAGACGTAGCCGGGGATCTTGCGGGAAAAGCGCGCTTCACATTCCTCGGCGGTTTCATAGACGTAGCCTTGGGTAAGGAATAACGCCTCCGAGGTCTCGCCGAATTGCGAGCGCAGCGTGCCGCTGTGAACGAGGCGGGTTTCGGCGCGGTAGCCCTTACCAGTCGACGCGGGCATGTGACCCTCCTTCAGGTCAAAAAAAACCGGCCGAAATGTTGGCCGGGCACACGCGTCCCCGGCCTTTTAGCGATTTGTTTTGCGTGGCTGCAAGCCGGCCGGCTCAAATGACCACGGGATAAAATGCTTCTAGCGGACACACCCGCTTCCCGTCAAGGCACCCATCGGGTTAGATCAGAACCAGAGGCCGAAAAGGGGCGCCGTGGCACTCAGCTTCGCCGTCGAGGACAAAGGCATTCTACCCGACCGCATGATCGCGGCGCTGACGACCAGCGGCGCTATTCTGCCGGAAACGGATTTCGTGCCCGGTCAGATCCAGCCGGCGAGTCTTGATCTGCGGCTCGGCGGGCTTGCCTATCGCGTGCGCGCAAGCTTCCTGCCGGGGTCCACCACGGTCGCCCGTCGCATCGACGAACTGAAGCTGCATGAGTTTGTGCTTGGTGACGGCGCCGTATTGGAGACGGGCTGCGTCTATATCGTGCCGCTGTTGGAAAGCCTGGCGCTGCCAGACGATATCTCCGCCGCCGCTAATCCGAAAAGCTCGACCGGCCGGCTCGATGTGTTCACCCGCGTCATTGCCGACGAGACGCGCGGCTTTGACCACATCGAGGCGGGCTACCATGGCCCGCTCTATACCGAGATCAGCCCGCGGACCTTCCCGGTGCTGGTGCGCGAGGGCTCGCGGCTATCGCAGATCCGTTTCCTCCACGGCCATGCGATGCTCGACGCGCCGACCTTGCGCGCGCTGCACGCGCGCGAGCGACTGGTCGATGCCGATAACGCCGATGTAAGCGAGGGCGTCGCGGTCGGCGTCGATTTGTCGGGCCTGGGTCCCGGCGGCCTCGTCGGCTACCGTGCCAAGCGGCACACTGGCTTGATCGACGTCGAGCGGCGCGGCGGCTATGCGGTGCTCGATTTCTGGGAGCCGATGCACGCACGGCCGGACAAGAGCTTGATCCTCGACCCCAACGAGTTCTACATCCTCGCCTCGAAGGAAGCAGTGCAGGTGCCGCCCGAGTACGCCGCCGAGATGGTGCCGTTCGATCCGCTGGTCGGCGAATTCCGCGTGCATTATGCTGGCTTCTTCGATCCTGGCTTCGGCTATGCTGGCGCCGGCGGCAAGGGCGCGCGCGCCGTGCTGGAAGTGCGTTCTCGCGAGGTTCCGTTCATCCTGGAGCACGGCCAGATCGTCGGCCGCTTGGTGTACGAGAGGATGCTGACCAAGCCCGACAAGCTCTACGGGCAGGGCATCGGTTCGAGCTATCAGGCGCAAAGCCTGAAGCTCAGCAAGCATTTCAAGGCTTAAGGCTTACTCGGCGGCGGCCTGCAGCCGCACTTCCTGAAAGACAGTTGGCGCGGCGGCTGCGGCTGGCGCGCGTGGCCTACCTTCGGCGACTTGCTGTTGCGGGCGGTCCCTCGCTATGGTTCCAGTCAACGCGGGCGTAGTTCAATGGTAGAACGGCAGCTTCCCAAGCTGCATACGAGGGTTCGATTCCCTTCGCCCGCTCCGGTACTTAGCCGATTTGCATAGAAAGTTTTGCGGCATGTTTTGTAAGTTATGTTCTCTTTCTGGCTCTGGCCTCGTTTCGGATGACATTGCCAGGCCACGGTTTTCGCGAAGTGGAGCGGCCGGCCCATTGGTGTCAGGTAGCACCCTCGGCTTGCTTGGTCGCTTGCTTAACGGCCCTCCACGGGGCACGCCCACTTCCTTAGCCGTGGTCTTAGAGTTCGGGCGTCGTTGACCTCGTTCGGCGCTTCCCTCATCGAGCGCCTTCCAGCTGCCATAGCGGCGGCAACGGTTTCTTCAACGTGATGCAATTACCGCGTGTGGTTGCAAGCCTTCGACGCTTATATTTGCCGCAGGGCCTGAGCGAATGGTGCGGCCGGTCGCAGGAGCCGTTCCCGAGGTCGGTATGCTTTTCCAAGGCGCAATCGTTTCCACTATAATTTTGATGCCAGCCAGAGCGTTGTCGATTTCACTTTGCACGCGAGCGACCTCTGTTCTCAGAAATTTTTGCAGGTCGTGAAGTTCGGACGTCAGGCCTTCCAGGCTCTCCATCGAGCTTGAAGTTAGTCGCGCGACTGAAGACCTGATTCGTTCAATATCATGCTCACGCTCAATCTGAGCACGAGGGGTCATAATTCTTTGCCCCACCAGTTTGCTGATTTCTTCTTCTACATCCGGGTTAAAAAGCTCCTTCTCAGCGGGTGCACCAGATGTTGAGGAGTCCATCAGTTTCTCCTGTGGGTTGGCTTGTCGGTACCCTCGCGAACGGTATGTCCTGTTGGGTTAACGACTGGTTAACCAGTGGGGGCCTTCGATGGCAATGTCCCGGGTTTTTGGCTGCGGATGCGAGTGCGGATGCCGGTGGCCCGCACGCTTCCGTTGTTTGCCACAGGACTCGGCGCTGTGTCAGCCGCTGCTCAGGCTGTGCCGCTTGGAAACGACAAAACGTAGGACAATTCGGTTGTTCCGGTCGCCGAGCTGGTAGAGCTACGCGCAAAGATCAAATGGGCCTTGTATCTCATTTGTACGGTGATAGCGACCCTGTTTTTGCTGCTTAAACACTATTACCATCTTTGAAGGCCCTTTTATTGAAGACCTCTTGCGTTCCTGACACTGGCATCGCAAGAGAAGCGCCGGGTCCGTTGCCTACAAGCGCTCTGCGGTGCGCCACCCGAACAACGCTTACGCTGCTAACAAATTTAGATGACCGCATCGAGCAATTCATCGCGTGAAGAAGTTTCTCGACAACTCGATTGCTTCAAACTCGTTCCCGTGATAGGCGGGGCTCCTCAGCAATGACAGCAACGCCTCAGGTTTGCTTCCCACCTTTACCTCCCGAACAACCACGCCATGTCAATGCAGACGCTCTTCTCATTGACTGATACGTCCAGTCCAGCAAAATGCTCCATGCTGCGCTTCTCCTTCTGAAGCTTGAGGCCCATAACCACTCAGACCTCGTTTCACCATCAGCCTGAAGCGCAGCACCCAAAATCTATAGCCATCCACAAAGTCGCCGGCCGATTACACCACCTGCTCCGCGTCTGAGCGGCGGTTCCAAAATTGCTGCAAAAAATTAACCCGAATCAGCGTCAAGTACTCGGTTGGCTGGGGGACATTCATGAAACGTGGGACTTTGCTGCTGGCGTTATTACTGCTGCCGTGTGCAGCGGTCCATGCTGGCACGCTGCCGCCCATCATCGCCAGCGTCGACAACCCAGTGCCGAAATGTGTGGCGCCCAGTGCGCTGATGGAATTCGTGGAAACACACAACGCGGCGCACAATCCGCCGCGCACGATCGAGGCGCGTTTTACCAACCTCGCTGTGCTCTATCAGCGTATCGGCCAATGCGTGGCACGCTCGCCGGAGGAATGCATCGGCGTGCGCTGGGACTACGCGTTCTTCCAGATGCTGATCGAGACCAATTTTCTTACCTTCCGCCGTCCTGACGGCGTGCCCGCTTCGGTGGTGCCAGGGGACAATAATTTCGCCGGCGTCGGCGCCGCGATCTCCGGCCGGCCGGGCGAGCGATTCAAGGACGCGGCTACCGGCGTGCTGGCGCACCTGCAACATGTCCTGATGTATTCCACCACACGAATCCCCAATCCGGTTGCCAAGCGCACGCGTCAAGTACAGGACGACGTGCAGGTAGTGATGCGCAGATTGCACCGCCCGGTCACCTTCGCAGATTTGGCGCGGCAATGGACCGGCGCCGACCGCAACAGCTACGGCGCGGAACTGCAGAAGCTCGCGGAAAAATACGCGGCGAATTACTGCCACGAACAGCCGCGTCGCGAAGCGGCGGCCCTCCGATGACCGTTTTAATCTCGTGAATTTTTGCCTGCTGCTGCAGCCGCTCCACGTCTGACGGCAGGCGCACTCGGTGGCTGGTGTGGCCGCGGCCGCAAACGCCGCGGCACATGACGGCGTTTCGGGGGAGCGCCGAGCGAAGCCAGCTCAGATGTTCCGATCGATTTGCGACAGGACCGGTAATGTGGGGAGCCGCGAGATCGTCCACTCGATGGACCCACCCGATCTCTTTCCTTAAGTATCGGCAGGAAAGTATCGAGGAATTCCACGCGACCCCTGTAACACAGCAGCGGGACTTCAATCGCGCTCAGAAATCGTCAGGGGGCTATAAATAGCGCCGCAGATCGGCAGCCGATTCCTCGGGCTTACGGTTGAGTTTGAACGGCGCCACGAAGCGGCCCTGTTTGTCCATCAGATATACCAACGCGGTATGGTCCATGCTGTAGTCGCCATTTTCGCCGGACACCTTCTTCGCATAGACCCGGTAAGCCTTCTCAGCGGCCTCCACTGACTTGAGGTCGCCGGTCGCGCCTTGAAGGTGCGGATCGAAGCTCGAGAGGTAATCCTTCATCGCCGCCGGCGTGTCGCGCTCGGGATCGACGGTGATAAATAGCGCTCCGGCTTTATCGGCGTCCTTGCCCAGCGCTCGCATCACTTCCGACACTTCGAACAACGTGGCCGGGCAGATATCGGGGCAGTGCGTGTAACCGAAGAAGACCAGAAATGGGCGACCCTTCATTTCCTGATCAGTGATGGGCTTGCCGTTCTGGTCGATCAGATTGAACGGGCCGCCGATCGCCGAAACAGCGGGTCCTGTTCCCGCGTTTTGGCCGACGAAAAGAACAACGCCGAAGAAGAGCACCAGGCCAGAGAGAAAGGCGGAGAGGATCAGCAGGATGTGCGATGGTCGGGCAGTCATTTCGCTGTTATAGGGTCAAAAACATAAAGCCCAACCAGCACGCACCATTTCGAAGAATACCGCTGTCCCATAAATGGCCCACAGCCCCAGCGTACCTGCTACAATGAGCCCGGCTGCGCCGGAAAGCAGCGCCAAGGGTCGCGACAATTTGGCAGAGGAAGCGAGCGCAGGCATTCGAAGCTCCACATGGAACTATTATTGTAGATAGGACCTATTCCAGGCCCCGACAACCTACGCAGGTTGCCGGCCTGAGGCGACCAATTGCCGCCATAAACCCTCGCAACATGGGGCTTTTCGGCGGCCGCGTTGACTTAAAGGGTTAAAGCCGCGATGTATATTTATACCGATTCCAATTTGAGCCACTTACGGGTATGGAGAAGCTGATGCGTAGTGCTTTGGCGATAGCTCTTGCGATCTCAATGTCGGCGGCGACCACCGCTGCCTGGGCGCAAAATGCCCCGGCTCCGGCCGCCGCGGCTTCGCCACCCCCGGCCCCTGCGCCGGCTCCCACGCAGGCCAAGTGTGAAAATCCGAATGCGCTTGGCGTCGAGCGCATCGTGCAGATCGACACCACCGGCGGCCCGGGCTTTGGATTCGAGCACTTCAAGGTCTATGACTTCCTGCGCGACAAGGAAATAGTGCTCACTTTCGACGACGGCCCCTGGCCGGGCAACACCGAGCGCGTACTGAAAGCGCTCGCCGAAAACTGCACCAAGGCAATGTTCTTCCCCATCGGCAAGCACGCTGGTTATCACCCCGAGCTGCTCAAGGAAGTCGCCAAGGCCGGCCATACCATCGGCTCCCACACCTGGTCGCACAAGGATCTGTCGAAGCTGACGGACGACCAAGCCAAGGCCGAGATCGAGATGGGCATAGCGGCGGTGAGCGTAGCGCTCGGCAATCAGCCGGTCGGACCGTTCTTCCGCTTCCCAGCACTCCGTCACCCGCCGGAAATGGTGAAATATGTCGGCGAACGCAATGTCGGTATCTTCTCCACTGATATGGACTCGTTCGACTTCAAAATGCGCAACCCGGGGGAGGTCATCAAGTCGGTGATGGCCAAGCTGGGGAAGCACGGCAAAGGCATCATCCTGATGCATGACTTCCAGCATGCGACCTCCGAAGCGGTGCCGGAGCTGTTCAAGCAGCTCAAGGCGGGCGGTTACAAGGTCGTGCAAGTAGTCGGCAAGACGCCGGTCAACCCGCTGCCGGAATACAAGGAGGCCGTGCTCAAGGAGATGGGCGGCGGTTTGGATACGGCGCGTCCGATGTCGAGCGTCATCCAGACCATCCAGGGCGACTGATCGGTGCACTTTTTTATTCTGGCCCGGGCGCATCTGTTGCCTGCGCTGGAAGGTGGCCGGCGTCCGTGAGTGCGTGCAGGTACCGCTCGAGGTGCAGGAGCGATCTCGTCAGACCCGTGAGCGGCTACAATTAAATCGCCAGTCCGAATTGTGATTTCGCCCCCGGTGCTAGAGGGCACCCGCCATGTCGGGATTTATGTCGACTTACCTCGTGCCGACCGCAATCGTTGCCGTGTCGATCGTGCTGCTGCTCGGCCTCGTCAACATGATGCGCGGCGGCTCGCCCAACCGCTCGCAGGAGCTCATGCGACTGCGCGTGCTGCTGCAATTCGTCGCTATCATTGTTATCATGGCGACGATCTGGGCGATGGGCCGCTAAAGCGCTAGCGCTTCTTGATCTTCTTCGGCTTCGGCAGGATCGGCTCGGGGCCGGCTGCCAAGCGCATGCATTCGGCCTTTTCATTTTTCTTCATGGTGGACAGTTCCCCGTCATCGGCGCAGTGACCTTAGCGATGCCGCCGCCCGCTTTCGAAATCTGCGCAGAGGCCTGTAGCGCGTCCAGTGCGGCATTGAATTTGCAAGCTTGCGAGGAAATCGCTGACAACAACAGACCGGCAACGGCGCTCATTACGCAAATGCGTATGGAATCCCTACGGTTTATGGCAGACCACGAATAGGCTAGAGACCAGCCTGGAACGGCAGCAAAAGGTACCCAGAATGGTGGTCCTCAACCGCATCTACACCCGCACTGGCGACGACGGTACGACATCGCTCGGCAGCGGAGCCCGCCGCAAAAAGTATGACCTGCGGGTGGAGGCCTATGGCTCGCTGGATGAGGCTAATGCAGTGATTGGCCTGGTCCGCCTGCATACGGCCCGCGATGTGGATTTCGATGCCGCACTCCGTCGCATCCAGAATGACCTGTTCGACGTGGAGGCCGACCTCTGCCTGGCCGAAAAGGGTCCAGGCGGCTCTCGGTTGACCGTTACCGATGCCCAGGTCGCCTGGCTGGAGGCCGAAATCGACCGGCTCAACGTCCAACTTGAACCATTGAAGTCCTTCATTCTGCCCGGCGGTAGCCCCGCTTCGGCCTATCTGCATCTTGCCCGCACCGTCTGCCGCCGCGCAGAGCGGATTATGGTCGCTCTCAAGGATAAGCCGGGAGAGGGTGTGTCGGAGCCCTCCCTCAAATACGTCAATCGGCTGTCGGATTATCTATTCGTTGCCGGCCGCTATGCCAACGACAAGGGGACAGCCGACATACTGTGGGCGCCCGGTCAGAACCGCTAACTTGGACGCCTTGACTTCACTCAATGGAGGCGCGTGCGGCGCCGCATACACGTTGACATGCAGACGGCGCGGCCTTTAGCTTCCGGCCCGCTCTCAATAGCCCTCCCGGATGGGGTTCATGAAGATTCTAGTGCCCGTGAAACGGGTTGTTGATTTCAACGTCAAGATCCGCGTCAAACCGGATGGTTCCGGCGTCGAACTCGCCAACATCAAAATGTCGATGAATCCGTTCGACGAGATCGCCGTCGAAGAGGCGATCCGGCTGAAGGAAGGTGGCAAGGCGACCGAAATCGTGGCGGTATCGATCGGACCGGCGCAGGCCTCGGAAACCATCCGCACCGCACTCGCCATGGGCGCCGACCGCGGTATCCTGGTCAAGGCTGAGGGTGCCATCGAGCCACTGGCGGTTGCGAAGATCCTGAAAGGTATCATCGAGGCTGAGAAGCCGGGCATCGTCATCCTCGGAAAACAAGCGATCGACGACGATTGTAACCAGACCGGGCAGATGCTCGCCGCCTTGCTCGGCTGGGCCCAGGGTACCTTCGCCTCCAAGATTGTGATCGAAGACGACGGCGTGACGGTGACCCGCGAGGTCGACGGCGGCTTGCAGACACTTAAGCTGAAGGCACCAGTGATCGTCACCACCGATCTGCGCCTGAATGAGCCGCGCTACGCCAGCCTGCCCAACATCATGAAGGCGAAGAAGAAGCCGATCGAGGAGAAGACACCGGTTGACTACGGCGCCGACATCAAGTTGCGCCTGCAGGTGCTAAAAA
>Ga0182038_10000594_pt1 | contig 18481 bp, 20 predicted proteins | sample sta12Can44000108_FD_125976 | JGI IMG/M metagenome (GOLD analysis project Ga0182038, IMG submission 125976) | Lab enrichment of tropical soil microbial communities from Luquillo Experimental Forest, Puerto Rico - statanox.12C.anox.44.000.108 | ecosystem: Environmental > Terrestrial > Soil >...
ATCGATTGGCGGCGCGGCGTGTTAATCGCCGGCTCGGAGCCGCGCAAGGACGGCTGCGCGCTCGGTTACTGACCGGGTAGCGATGCCTTGCTTCCGCGAGCTCGGCGTGCCGGCGTTTGCGTGTCTGCAAATGATCGGCTTGCACCGCCAAAAGTTGGATGAGGAACAGCGACTGCAGATAGCGGCTGGGCATTGCGTAAACGGGAGCGGGCCACGCAACCGCGACCTAACGCGCCGCTCGGCGGGGCTTGCGGCGGTGGCGCAGGACGACGCGGCCTGCCTTGAAGCGGGCTGCGATTGGCGCGACGCACGCTGATCGGGCTTGCGAGCGCGACGCGCGGCCCCCCGTGGCCGGTACAGAAAAGTGCCGCGTCGGCCGGACGCCGTTATTGCTTGCCGCCGAGCTTGTCTAACCGCTTCTGCAGTTCGTCGAGCTGCCGCTTGAGATCTTCCATCTCACCGCTGCCGCCCTGCGGTTTGCCCTCTGCCGGCTTCGACTGAGTGCGCGCGAAGGGCGCAAACATGGCGAAAGTTTTTTCGAAAATCTCCATGTTACGCCGCACTTGATCCTCCAGTGCACCGAAGCCACCGGCGCCGAAGGCCTGCGCCATCTGCTCGCGGAACTTGTCCTGCTGGCCACTGAACGACTGCATTGACTGTTCGAGATAGCGCGGCACCAACATCTGCATGCTGTCGCCATAGAAGCGGATTAGTTGGCGCAGGAAAGTAATGGGCAGCAGGCTCTGCCCTTCCTTGTTCTCCTGCTCGAAGATAATCTGCGCCAGGACCGAGCGGGTGATGTCCTCGCCGCTCTTGGCGTCGTACACTACAAAGTTTTCGCCCGCCTTCACCATCGTGGCGAGGTCCTCGAGTGTCACATAGGCGCTAGTACCGGTGTTGTAGAGCCGCCGGTTTGCGTACTTTTTAATTGTGATGGGCTCTTTTTCGTTTGCCATGATAATTGGTTGTCCCCTTGCCCGGAACTAAGCATAGCCCGTTTGGGCTTAGGCGGGCGAGTCGTTTTGTGGCGGCGCGGCACGCCCCGGGGGCGGTGCAGTACCCCCTTGGTGGACGTCAAAAAACCGTCGATTTAGACTGATATCTTCCCGATGCTGGTTATTGACACGCTCGAGCCGTCTGTTGAGGATGCGGCAACGCCAAATAGCCAGTTTTGCTGCGCAACCGCAGCCAGGAGGAGTTTCGGATGAAGGACGATATAGTCATTGTCAGCGCCACCCGCACACCGGTCGGCGCATTCAACGGGGCGTTCGCCAACTTGCCGGCCCATGAGCTCGGCAAAACCGCGATCCGCGCCGCATTGGAACGGGCGGGGGTGGAAGGCGACCGAGTGAGCGAGGTAATAATGGGGCAGATCCTCACCGCAGGTCAGGGTCAGAACCCCGCGCGGCAGGCGTCGATCGCAGCAGGCATTCCAGTCGAAAGCCCCGCCTGGGGCGTAAACCAGCTATGCGGTTCCGGGTTGCGGGGAGTGGCGCTCGGCTATCAGGCCATCCTCAACGGTGATAGCGAGATCGTCGTCGCCGGCGGCCAGGAGTCGATGAGCATGGCGCCGCACTGCCAGCATCTGCGTGGCGGCGTGAAGATGGGGTCGTTCGAGATGATCGACACCATGATTAAAGACGGGTTGTGGGACGCCTTCAACGGCTATCACATGGGGACTACCGCCGAGAACGTCGCCAAGCAATGGCAGATTACGCGCCAGCAGCAAGACGAGTTCGCGGTCGCGTCGCAAAACAAGACGGAAGCGGCCACAAAGGCTGGCAAGTTCAAGGACGAGATCACGCCGGTCACCATCAAGACGCGTAAGGGCGATGTGGTAGTCGATACCGACGAATTTCCGAAGTCGGGTGTGACCCTGGAATCGATCTCCAAGCTGCGCCCGGCTTTCGACAAAGAAGGCACCGTGACCGCGGCCAACGCCTCGGGCATCAATGACGGCGGCGCCGCAGTGGTGCTGATGAAGGCGAGCGAAGCGGCAAGGCTCGGCAAGACACCGCTTGCACGCATCGTCTCATGGGCGCAAGCCGGCGTCGATCCGGCGATCATGGGCACCGGCCCCATTCCGGCCTCGCGCGCCGCGCTTAAGAAGGCCGGCTGGAAGAAAGAAGATCTCGACTTGGTCGAAGCCAACGAGGCCTTCGCCGCGCAAGCCTGCGCGGTCAACAAGGACCTCGGCTGGGACACCGCTAAGGTCAATGTCAACGGCGGCGCGATCGCCCTCGGCCATCCGATCGGCGCCTCCGGCACGCGCGTGCTGGTGACGTTGCTCTACGAGATGCAGAAGCGCAACGCGAAGAAAGGCCTGGCCACGCTCTGCATCGGCGGCGGCATGGGCATCGCAATGTGCGTCGAGCGGTAATAATCCGCTACTACTGTCGCGGGTTCTTCGTCATGGCCGGGCTTGTCCCGGCCATGAACGTCTTTAAGCTATAAGGCACAAGCCGAGCCTGTGCCATCTCATGGACGGGTGAACTCGGCGTAAGATCTGGGAGGGACGACAATGTCACGCGTAGCGCTAGTCACCGGCGGCACTCGAGGTATCGGGGCTTCAATCTCCAAGGCCATGAAGGCGGCGGGCTACAAGGTTGCGGCCAGTTACGGCGGCAATGACGAAGTCGCGCAGAAATTCAAAGGCGAATCCGGAATCCCCGTATTCAAGTGGGATGTCGCGTCCTTCGAAGCCTGCGTCGAGGGTGTGAAGAAAGTTCACAACGAACTTGGCCAAGTCGAGGTGTTGATCAACAACGCCGGGATCACACGAGACGCCATGTTCCACCGTATGAAGCCGGAGCAGTGGACCGCGGTGATCAACACCAATCTCGGCTCGCTGTTCAACATGACCCAGCAGGTCTGGGAAGGTATGCGCGAGCGCAAGTTCGGCCGCGTCATCAATATTTCCTCGATCAACGGCCAGAAGGGCCAGGCTGGGCAGAGCAACTATTCCGCCGCAAAGGCCGGCGAAATCGGCTTCACCAAGGCGTTGGCGCAAGAAGGCGCACGCGTCGGCATCACGGTCAACGCGGTGTGCCCAGGCTACATTAACACCGAGATGGTGCAGGCGGTGTCGAAGGACGTGCTCGAAAAAAATATCCTACCACAAATCCCGATCGGTCGCCTGGGCGAGCCGGAGGAGATTGCGCGCTGCGTCGTATTCTTGGCCTCCGACGATGCTGGCCTGATTACCGGTGCCACGCTGTCGGCCAACGGAGGGCAGTATTTCGCCTAACGCCGGTGCTTGCTTTTCTTCGCGGCCGGCCTGCGCTTCGGCGCAGCCGCCCGCGGGGGTTTCCTTGCCCGCTCCGTGCCTTCTAACTTATCGAGCCGCACCGACCAGTATTCCCAGGCCCGCGCGACCGGACCTGGTTTCAGGTTATATTCGCCGGCGAGCACGGTTTCCTTGGGCGTGAGCGGCGAGACATAGCCGAGCGTATGTGCCTGGATCTGCATCGCGGCATTGCGCGCGGTGTAGATGGTCCGGAAGGTCAACTCCTCCAGCGACTTGCCGACCACCGTAGCGCCGTGCCGGCGCATCAGCACGATCCAGTGCGGCCCCAGCGCGCGCGCCAGCGAAGCGCCTTCCTCTGGCTTGGCGACAATTAGCGTGGTCTCACCGAATTCGTCGCGGCTGTCCCAGAACGGCACCTTTTCGCCGAGCGTGGCGCCGAGATGGTAGACCGGCTTGAGCTCGGCGCCGGAGATGCAGAATGGTAGGATCGACGGCGAGTGATGATGGCACACCGCCATCACCTCGGGGCGCGCCTTATAGATTTCGCCGTGGATGACGCGCTCGCCATAGAGCCGCTCTTCGATCGGCTTGACGATTCGCGAGTCGAGGGTGAACTCGTGGATATCCTCCGGATGCACCAGTTCCGGCGCGCGCGAGCGCGACATCAAGTAACAGTTGGGATCGGTCGGGTGGCGCATGGTGACGTGACCGAAGGCGTCGAGCACGCCTTCATTGGCGATCATGCGGTTGGCGCGCGCGAGCAACTCACGCGCTTCGTCGAGTTGATTTGGCACGGCGTTTCCTTACAGTTGCCATGGCTAGGCTTGTCCTGGCCATTCACGTCTCAAGTCGTTCGCGACCTTAAAGGCGTGGATGCCCGGCACAAGGCCGGGCATGACGCTTGGGAGTTTATCGTGGCTTCCAGTCCCTTGGCGCCAGCTCGAACCTATCGAAGGAAAAGCCCGGTGCCACAGTGCAGCCGGTGAGCGTCCAATCGCCGAGGCTCTCAGCTGCCTGCCAGGCGCGCGCGGGCACCGTCACTTGCGGCACTTCGCCGGCATGGATGTCGGCGCCGAGCCGGAAGATTTCTTCCTTCGCGCCGTCGACGATTTCCAGTTTGAGCGGCGCACCGGCGTAGTAGTGCCAGATCTCGACCATGTCGATGCGATGCCAGTGCGAACGCTCGCCGCGCTTGAGAAGGAAATAGGTCGAGGTCGAAGCGGCACGCCCGTCGATCATGTGCGGATCGCGGAAGGTCTCGCGATAGTGCCCGCCTTCCGGATGCGGCTTGAGACCGAGCGCACGGATGATGTCGGCAGCGGTAGTCAAAACCTGTTTTTCCGCTCCCTGATCTCGGCAAAGACTTGCGCCGGTGTTTGACCGGTCATGCCGATGCTGGCAGCTACCTCAGGCACGTCGGCCCGCAGGAACGGATTGGCCTTCTTCTCCTCGCCGATGGTGACCGGTATGGTCGGCTCGCCCTGTTCGATCTGCCGCTTTACTTCCGTCTCGCGCGCGACCAAAGCAGCGTTGTTGGGCTCGATGGTGCGCGCAAACTTGATGTTGGCGGCAGTGTATTCATGCCCGCAGAAGATCTCTGTATCGTTCGGCAAGTCTCGCAGCTTGCTCAGCGAACGCCACATCATGCCGGGCGTGCCCTCGATCACGCGGCCGCAGCCGATCGAGAACAGCGTGTCGCCAACGAAGGCAAACTTGTCGAGGTGAAACCAGTAGGCGATGTGCCCATTGGTGTGACCCGGGGTCTCGATAACATTGGCCGATAATTTGCCGACCGTGACCTTGTTGCCCTCGCGCACCGTCTGGTCCACCGCCGGAATCTTCTCCGCTTCCGCCGCCGGCGCCACCACGCGGCATTTGTACTTGTCTTTCAGCGTCGCGATACCGCCGGTGTGGTCGCTATGATGGTGAGTGACCAGAATATCGGTGAGGTTCCAGCCGGCGGCCTTGAGCGCGGCCTCGATCGGCGGCGCCTCCGGCGCATCAATCGAGGCGGTGGCGCCACTCTCCAGGTCATGCAGCAACACGCCATAATTGTCCTTCAAGCACAGAAACAACCGGGTTTCAGCGGGCATGGCAACGTCCTGGCTGGCGAACCGTACTACCCGTAGCACGCGGGTCAATGGTCGGGCAGCCCATGCGTTCCATGTGGGCCGCCGTTTCATGGTAGTTTCACGTCATGTCGATTGATGTCGTCGACCTGCGCAATTTCTACGGCCAACGCCTGGGCGTGGTAGCCCGCCGCTTCGTCGCGCGCGGTATCCGCAGCCTTTGGAAGGAAACTCTCGGCCTGCGCGTGGTGGGCATCGGCTATGCCACGCCCTATCTCGGCCTGTTCCGCGAGGAGGCGGAACGCTGCCTCGCCTTCATGCCAGCCGGGCAGGGCGTGGTGAAATGGCCGACCACGCGGCCGGCGCTGTCGGCACTGGTCGACGAACACGACCTGCCACTCAGCGATTCAGAGGTCGACCGCGTCCTGCTAGTGCATGCGCTGGAGATGACGAACGACCCGGCCTCGTTGCTGCGCGAGGCATGGCGCGTGCTGGCGTCAGGCGGGCGCTTGCTGGCGGTGGTGCCGAACCGGCGGGGCTTATGGGCGCGCATGGATACCACGCCATTCGGCTTTGGCCGGCCCTATTCGCGCTCGCAGATCAATCAGCTGTTGCGTGAGACCTGGTTCACGCCTACCGGCTGGAGCGAGGCGCTCTATGTGCCGCCGATCGCGCGCGGGTGGTTCTTGCGTTCGGCCGTGGCGTGGGAGCGCACGGGGGCGACCCTGTCGGCGCCCTTCGCAGGCGTACACATGGTGGAAGCGACCAAGCAGGTCTACCGCGCGATTCCCGCGCGCCGGGTCACACGCCGACTGGTGCCCGCGCTTGAACCGGCGCTGGCGCCGTCACCGGGCACCTAGAGCGAACAGGTCACTCCGACTGATTTGGCGATTCGTCGCCGCTCTCGCTCTGCGTCGCCTGCGGGCTAGCGCCCTGTGGGTTACTGAAATCCGAACGGTCGCCGCGATACCCACCGCGATGCCGCCTCCGACGGCGATGACCGAAACGGTCCTGCCGCTCGCCCTGCTCGTAACCGTTCGGTCCGAAGCCCTGCGGATTTTGACTAGCACTTTGCGGCGGCACATTGCCGCCGGTGATGAAAGCTGGCAAGCCGCCCGTGTTCTGCCCGCCGTCATTGCCGCCCTGAAATTGCGGTTGCCCGTAGGGCTGGGGCTGCGGACGATTATGCTGTTGCTGATCGCGCGGCGGGAACGGCTGCGCGTCGCGCGGCAGATAAGGCTGTCCCTGCTGCTGCGGTTGCTGCACGTAACTCGGCTCGTTGGTGTAGGGCTGGCCGTCGTCGCCGTCGTCGTAGCCTTCGTCAACATCTTGTGGAGCGCCTTGACCCTGCTGCGGCGGCTGCTGAGCGTAGTAGGGGTTCTGCTGGCGGAACTGCTCCTGTGCCGCCGCGATCAGGCGGAAATAATGTTCGGCATGCTGATAATAATTCTCGGCCGCCACCGGATCGCCCGAGCCCTGCGCATCGCGCGCGAGCTGGATATATTTCTCCGCAATGTGCGAGGCTGTGCCGCGGATCTTCACATCGGGTCCGTTCGACTCGTACACCCGCGTCAACGGATTTTGGCTCTTGCGGTGATTGTTGCGACCCCGCATGCGCTTCTGACCGTTTCTCATCATATCCCTTTTCGCTGACCTTTCACGGCACTGCGGCACTCGAGCCGCCAATTTTATCAGACCTGTAAACCTTACGTCCCTCAAGTCCAAACGACTCTCGCTACGCGGCCTTAGCCCGCAGCGAAGTCGAAAAGCGCACGCTCAATCGTTTGCGATCTTTGTCGCGATTGCCGCAGCAACCCCCTCGCCGCGATCCTGTCGCGACACTGCCAACCTCTCGTTACGCGCATCCTCAAGACAAGATTTCGATGCGCCCAGCCGGTGAAGCGTCAAAACCCGTATCTGGCGATTTCGTTTGCCGTCTTCTGGAAGGCGGCTTCTCGTCACTGACCTTTTGCGCCGCCGCCACACAGAGCCGCTGCTCCGGGATCTTGGCGATGCAACCTTCACGGGTCGATTCCGTTGAGTGGAAGCTAGTCTGTTCCGCGGCATATTCCAAGAGGTTTTTTTCCCCGCGGGGGAGGTCTGCATTTCTGCCCAACCGAATTAAGGCACGTTTGTAGCGCTGAGAGCTCGTGGAATCCCGGCCAGATCCGGGGTTGCCTTTCCGACCTTCAATCCAGCCTTGGTAAACAGCGCGCGTACTGCCGGTTCTTGGCTCACGCCCAGCTCCACGATCAGCCGTCCGCCGGGCGCCAGCAGCGGATCCGCTAGCGCGGCGATAGCGCGGTACGCATCTAGGCCGTCGAGGCCGCCGTCGAGCGCGCATGTGGGATCATAATCGCGCACTTCCGGCGCTAGCGAGGCGAGGTCACCGCGCGCCACATAGGGCGGGTTCGACACGATCAGGTCGAAGGGGCCCTGCACGCCGGCAGCGATGTCGCAGGCCACAAAAATGCAGCGATCGGAGAGGCCGTTGCTTGCGGCGTTCGCGCGGGCGACCCGCAAGGCCGCTTCGCTGAGATCGGTGCCGACACCCGTCGCGTCGGGCAATTCACTGAGTAGAGCTAGCAGCAGCGCGCCGGATCCGGTGCCGATGTCGAGGATGCGCAGCTTCTCCGTGTGCAGGGCGTCGCGCAGCGCGCAGTCGAGCGCCGCTTCAATCACCGTCTCGGTTTCCGGGCGCGGCACCAGCACCGCTGGGGCGACGTGCAGCGTCAGGCTCCAGAATTCCTTACGTCCGAAAATACGAGCCACCGGCTCGCGCTGAAGCCGGCGTGCGGTCAGCGCGTGGATGAGGTTCGCCTCGCGCGCCTCGATGATGCGGTCCGAATGCGCGATCAGCTGCGCACGATCGAGATGTAGCACGTGGCCGACCAGCAGGCGGGCATCAGTGTCGGGCGAGTCGATCTGCGAGAGCCGCAGCGCTTTGGCAACCAATTGAACGGTGTCCGCGATCGACACTCCGGCTTTCAGGCTCGGTACTATTCTCACGTTGCGCCTTCTGCCGCCAGCAGCTCGGCCTGATGTTCGGTCACCAGCGCATCAATAATCTCTTGCAACCCCTCGCCTTCCATTACCTGCGGCAGCTTGTAGAGCGTCAGATTGATGCGATGGTCGGTTACGCGCCCCTGCGGATAATTGTAGGTGCGGATGCGCTCAGAGCGGTCGCCGGAGCCGATCTGCCCACGCCGCTCCGCCGCGCGAGCGGCGTCGAGCTTGCTGCGCTGTTGATCGTAAAGCTTCGCGCGCAGCATGGTCATCGCCTTGGCGCGGTTCTTGTGTTGCGAGCGTTCCTCCTGCACCATCACGACAATGCCGCTGGGGATGTGCGTGATGCGGATGGCGGATTCCGTCTTGTTAACGTGTTGGCCGCCGGCGCCCTGCGCGCGCATAGTATCGATCTTCAGATCGTTTTCGTTAATGTCGACATCGACATCCTCTACCTCGGGTAGTACCGCGACCGTTGCGGCCGAGGTGTGTATGCGCCCTGAGGCTTCGGTATCAGGCACGCGCTGCACGCGATGCACGCCGGATTCAAACTTCAGCTTTGCGAAGACGCCGCGGCCGCGCACCTCGGCGACAATTTCCTTGAAGCCCCTTTGTGCCTTCATTCGTCGAAATCACCTCCAACTTCCAACCCTGGCTCGCGGCGTAGCGCTCGTACATGCGGAAGAGGTCGCCGGCAAAGAGCGCGGCCTCGTCGCCGCCAGTACCGGCGCGGATCTCGAGGATGGCATTATGGTCGTCCATCGCATCCTTGGGAATGAGCGCGAGACGGATCTGGTGCTCCAATTTTTCCATCCGCGCCTGCAGCGTCGGCTTCTCGGCCTCCACCATCTCGCGCATCTCGGCGTCTGTCTTCGGATCGGAGATGAGCGTGTCCAAGTCGGCGATCTCGGCGGTGACCGCGCGGTAGGCCTTGATCGCGTCGATCACCGGTCCCAGCTCGGCGAACTCGCGCGACAGTTTTACGTAGGCGTCGGCGCTCAAGCCGCTGGCGAGCTCGTTCTCCACCATTTCGTGGCGGCAGAGCAGTGCGTCGAGTTTTTGTTGCGGCAAAGCGATCAAAGTTCCGGTCTCATGTCTCTAGTCATGGTCGATCTGGTCCACGCCATCCACATCCTATCTGGGGATAGTTCTAAAGACGTGAATGCCTGGCACAAAGTCCGACGTTCTTGTCCTACAATTGCAAGCCCTCGGCCGCGGCGAAGCCTTCGAGCTTGTGACGGATCGACACGCTGCCGACCGGCTGCTCGAGGAAGGGCAGGACGGCACTTTCGGCCTTGCGGCAGTCCAGATCGAGCAGCAACGCCTTAACAGGGCCGACCGCAGAGGGCGCAAGCGACAGCGAGCGGTAGCCGAGCGTCGCCAGCGCCAGCGCGCCGATCGGTTGCGAGGCAAGCTCGCCGCACAGCGCCACTGGCTTGCCGTGCTTGCGGGCCTTGTCGGCGATGTCTTTCAGCGCGCGCAAGACCGGCGCCGACAGCGGGTCGAAGCGGTGGGACACCCGCGCATTGCCGCGGTCGGCAGCGTATAAGAACTGCATTAGGTCGTTGGAGCCGACCGAGAGGAAATCGACGCGGGTGAGCAGCTCGTCGAGCTGGAACAGGAGCGAAGGCACTTCCAGCATGGTGCCGATATAGACGCGCTCGGGCAGGGCGTGGCCGTGCCGGCGCAAATGCGTCAGCTCCACCTCGACCAGCGCCTTAGCCCGATCGAACTCCTCCACCATTGCGATCATCGGGAACATCAGGCGCAGCTCGCGCTCTCCGGCCGCGCGCAGCAGCGCGCGCACCTGGCTGCGCAGCAGTCCCGGCCGGTCGAGGCCGAGCCGGATTGCGCGCCAGCCGAGCGCAGGGTTCTCCTCCTCGATGTTGCGCAGATAGGGCAGCACCTTGTCGCCGCCGATGTCGAGCGTACGGAACGTCACCGGGCGTTTGCCGGCGACGTCGAGCACGGCGTGGTAAAGCGCGAGCTGATCGCTGGTGCGCGGCAAGGTATCGGCGACCATGAACTGCAATTCGGTGCGGAACAGGCCAATGCCGGCGGCGCCGGTCTCGTCGAGATGCGGCAGGTCGATGGTCAATCCTGCGTTGATCATCAGCGACATCTTGTGGCCGTCTTTGGTGACGCAAGGCCGTTCGCGCAGTGCGCGATATTGCGCCTGCCGTCGGGCGCGCAAGCGGACCCGCTCGGCATAGGCGCTTTCGATGTCGGGTGGCGGCCTCATGTGCACGTCGCCGGTCGTGCCGTCGACGATGATGGCGTCGCCCAGCTCGACTAGGCCGGTCGCGTTGGCGATCTCGCCGACGGTCGGGATGCCGAGTGCGCGCGCCACGATCGACACGTGCGAAGTTGGCCCGCCTTCCTCCAGCACCAGGCCACGCAGCCGCTTGCGGTCGTAGTCGAGAAGCGCCGCCGGTCCCATCGAGCGCGCGACTATGATGGCATTCTCCGGCAATTGCTCGTGCGAGGGTGCATGATCCTTGCCCATAAGTACGCGCATCAGCCGGTTGGCAAGGTCGTCGAGGTCGTGCAGGCGGTCGCGTAGATATGGATCGGAGGCGCGGAGCATGCGTGCGCGCGTGTCCGATTGCACGCGCTCGACGCCCGCTTCGGCGGTGAGGCCAGTCATTACCGCCTCGCGCATTTTGTGTAGCCAGCCCTGATCGTAGCCGAACATGCGATAGGCTTCGAGCACCTCGCGATGCTCGCCGCCGTCGGCCACGTCGCCGTGCTCGAGCATGCGGTCGAGGTCAGCTCGCAAGGTCGCGATCGCCGCTTCCAGCCGCCTGAGCTCTTTCTGCACGTCGTCGGCGATGACATTGGTAACGACCACGCGCGGCTCGTGCAGCACCGCGTGGCCGAGCGCGATGCCGTCGGCGAGCGCTGTGCCCGACACGTTGACCGCGTGACGCGCGATTGGCTCGGCGCCGGGGCGGGCGAGCGAAGACAGTTCGCCGGAGGCGATCATCTCGGCGAGTACCATCGCGGTGGTCTGCAGCGCCTCTTCCTCCTCCTCGGTGTAGGTGCGCTGCGCGCGGTTCTGCACCACCAGCACGCCGAGCGTGTTGCCAGCGCGCAGGATCGGGGTGCCGAGGAAGGAGTGATAAATTTCTTCGCCGGTTTCCGGGCGGAACGAGAAGGCCGGGTGCGCCTGCGCTTCCGATAAATTGATCGGGTTGGCTTCGCTGGCGACCAAGCCGACCAGGCCCTCGTCGGCCTTCAGCACGGTCTGGTGCACGGCCTCGCGCTTCAAGCCCTCGGTGGCGTATAGCTCGAGCGTTCCGTCTACGCGAAGGACGTAGACAGAGCACACTTCCGCCACCATGTTGGCGGCGATCAGTACCACCACCTTGTCAAGGCGTTCTTGCGCGCTGACCGGCTCCGCCATGACTTCGCGGAGCCGTCGCAACAGCACGCGCGGACCGCCTAGCGCGCCACGCATTATTGAGGTCCTTCAGCCGCGGCTCGGGCCGCAGCCTCATCTACGGCTCGAATCGGTACGAAAAGCGACCGCGAGACCCGGGACCCACGGCAACTTTGCTCAGGCTATAGCCAATGCCCCATGCAAGGGGCAAGCCAAACCGGCGCCTGCGGTTTATCAGCCGGAAATGCGCTGCGCTGCAACGGACGGCCCTTGTTCAGGCCTATTTGTCGAGCCCATATAGCGTGTGTAGAGTGCGCACCGCGAGGTCGGTCTGCGTGGCGGCGATCAGCACGGAAAACTTAATTTCCGATGTGGTGATGGCGAGGATGTTGATCTTCTGCTCGGACAGCGCCTTGAACGCGCTAGCGGCGACGCCGGCATGGCTACGCATGCCAATGCCAATCACCGAGACCTTGGCGACGTCAGTCGCTCCATCCAACCGCTCGTAGCCGATCTTGCTCTTGGCCTTGTCGAGGGTGACCCGTGCCCGCTCGTAGTCGGCCGAGGGCACGGTGAAGGTGAGGTCGGTTGTGGCGCCGTCGGCGGACACGTTCTGCACGATCATGTCGACGTTGATGTTGGCGTCGGCAAGCGGGCCGAAGATCGCGGCTGCGACGCCCGGCTTGTCCTGCACGCGCCGGATCGAAATTTGCGCCTCATCCTTGGAGAAGGCAATGCCGGTGACGGTTTGCTGTTCCATGATTTCACTCTCGTCGCAAATGAGCGTGCCGGAAGGTGTCTTGGAGGAGTCAATGTCCTCCGGCTTTTCGAAGCTTGAGCGCACAAAGATGCGCACATTATGCAGCATGCCGAGCTCAACCGAGCGCACCTGCATGACCTTCGCGCCCAGCGATGCGAGCTCGAGCATTTCCTCGTAGGCGATATTGTCCAGCCGGTGCGCCTTCGGTACCACACGCGGGTCGGTGGTATAGACGCCGTCGACATCGGTGTAGATGTCGCAGCGCTCAGCCCCGATCGCTGCGGCGACCGCCACCGCCGAAGTGTCCGAGCCACCACGCCCGAGCGTGGTGACGCGGCCCGTCTCCTTGTGCATGCCCTGGAAGCCGGCGATCACCGCGACCTGCTTCATCTCCCTGAAGCGGCGGATCAGCTCGCCGCCATTGATCTCGAGAATGCGCGCCGACGCGTGCGCATTGTCCGTGAGGATCGGCAATTGCCAGCCTTGCCAGGAGCGCGCGTTAACGCCTATCCCCTCCAACACGATGGCGAGCAGTCCGGCTGTGACCTGTTCGCCGGACGCCACCACGACATCGTACTCGCGCGCGTCGTGCAGTATGGCGGCGTCGCGGCACCAGGCGATCAGCTCGTTAGTGGCGCCGGCCATGGCGGAGACCACGACCGCCACGTCGTAGCCGGCGTCAACCTCGCGCTTGACATGGCGTGCTACGTTGCGGATGCGGTCGAGGTCGGCGACCGACGTTCCGCCGAATTTCATTACCAGGCGGGCCATGACGTTCCTGAACGCGCCGAATGGGCGTTAACAAGCGGCCGGCGCAAGGCTTTGGCCCCGAGCGCCGGCCCGAAAAGGCGCGTATACATACCGGCGGGGTCGCGAGACTGCAACATTGGAGGCTTCGAGCGATGCGCTCTATCGAGCGAATTTTGCAGCCGGGCGACAGACTGCTTTACTCGGGTACGATTCATTGGGTTGTTTCCGACCGTCATCCTGCTGGCGCCGGCCGCGACGGCGCTTCGGCGACATCACGGTGGCGGCACGCGCGAGACGCTGGAGACAGTCCATCGGCTTGGTGCGGCTTGAATTCAGCGACAAACTAACGGCGCGCTGACATGACCTCGCCCAGATCATCTGTCGACCATGCCGAAGTCGAGCGCTTCTCTCGTCATGCGGCCACCTGGTGGGACGCGCGGGGGCCGATGGCGGCGCTGCACAAGTTCAACCCGGTTCGGCTCGCTTACATCCGCGACCAAGCGGCGAAGCGCTTCGGCCGCGACGCCAAGAAGCTCGACTGCCTGAAAGGGCTGCACATGCTCGATATTGGCTGCGGCGGCGGTATTTTGTCTGAACCCTTGGCACGCTTGGGCGGCCATATGGTTGGCGCCGATCCGTCGCAGAAGAATATCGAGGCTGCCAGCGCGCACGCCCGCGAAAGCGGCGTCGCCGTCGATTATCGCGTCATCACCGCGGAGGAGCTTGCCGCGACCGGCGAACGCTTCGACGTGGTGCTGGCGATGGAAGTTGTCGAGCACGTCAACGATGTCAACGCCTTCATTGCGATCTGCGCCTCGATGGTTAAGCCCAGCGGGCTGATGGTCGCGGCCACGCTTAATCGCACACTTAAGAGCTTCGCGCTTGCGATCATCGGCGCCGAATACTTGTTGCGCTGGGTGCCGCGGGGCACCCATCAGTGGGACAAGTTCGTCACGCCGGAGGAGCTGGAAACCGCCATCGAGGCGAGCGGCCTGCAGGTCATCGCCGAACGCGGCGTGATCTACAATCTAATCGCCGACCGTTGGCAATTGTCTTCCGACATGGACGTGAATTACATGCTGGTGGCGGCGCGGTCCGCAGAAGGAAAAGCGGCATGATCCTCGAACTGGTCGAATTCAATTCGCCGAAGGGCTGGAGTCGGGCCAAGGTGGCCAAAGAAGCGCGCAGCGTTATTCCGAAATGGCGCGCCAACAAAGAACTCCTGCGCAAGCATTTCCTCCTTTCGCTCGACGGAAAGATCGGTGCCGGCGTCTACATCTGGCCCTCGGTTGAGGCGGCGCAGAAGGCGCATAACGAGGAATGGCGGCAGTCGGTAATCAAGCGTACCGGGGCGGCTCCGACGCTGCGCTATTTCGATCTATTCCTCTTGATCGACAACGGGCACAGCGCAGTGACCGAATTCCCTGCCGCCGCCGAACTGTTCCCGGCAGTCGCGGCTTGATGCCACCACGCCCGTAATGCTCTGGGCTGTCTTTACGCTGATCGCAGCGGCGGCTCAGACCGCACGCAACGCCACGCAGCGCGAATTGACCGCGACACTCGGCACGGTCGGCGCTACTCATGTGCGTTTCCTGTTCGGCTTTCCGTTCGCGTTACTGTTTTTGGCCGGCGTGGCCGCGGCAGTCGGCGAGGGACTGCCGAGCCCGCCGGCTGTCTTTTGGCCCTGGGCTCTGACCGGCGCCCTTGCCCAGATCGCTGCCACCGCGACTATGCTGGCCGTGATGCGCCAGCGCTCGTTCGTCATCTCCTATGCTTATGTCAAGACGGAGCCGATCCCGGTCGCGCTCTTCGGCCTGATCTTCCTCGGCGACAAGATCAAGCCTCTCGCCGCCGCGGCGATCTTGCTGGCCACCGTCGGCGTGATCGTGATCTCGCTAAAGCAAGGCGCGAGCGAGGAGAGCACCGCGCGCTCGACCGTGATCGGTCTCTTTTCGGGCGCACTATTTGCGCTGTCTGCCATCGGCTATCGCGGTGCCATCCTGACGCTGCACCTGCGCGATTTCGTGATGGCGGCGACTTTCACGGTGACTGTCGGGCTGGTCATTCAGGCGGCGGCGTTGACGCTTTATCTCTGGCTGCGCGACCGCCAGGTGCTGCACGACATCCTGCGCGCCTGGAAACCGTCGCTGTTCGCCGGCTTTATGGGCGCCTTCGCGTCGGAATTCTGGTTTCTGGGCTTCGCCATCACCACCGCCGCCAATGTGCGTACGCTGGCGCTGGTCGAGGTACTGTTCGCGCAGGCCGTGGCGCACCTGATCTTCAAGGAGCCAACCATGCCGCGCGAACGCGTGGGCATCGTGCTGGTGTTGATCGGGGTTGGCCTACTGGTGCGGGCCTACTAATTATACTCGTCCGGCAGGATCGGCAGCGGATGGAATTCGATGCCTTCGTCGGCGAGCCGCCGGGCTTCCTCCGGTGAGGCCTCCCCGTAAATCGAGCGGTGCTCGATCTCGCCGTAATGCATCTTGCGCGCCTCCTCAGGGAATCTCGGGCCGACATGATCGGCGTTCTTGGTGAGGTGGTCGCGTAGCTCCTTCAGCTTGGTGCGGAATTCTTTCTCCTGCGGCGACAACATGGCGACCGGCGATTTTTCCTTCGTCCCAGGCGCGGCGGACGCCGCGGCCGGTTGCGCGCGTCTCTTCGCGTCGGAAATCCGCGGCGCCATTATCGCTTTCTCGACCTTCGCCGAGCCGCAATGGGGGCAGGCAATCAGCTTGCGCCTAGCCTGCTTGTCGTAGGCCATCGAATCCTGGAACCAGCTCTCGAACTCATGGCCTTTGTCGCAGACGAGGGCGTATTGGATCATTCGGTGCCCTCGATCACATGCAAGTGTGTCGGCTCCGCCATCGGCTCGACGATCTCGAAGCGGCGACCGTGCTGCAGGGACGGAATCCGTGCGCGCGCCTTCGACACTTCCGGCAGATCGACCTCGGCCATGATGACCCCCGGCTCAGCCCCGCCTTCCGCCAGGATGCGCCCCCAAGGGTCAACGATCAGTGAATGGCCGAAGGTCTCGCGCCCGCTCTCGTGCATGCCGCCCTGCGCGGCTGCGAACACAAAGCAGCCGTTCTCGATGGCGCGGGCGCGGATCAGCACATGCCAGTGCGCCTCACCGGTTTGCTGGGTAAACGCGGAAGGGATCGCCAGCATCGTGGCGCCGGCTTCCGCGAGCGCGCGGTAGAGCGCGGGAAAACGCAGGTCGTAGCAGATCGTCAGTCCGAGGCGGCCCCACGGCAGGTCGTAAAGCACCGCCTGCTCGCCAGGGCAGTAGGTGCGCGATTCGCGATAGTACTCGCCATCGGCGAGATCAACGTCGAACATATGGATCTTATCATAGCGCGCGAGCACGTCGCCTTTCGGACTGATTAGGAACGAGCGGTTCGCGGCGCGATCATGTGTGAGCCTGATCGCCAGCGAACCGACGTGCAGGTAAATGTCGAGCTTGCGCGCCAGCTCGCGGAAGGTTGCGAGCGACGTGTCGGAGTGCTCTTCCACGATGTTGGCAAAAAGCCGCTCACGCCTGGCCTCCAGCAAATTGGTCATCTCCGGCGTCTGCACATAATCGGCTCCGGCCGCTCTGGCTTCGCCGGTCAGGAACACGGCAGCGTCCATGTTCGCGGCGGGCGTCAGCCCGGAGCGCATCTGGATCATCGCCGCCTTGAAGGTCGTCATACCGCGGCCTTATCGCGCGTCAGCAACGCGTCGAGCTTGCCCGCACGCTCGAGTGCATGCAGATCGTCGCTGCCGCCGACGTGAACATCGTCGATGAAAATCTGTGGCACCGTCATACTCCCGTTCGCGCGATCGATCATTTCGTCGCGGCGTTCCCAGTCGCGGTCGATTTCGATTTCGGTGAACTCGACGCCCTTCCGTTTCAGCAACGCTTTGGCGGCGTGGCAATAGGGGCAATAACGGGACGTATAGATTTCAATTGGCAGCATGGGCATTTTTGGTTTGGTTCAGCATTGTTATATGGGGGTACGCACCGGCGCGACAACCCGGGCGACACTTCGACATGGACCGCTCCCAGGCGTGCGGCAAGGGCGGGCGCAGGGTATCGACGGGAACCCCGGATGTGAGCACGTCGATCAGGACGAGCCGGCCCCTGGCGACTGCGGCCTTCCTGCCAATCGCTTGCTGCGTCTTCGACAGTCCGACCGGCTCCGGCGTGGCGCGCACGCGCTTGGGCGTCTCATGCAGCTGCGCTCTTCCGCCAAACGCGAGGGCACCTCTCTTGGCTTGCCGAAACGAGCGCGTTCATGCTGCAAATGGTAGCTGATGCCGCAAAGCCCGAACATCTTCAACCGCTCCTTGCTGCGTGCGCGCCAGCGGCGCGCACGCGCGCTCGGGCCCGAGACCTTCCTGCTCGACCGGGTCGCTGGCGAGCTGAGTGATCGTCTTGCGGTGGTGCTGCGGCAGTTCGAGCGTGCTGTCGACCTGGGCACGCCGACCGATACGCTGTGCCGTGCGCTTGCCGCAGGCGGCAAAGTTGCCGGCATTGTTTCCGCGTCGGTGCAGTCCGGCGTGAACGTCGCCGTCGACGAGGAAGCCTTGCCCTTTGCCGATGCTTCGCTCGACCTCGTCGTCTCGGCGCTGGCTTTACAATTCGTCAACGACCTACCCGGAACGCTGATCCAGATCCGCCGCGCGCTAAAACCAGACGGGCTGCTGCTGGCCGCCTTGATTGGCGGCGAAAGCCTTACCGAATTGCGCGCGGCCTTCGCGCAGGCGGAAAGCGAAATCGAGGGCGGCGTCTCGCCACGCGTCGCGCCCTTCGCCGATGTGCGCGAGATGGGCGCGCTGTTGCAGCGCGCCGGCTTCGCGTTGCCGGTGGTCGACAGCGACCGTGTAACCGTGCGCTACCGTACCGTGCTCGATCTGATGCGCGACCTGCGCCGCATGGGCGCCACTAACGTGCTGCATGAGCGCCGCCGCGCGCCGCTCAAGCGCGCAACACTGCAGCGGCTGGCGGAGATCTACGCGCAGCGCTTTGCCGATGCCGACGGGCGCCTGCGCGCGACTTTCGACATCGTATGGCTATCGGGCTGGGCGCCGCACGAGAACCAGCAGAAGCCGCTCAGGCCCGGCTCGGCGAAGCATCGGCTGGCCGACGCGCTCGGCACGCGCGAAATACCCGCCGGGGAGAAGCCGGGCGGCTAGCGCTCGATCGCCGCCTTCAGGTCCTGCTTAAGGCCGAGCGCCATCAGCACCTCGGCCATGATGAACATGGGACCAATGAAGGCCTG
>Ga0182038_10000595_pt1 | contig 18477 bp, 17 predicted proteins | sample sta12Can44000108_FD_125976 | JGI IMG/M metagenome (GOLD analysis project Ga0182038, IMG submission 125976) | Lab enrichment of tropical soil microbial communities from Luquillo Experimental Forest, Puerto Rico - statanox.12C.anox.44.000.108 | ecosystem: Environmental > Terrestrial > Soil >...
CCAGCGTCACCACCTTCACCGCGGCAGACATCGAGCGCCGTCGAACGCCGCTCGCCGCGGACCTACTGAGGACGTCGCCTGGCGCAATGCTCGTTCGCACTGGCGCCCCCGGCGGCCTTACATCCCTCTTCGTGCGCGGCGGCGACAGCAACGACAACAAGGTCCTGCTCGACGGGATCCCGCTCAACGAGCCTGGCGGGACGTTCTACTTCGACAACCTCACGACCCAGAACGTCGAGCGAATCGAGATTGTCCGCGGCGCGCAGTCGGCGCTCTTTGGGTCGGACGCCATGGCCAGTGTGGTGCAGCTGTTCACGAAGCGCGCCGGCGCCGAAGGCAAGCCGACGGCGACGGTGGCATTCGAGGGCGGCAGCTACGACACGGTGCGCGTTGGCGCGTCGGCGTCAGGCCGGACGGGCCGCCTCGACTACGCGGTCGGCGCCGCTCAGTTGACCACCTCCAACAACGTGCCGAACAGCGACTTCGACAACACGACGTTCTCGGGCAACGTTGGAACCTCGCTGAACGATTCCTCCACGCTGCGCTTCGTCGGGCGGGCCGAGCTCGGCCGTAACGGCACGCCGGGACAGACCGCCTTCGGCCGCCCGGATCTCGATGCGTTCGCCAAGCGGCACGACGGCGCCGGCGGCGTCGTCTTCGATCAGCAACTCACGCCGGCCGTCCACCAACAGGCGAGCTACTCTCTGGCCGTCTCGAACCAACAGTCAACGAATCTCGTCGCCGATCCGCCTTACACGCCGCAATATGGCGACCATGTCGCACCATTTCCATTCACTGACTTCCTGTACGACACCCGGACGAACCTGCGCCGGCATCATGCGGGCTATCAAGCAGATGTTCGTCTGGCGAACAGCGCGCAATCAGGCGATCAGCTGCTCACGGTGCTCGCTGACTGGGACGGTGAACGCGCAACGCTGGAGGATCTTCGGGCAGGGACGAGTCGGCCGGCCTCGCGAGACAACGCCGGCGTCTCCGTTCAACACCAAGCTGTCTGGCGTCGCCTCGTTGTCATCGCCGGCGGGCGATTCGAGCACAACGCGAGCTTTGGCGACGCGTTCGTCCCCCGTGGATCGGTCGCGTTCGTCGTTCACGAGGGCGGCCGCGATCCCCTCTTCGGCGCCACGAGCGTGCATGCCGCGGCCGGCAAGGGTATCAAGGAGCCGACGCTCGTTCAGTCGTTCAGCCTCTCGCCCTTCTTCCTCGGCAACCCCGATCTCGCGCCCGAGCGATCGCGAAGCGTCGAAGTCGGCGTCGACCAGAGACTCGCGACCGATCGTGCGCGGATTGCGTTTACCTGGTTCGACAATCGCTATCAGGATCTCATCGCGCTCCGGACGACCAATCCTCAGACCTTCGAGGCCCAGTACTTCAACATCGGGCTCAGCCGCGCGCGCGGGGCGGAGCTTTCGGTCGACGTTGCACCAACTGCTGAACTCCGCGCCCGCGGCAGCTACACCTTTCTCGACTCAGAGGTGCTCGACAGCACGTCGCCCGGCAGTCCGCTGTTCCAGCCTGGCCAGCCGTTGCTTCGCCGGCCGAGACACTCCGGCTTCGTGGACGTAAGCTGGAGCCGTGCTCGTTTGGGGGTGACGCTGACTGGGCTGTTCATTGGACACTACCTCGACAGCGACTTCTCGTCGTTGGAACCGCCGCTCACCGAAAACCCGGGTTACACGACCTGGGACGCCCGCGTCTCGTACAGAGTCACGGCACGGCTGACAGCGCTGTTGTCAATCGACAACCTCGCCAATGCGAACTATATGGAGCCGCTCGGCTACCAGGCTTTGGGACGCGCCGCCCGAGCCGGAGTGCGCGTCACCTTCTGAGGATTGGCGGTGACGCCCGGCTTGGATCACCTCCTGGACGTCGTGGACGTCTCGTTTGCATACGATCGTCGTGGTCCGACGATCGTCGACTCGGTGTCGTTGGCAGTGACGCGGCGGGCGATCCTCGGCCTGCTCGGGCCGAACGGCGCCGGGAAGACCACATTGCTCCGCCTCCTCTCGGGCACGATCATGCCGAGTTGCGGCCGCATCGCACTCGAGGGACGGCCGCTGTCGAGCTTCTCACGCAGAGAGCTTGCTCGTCACATCGCCGTCGTACCGCAGGAAACGCACAGCGCGTTCGACTTCTCGGCCCTCGAGATTGTGCTGATGGGTCGCTATCCCCATCTCGGAGTATTCGAGCTGGAAGGACCCGACGATCTGAGCGCCGCGCGTGACGCCATGGCTGCCACCGGCACCGTTGCGATTGCCGATCGCGATTTTTCGACCTTGAGCGGCGGGGAAAAACAGCGCGTCGTCATCGCCGGCGCGCTCGCTCAGGCCTCGGACGTCCTCCTGCTCGACGAGCCAACGGCGTCGTTGGACCTTGGGTTTCAATTCGAGATTACGCGTTTGCTGGCCGAGCTCAACCGCGATCGCGGCACAACGATGGTCGTCTCGACGCACGACCTGAACCTGGCAGCGGCGCTTTGCACCGAGCTGGTGCTGATCCGCGCGGGAAGGATCATCGCCCAGGGCTCGGTCGACGCCGTGCTCACGCCAACCAACGTCCGCGAGCTCTACAACATCGACGCCGACGTGACGATGCATCAGCGCGCCGGCCACTTGACGGTGGTGCCAGTTGCCCGGGCAGACTGACGCCCGGCGCCTTCGATCTGTCACCACGCTCCACTCGAGACGTGCGGCGACTGTTGCCGCCTTTGGGGCCTTCACGGCCACTGTCTGCCTGCTCGCGCCGCTCATCGGCAGCACGCCCATCCACCTGTCGCGCGTGTTCGATCGCACCATTCCATTCGCCGACAACCTGGACGCCCAGGTGTTCTACGTCGCGCGCTTGCCGCGCGTCCTGGCCGCCGCCGTGGTCGGCAGCGGGCTTGCAATGGCGGGCGTGGTCTTTCAGGCGCTGCTGCGCAATCCGCTCGCGTCGCCGGATACGCTGGGGGTCTCCGCCGGCGCGACGCTTGGCGCGCTCGTCGTGATCACGTTCCACCTCGACGTCTCGGCTTTCGGCGTGTCATCCATTCCAGTCGGGAGCTTCGCTGGAGCGGTCGGAGCGCTCGCGATCGTGTACGCGCTCTCGCTGGCGCGGCAGCGGGGCACATCGACCACTGTGCTCCTGCTGGCAGGCATTGCGTTGTCCGCCCTTCTGGCCGCCCTCAGCCGCTTCGTGCAGGTGATGGGAGATTTCACGGACACCTTCCGGAACCTCCGCTGGATGATGGGCTCGCTCGACGTCGCCAGCTACAAGGAGATCGCCGTCGCCGTCGTCCCGGTGTCGGCGGCGCTCCTCGGGATCATCTCGCTGACACGCGCGCTGGATCTTCTGAGCCTCGGCGCCGACGCGGCCGAATCGCGCGGCGTCGATTACAAGCGCGCGGAGCGCATCGCGCTCGTCAGCGCCTCCCTGTCCACGGGCGCGGCGGTATCGCTCGGGGGCCCGGTTCCCTTCGTCGGCATCATCGTCCCGCACATGGTGCGGCTGATGGTCGGCGCCGATCACCGGCTGGTGGTTCCTTCGTCCGCGCTGTTCGGCGCGGCTTTCCTAATTGTGTGCGACGCCGTCGCGCGCACGGCGTTCCGGGGCGTCGAGATGCCGGTCGGGACGATCACTGCGATCCTCGGAGGGCCGTTCTTCCTATGGCTGCTGTTCCGCCGCCGGCTGTAGAGTTGCTCCTGCCCGGGCCTCGGGAGGGGAGAACAGGGAGCCGATAAAGGTGACCAGAGGTCGACGTCTCGCGATCACAGCCGCGCGGGTGGTGCTCGCGGCCGCGCCGGTCCTGGCGCCCCTAGGCGACCGTTCGCTGAGTGCGGGCGCGACGTTGCCGTCTGCCGCAGAGGCGCGCCGGATCATCTCGATCATTCCGGCGACGACAGAGATGCTGTTTGCGATGCACGCCGGTGATCGCCTCGTCGCCGTCGGCACCTACGACCACTTTCCCCCTGAAGTGGAGCGCCTGCCGCGCGTCGGCGCGCTGCTGGATCCGGACGTCGAGCGCATCATCACGCTGCGCCCGGACCTGGTCGTCCTTTACGGAACGCAGTCCGATCTTCGGAGCCAACTCGATCGCGCGGGCATTCCGTACTATCAGTACGTGCACCGCGGCTTGCCTGACGTCGCCGAAACGATCCGGTCGCTCGGCGCCCGCGTCGGTCTGGCGCGCGAGGCGGACACGCTTGCGGCGGGGCTCGAGCGCCAGGTCGCTGACGTGCGAACCCGCGTCGCGAACCGCCCCAGGCCCAGAACGCTGCTCGTCTTCGGGCGCGAGCCTGGTTCGCTTCGCGACATCGAATCGAGCGGCGGAGTGGGCTTCCTGCATGACATGCTCGAGGCGGCGGGCGGCTCTGACGTGTTTGCGGACATCAAGCAGCAGAGTGTCGAGACGTCGACAGAAATGGTGCTCGCGCGGGCGCCCGAGGTCATCATCGAATTGCGCTACGCGCAGGGCAGATCACGTACCGTGGATCTTGCCGCGTGGGACGCGCTGCCTTCGGTGCCCGCTGTTCGCAACCATCACGTCTACGCCCTCCAAGGAGACGAATTCGTCATCCCCGGCCCACGCGTGGGCGTTGCGACGGAACGGTTGTCGAGAACGATCCACCCCGACGCGTGGTAGAGCCTGAATCGGCGTGACCAGGTAACAGATGCGTGGCCAGGTGACGGATGTCGAAATACCCATCTCGGATTGTCTGCCTGACCGAAGAAACGACCGAGACGCTTTACCTGCTCGGCCAGCAGGACCGGATCGTCGGCGTCTCCGGCTATACAGTGCGTCCGCCCGAAGCGAGGCAGAAGCCAAAGGTGTCCGCGTTCATCAACGCGAGGTTCGACAAGATCGAGGCGCTCAAACCTGATCTCGTACTCGCCTTCTCGGACCTCCAGGCCGATCTCGCGGCCGAGCTCTCGCGCCGCGGCATCGCCGTGGTCACGTTCAACCAGCGGACCGTTGCTGAGATTCTCCAGATGATCAGGATGCTCGGTGGTCTCGTGGGGTGTCAGCGGGAGGCCGAGGGGCTTGCGGATCGCCTCGAGCGGGATCTCGACGTCGTACGTGACGCCGCGTCACGCGCCAGGCTACGGCCCAGGGTGTTCTTCGAAGAGTGGGACGACCCGCTCATCTCGGGCATCCGTTGGGTCGAAGAGCTCGTCGAGATCGCGGGGGGCGCACCCACGTTCCCGGAGCTCTCCAACGCACGGCTCGCAAAGGATCGCGTCGTCGACCCCATGGAAGTTGCCCGGCGCAATCCCGAGGTGGTGTTCGCGTCCTGGTGCGGCAAGAAGGTGAACAAAGAACGGATTCGATCGCGAGCGGGATGGGACCACGTGAGCGCCGTGCAGTATGACCGGATCTACGAGATCAAGTCGACCTACATCCTGCAGCCCGGCCCTGCGAGCCTGACAGAGGGGCTGCGCCAGCTCCACGAGATCCTCATGAGAGAAACAGTGGGGCCTTCGGAGCGGGAATGATGCCGCTGGCGGCGGCCCGCTCGAAGAGGATTTGTACGGCCCGGCGCCCCTCGGCCCCGAGATCGACCGAGAAGTCGTTCACGTACAGATCGATGTGCTGATACATCACGGCCTCGCTCATTTCCTGCGCGTGCTCGCGCACGAACGGCAGGCTCGCCGCGCGGTTCGCGAAAGCATATTCCACGCTCCGGCGCACCACGCGGTTGACCGCGTGCTTGACTTCCTCGGGCAGGGAGCGCTTGATGACGATGCCGCCGAGCGGGATCGGCGCGCCGGTCTCGCCCTCCCAGAACTCGCCGAGATCGATGATCTTCTTCAGTCCTTTCCCCTCGTATGTGAAGCGGTTCTCATGAATGATGAGCCCGGCGTCATATTCCTCGTTGAGCAACGCCGACTCGATCTCCGAGAAGACGAGCTCGGTGCGGTTCCGAGCCTGCGGAAACGCCAGGCTCAGAAGAAAATTTGCGGTGGTATACCGGCCCGGAATCGCAATCCGGACGGCGCCCGACGCCACCTCCTCGGTCGAGATGGGTCGTTTGGAGATCAACAGAGGCCCGCAATTGCGTCCGAGCGCGCTTCCCGCATCGAGCAGAACGTAGTTTTCGGCGCAATAGGCGTACGCGTGATAGCTCAGTTTGGTGATGTCGGCCTCTCCAGCAAACGCCGCTCTGTTCAAGGCTTCGACGTCGGCCATGTGCAAACAGCACTCGAGCCCTTCGAGATCGATGCGCCGGTTGACCAGGGCATCGAAGACGAAGCAGTCGTTCGGGCACGGCGACGAGCCAAGCGACAGCCTCATAGTGTGTCCACGAGGGTCATCGCAACCGTGCTCAGGGCGCTGATCGCGTCGGCCACCCTCCAGGCCTGGCGGTTTCGCCGCGCAACGATATTCGACACGGCGCGAACCTGCGCGAACGGCAGGTCGTGAATCAAGCAGGCGTACATGAATGCCGCGCCTTCCATGCTCTCCACTTGGGGTTGAAAACGCCGCACCACCGCCGCGATCGACCGCTCGTTGCCGTGCGCGGTGTTGACGGTAATGCCTCTGACAGCGGGAAGACGGGTCAGCGCGGCATTGGAAGGCGGCGCGACGTTCACGAGCTCCGCGCGAGCCAAGCTGCGACCTTTCCAGGGGTCGGTTTCCGGCTCCGCGGGATCGACCGGCTCCCCCGGCAGTTCGAGCTCGTCGAGCGAGAGAAAGGCATCACCATCCTCGGCGCCGAGCTCCGCGAGGCGGTCCGACACGACATGCACGACGCATCCCGGCTCGAGGGCCCGATCGAAGCTGCCACAGACGCCAAGGTTCAGGGCGAGGTCGTACCGCGTTTCGACCAAGGCGCGTGAGCACCAGGCCGCCGTCGCCACCATGCCAATCCCAGTGAGCAGCACATCCACGCCGTGCCCCGCGTACTCGTACCGCGTCACCCTCGGCCGTCGTGCCGCGGGGGCCTCAGCGGGGCACTCGCGCTGGAGTGTCGCGGGGTTCGCACAACCGAGTCTCCGAACGATCGGCGCCACTTCCATCGCAGTCGCGGCAACGACGAGGATTCGCATGGCGCGCCGTCAATCGACGTCGTCGTCCGCGCTGACGACGGTGTAGGCCGTCGACGCGCGCCGGAACACAATCGTGAGTCCAAATGCGACGATGGCGCACGCTGCGGCGAGTCCGATGTAGATGCCGCTGCCGACCGTCGCGTCAGGGGTACTCGTCATCGGCGTGTTCTCGACAATGGCGAACGCTTGCGCGATGGTGAGCGCACGTTCGCCGGCGGTGCGCGGGAGAATGCGCCACGACAGGAACATGATGCCGAGCGCTACCAGCCCGATGAGCAACAGCGGGTGGCGCGAGTTTTTTCGCGTGATGAGGCTGAGCAACGCCAGGATGGCTGCGAGCGCGCCAAGGCCCGCAATCCAGAGTCCAGGGACATCGGGCACGCCCTTCATCTCGACGCCGCTCACGATCACCCACGGGAGAAACGCGCTGATCGTGAGCGCCACACCGGCCACGAGAGGGACGAAGTACCCGCGCATGCCGGGGCGGAAGATCGCGGTGATGCCCAGGGGACTCATGACGCGTTCAATGGCATCAATTCTTGAACTCTTCGTACCATGCCATCTGAATGGCTTCGAGCTTTGCCTCGTTCGAGGCCCTTGGATCGTCGTCAAACCCGTCCAGCGTGACGACGCGGTCGCGGAGATCGGTAAAACGGAGGGTGAGCGGGTCGACGCCCTGAAACTTCTCGGCGAGCGCGATGCCGATGTCCTCGGAATCGGTCCATTTCATCGCGCGACCTCCTCGGGCTTCTTGACCGTCGACTTGCCGAGCTGAATGCCTCCGCCCTCCTGAACGTAGTTGCGCGTGTACATCGGCAGCTCGCAGATCACGTCGCCCAATACGACCGCCTGGCAGCCCAGCCGCGACCGCGGCGTCAGATCCCAGGCGGTGTCGAGACGATCTGCCTCATCGTCCTGCATCTCGCTGAGGTTTCGTGCGCCTTCTCGGATGATGACATGGCAGGTCGTGCACGCGCAGCTGCCGCCGCAGGCGTGCTCGAGCGGGACATGCATGTTCTTGGCCACGTCGAGCAACGACTCGGGCCTGCCGTGGTGCGAATACGGAAGCGCTCCGTGCTGGAACTCGACGGCCGTCGGTTCGCCGTCGATGATGAACGTGATTTTCGGCATCTCTACAAAGCGTCCACGTTCCGGCCCGCGAGGGCGGCACGTACGGCGCGATTCATCGTGACTTCCGCCAGATGCCGGGTCGCCTCATTGAGCGCCTGCGTCCACTTCTGGATGGTCTCGCGATCCGAGGAGCCGAGCACCATCTTGAGCCCTGAGACGACCGCCCGGATCTTCCTGGACTCATCCGGCGTGAGCTCCGTGCGCTCGATGTCCGCGAAGTCAGGCGACCGCAACTGCTTTTCCGTCGCCGAGATGACCGATTCGGCTTCGTTCCGCGCGTCGATGAGGAGGCGCGCGGCAACGTCAGCTTCGGCGTGCTCGAACGACTCGACGAGCATGCGCTCGACCTCCTCGTCGGTCAAGCCGTACGACGGTTTGACCTCGACGACCTGCTCGACGCCGGTCCTGAGCTCGCGGGCGGTGACGCTCAAGATGCCGTTGGCGTCGATCTGAAACCGCACCTGCACGCGCGGCAGGCCGGCCGGCATCGGCGGGATCCCCCGCAGCTTGAACCGCGCAAGCGATCGATTGTCGGCCACGAGCTCGCGCTCACCCTGCAGCACATGAATGTCAACGGCCGTCTGGTCGTCAACGCCGGTCGTGAACAGCTCACCGCCCGTCGCGGGGATCGTCGAGTTCCTGGAGATGATCTTCGAGACCACGCCGCCCATCGTCTCGATGCCGAGCGACAGCGGCGTGACGTCGAGCAACAGCAACTCCCGGTTGCCAGTGGCGAGGATATCCGCTTGCAGCGCCGCGCCAAGCGCGACGACTTCGTCGGGGTTCAGTCCGGTATGCGGCGCGCGGCCGAACAGGGCCTCGACCTTGCGGCGAACCATCGGGATTCGGGTCGACCCGCCGACGAGCACGACGTCGTCGATCTGCGACGGCTCGATGCCGGCGTCGGCAAGCGCCTGCCGGCACGGCCCCAGCGTCCGCTCCACGATCGGTGCGATGGCCTCCTCGAAGGCCGCCCTCGTCAGCCGCATTCGATACGGCTGATGTTGCGGATTGAGGCGGCCTTGCCCATCGGGTCCCCCCGTCGCCACGCGGCTCACGGCGATCTCGGCTTCCTCATGGTTCGAGAGTTCGTGCTTGGCACGGATGACTGACGTGCGGACCGTCTGCACGAACTCGCCGTCATGTGAAACGGCCGCGCCGCCGCGCTCCAGATCTTCCAGCACACGCGCCGTGAACAGCTGATCGATGTCATCGCCTCCAAGGTGAGTGTCGCCGTTGGTTGATAGCACCTGGAAGACGCCGTCCTCGATGCGCAGGATCGAGATGTCGAAGGTGCCGCCTCCGAAGTCGTAGACGGCAACCAGGCCCGCGTGGCGCTTGTCGAGACCGTATGCGAGGGAGGCAGCAGTCGGCTCGTTGATGATCCGCAAGATCTCGAGGCCGGCCAGACGGCCCGCGTCACGGGTCGCGGTTCGCTGCGCGTCGTTGAAGTACGCCGGCACGGTGATGACGGCGCCGATTGTTTCTTCACGCCCCAGACGCCCGTCGTCCAGAGCCGCGAAGTGCGCATCGGCGCGTCGCTTCAGCTCGCGCAACACGAACGCAGAAATCTCCGGTGGCGTGTATTCCCGATCCCCGAGACCGATGCGGACGACACCCGTATCGTCTCCGGAGATCCGAAACGGGAAGTGCGCTGCCTCGCCTTGAACATCCTCGCGCCCTTTGCCCATGAAGCGCTTGATGGAATACGCCGTGCGATCGGCCGCGGTCAGCAGGCGGCGTTCGGCTTCGCGGCCGACGAGAACCGTGCCGTCGGGCGCAACGGACACGACCGACGGAACGAGCGCGTCGCTCCCGTCGCCGGTATCGTCGCGGATCACGATCGGGGTGCCGTCGTTCACGTAGGCGACGAGCGAGTTGGTGGTGCCGAGATCGATGCCGACTACTCTAGACATTTGTGATAGCTGATGGCTAATTGCCGAGGGCTGACGGCTCAACGCCAAGCTCCCTCTCAATGCCCAGGAGCAGGTTGCTGATGTAGTTTCGCTCGAGAAACCTGTCGCCGAGCGCCTCGAGGATCGCGTGCCGGTGATCGAGCGGCGCGTCTCGATCAATCGCGGCATCCCACTGCGACGACAGCGCGGCGATCTCCGCCTCGTGCGCGATGCGCTTCGCCTCGATCGGCTGCTGGGCGCGTTCGAGCCGCGCCTGCCACTCTTCGGGCGCTGCGCCGCGATCGCGCATCTCCCGGATCTCGCCGAGCTCCTCGTTGAGTGCAAACACCTCTTCGAGCAGCGAAGCAGGTGGCTTCCTGCCGGGCAGCGGCGTTCCATGCTTCAGCTGAGCCGCGTCGCTTTGGGGATCGTCAGATCCTTGTGGGCTCCCGACTTCGAGCTTCAGCAGATACTCGATGCGGGTGATCGGGTTCTTCAACGTCCGATACGCGTCGTTCAAGTATGAGGAGCGTTCGAGGCTGACACGCCGCTCACCGGGGCTGGCGTTGTGGAAGTAGTCAGGATGAAACTGCCGGCTGAGGGCGCGGTAGCGCCGGTCAAGCTCTTGAACGTCGATTCCCAGCTTGCGCGACAGGCCGAGAAATGTGAAGTAGTCGGTCAACTCATGGCCTACGCCGGCGGCTGCGCGGCCTGATCCACAGCGGCTGCGGCGGCTCCCTGCTTCTTCCGGTAATCCGAGATGGCCGCCTTGATCGCGTCTTCCGCCAGCACCGAGCAGTGGATCTTGACAGGCGGCAAGCTGAGCTCGGTCACGATGTCCGTGTTCCTGATGGCCAGCGCCTCGTCTACGGTTTTGCCCTTCAACCACTCAGTGGCGAGGCTCGAGCTGGCGATCGCCGACCCGCACCCAAAGGTCTTGAACTTCGCGTCTTCGATCACTTTGGTGGCGGGGTTGATCTTCACCTGCAGCTTCATGACATCGCCGCATTCAGGCGCGCCAACCAGGCCGGTGCCGACGTTCGGATCGTCCTTCGGCAGCGATCCGACGTTGCGCGGGTTCTCGTAGTGATCGATTACTTTGCTGGAGTAAGCCATCGGTCAGTGTCCCTCCGTCTGCCACACCATCGTGGACAGATCGACCCCTTCCTTCGCCAGTTCGTAGAGCGGTGACATGTCGCGCAAACGGCTCACGACAGACGTCAGCTTGTCTGCCACGTAGTCGACTTCTTCCTTCGTCGACCAGCGGCCCAGACCGAAACGAATCGAGGAGTGCGCCAGGTCGTCGCCTGCGCCAAGGGCCTTCAAGACGTAGGACGGCTCCAGGCTGGCCGAAGTGCACGCGGAGCCGGAAGACACCGCGACATCGTTGATGCCCATGAGCAGCGATTCACCCTCGACGTACGCGAAGCTGATGTTCAGGTTGTGCGGCAGCCGGTGCTCCATGGAGCCGTTGACGTACAGCTCGTCGAGCTGTGTGTGCAGCTTCTCGTTCAGGTAGTCGCGGAGCCCGCGCAGCCGCTCGCCTTCGGCGGCCATCTCTTGTTTGCAGAGCTCGGCAGCCTTGCCAAAGCCGACGATGCCCGGCACGTTGAGCGTTCCCGAGCGCATGCCGCGCTCGTGTCCGCCGCCGTCGATGATGGGCGACAGGAGAACGCGCGGATTGCGGCGCCGGACATACAGCGCGCCGACACCCTTCGGGCCGTACATCTTGTGGGCGCTGAAGGAGGCCATGTCGACTTTCAGCTCGTTCACGTTGAACGGCAGCTTGCCGGCAATCTGCACGGCGTCCGTGTGAAAGAGGACGCCTTTCTCTTTCGCGACGGCGCCGATCTCGGCGATGGGCTGGAGCACACCGATCTCGTTGTTGGCCGCCATGATCGTGATGAGAATGGTCTTGTCCGTGATCGCCCCCCGGAGGGCATCAAGATTGAGGCGGCCGTCTTTCTCCACGGGGAGATAGGTGACGCGGCAGCCGGCCTTCTCGAGCCGCTTGCAGGTATCGATCACGGCTTTGTGCTCGGTGACCGCCGTGATGATGTGATCCCCTTTCTCACGGTACATCTCGGCGGCGCCCTTGATCGCGAGATTGTCGGACTCGGTGGCGCCGCTCGTGAACACGATCTCCTTCGCGTTCGCGCCGATGAGGTCTGCGATCTGCTTGCGCGCCTTCTCGACCGCTTCCTCGGCGCCCCAACCGAACGGATGGTTGCGGCTGGCCGCGTTGCCGAATTCAGTCGTGAAGTACGGCAACATCGCCTCAACGACGCGCGGGTCCACCGGAGTGGTCGCGTGATAGTCCATGTAGATGGGAAGTTTGATCGGCATCTCTCGTCACTCGTTTCGCGCGGCTCGGGACTGAGAGCTCGTGGCTCGATAATCTTCTCGCCGGCGCACTCAGCGGGGCGCACCGCTCATCGCACCGGGACCACTCCCCCGGAGCCCGCCCTCTCCCCGGCCGGAGGCCGTCACAAATGTGTATGCAGTACCGCTGTCTTGGCCGCGGGCGGAGGCGGAACGTCCGCCGCGAGCTCCGCGATCGTGCACTCGCCAAGCGCGGCAAGGATCCGTTCGCGCACGCGCCACAACGGATCGCGCACGTTGCACTTCGAGAACTGCTCGCACTGCTGCCCCTCGTCGCCCGAGCACGCAGTCACGGTCACGGGACCATCGATCGCCTGGATGACGTCGGCAACCGAGATTTGCGTGGGGAGGCGCGCCAGTTGGTACCCGCCATGTGTGCCCTGGTGCGACGCGAGCAGCCCGCGGCGAACGAGCCGTTGAAGCACTTTCGCCATCAGCTCGATCGGAATGTCGTACATCTCCGCAATCTCGCGGGCGCTGGACGAGGCTGTGCTGATCCCGCGGTCGCTACGTAAGGCGAGATGTTTCATCGCCATGAGAGCGTAGTCCGCCTTTTTCGAAAGCCTCAGCATTGTCCAACCGGATATCCGACCATTAAAGTCCTGATTCCCCAGTCTAGTATTTCGGTTGACTCGGATCAACCTTGTCGATCCAGTCCAGGATGCCCCCCTTGAGGTTCAGCACCCGCTTGAACCCAACGGAACGAAGGAAATCGGCCGCTCTCGCGCTGCGGCTGCCCGATTTGCACTGAACGACGATCTCCGCTTCGGGATTCAACTCGCGATAACGCTTTGGAACGTCGCCGAGCGGAATGAGCATCGAGCCGGCGATCCTGTTGATTTGGTATTCGTTCGGCTCCCGCACGTCGATGATCTCCAATGCATCGCCGCGGTCGATCCGCCGCTTCAGCTCGACGGACGTGATTTCAGTGGCGTTCTCACTCCGGAGCCCCTCCCCCGGGGGGTTCGCCGTCGACGGCTCCTGGACCGCCGGCGCGACGCCGCAGAACTGCTCGTAGTCGATGAGCTCGGTGATAGTCGGATGCGTTCCGCAAACCGGGCATTCCGGATCCTTCCGCAGTTTGAGCTCCCGGAATTTCATGCGGAGCGCGTCGTAGATCAGAAACCGCCCGATGAGCGGCTCGCCGACGCCCAAGATCAACTTCACCGCCTCGGTCGCTTGAATGACGCCGATGATCCCCGGGAGCACGCCGAGCACACCGCCTTCCGCGCAGCTCGGGACGAGTCCCGGCGGCGGCGGTTCGGGATACAAGCACCGATAGCACGGCCCTTCCTTTGTCGCGAACACCGACGCCTGGCCTTCGAAACGGAAAATGCTCCCGTAGGCGTTCGGCTTGCCGAGGATCACGCACGCATCGTTCACGAGATAGCGCGTGGGAAAATTGTCCGTGCCGTCGACAATGACGTCGTACGGCTCGAAGAATTTGAGCGCGTTCTCGGACGACAGCGCGGCATCGTAGGTCTCGATGTCGATCTCCGGATTGAGCGCGTGAAGCTTGTCCTTCGCCGACGCCAGCTTCGGCCGCCCGACGTCTGGCGTGCCGTGCAGAATCTGGCGCTGCAGGTTGCTGAAATCAACGACGTCGAAGTCGACAATCCCGAGAGTGCCGACGCCGGCCGCCGCAAGGTACATCGCAACCGGCGAGCCCAACCCACCGGCCCCGATGCACAGCACCTTGGCGGCTTTGAGCTTCCGCTGACCATCGACGCCGACCTCCGGCATGATGAGGTGGCGCGAGTAACGTCTCACCTCGTCATTGGTGAGGGTCGGCAACGCCTGGCCGCTCGATACGCCCGCGGCTTTTCCGTCCGCGCTGACGACCGGCGCTCCACCGGCCACAGACGGGATGATGCTGACCGTGTCGGCTGATTTCACGGGGGTCTGCTCTTTCTCGAGATATCGAATGTCCTCGTCATTCACGTACACGTTGACGAAGCTGCGGAGCTTGCCCTGCTCGTTGTAGAGGTGTGCTTTCAAACCCGCGTGCTTCCGGGTCAGATCCGCGAGCAGCTCGCCCACTGTGGAGCCTACAGCGTCGACGCTGTCCTGCTTATCGGTGTAGGGCCGCAGCGGTGTCGGGATGAGGATTTTCGCCATGATGAACACTGCCCTCTTCGAAACGTGATCGATCGTCGACGAGAAACCACACGGTCATCTCTTTGGCCGCGCCGCTTGCGACCGACACGATGATGTACGCAAAGGTCGGCCAGGCGTGGTCGAGGTCGTACTGCGACGGCCGGGCGGGATGGTCGGGGTGCGAGTGATAGAACCCGAGAAGCTCTCCGCCCATCTCGCCCGCTTGCTGTTCGGCGAGGCGGTAGTCCGACGCACGAACCAAGAATCTCCTGCGCGGGCCTTCCTCGGTCGTGTTCGGCAACGTCACGAGCGCCAGCACAAACGCGCTCGATTGGATTGGCATATGGCTGCTCGTCGGCGCAGTTGCGAAGTCGGCCCAGCTGCCGCTGCACACCTGGCTGCCGGACGCGATGGAGGGTCCCACGCCGGTGAGCGCGCTCATCCACGCCGCCACCATGGTGACGGCGGGCGTGTATCTGATCGCCCGCGCGCATCCTATCTATGACCATGCGCCCGCGGCGGCGATGACGGTCGCCGTGATCGGCTGCGCGTCGGCCTTTGTCGCGGCGACGATCGGCATGGCGCAGTACGACATCAAGCGCGTGCTCGCGTACTCCACGATGAGCCAGATCGGCTACATGGTGCTCGCTGTCGGCGTGGGAGCCTACGCCGCTGGCACATTCCATTTCGTCACGCACGCGTTCTTCAAAGCGCTGCTGTTCATGGCAGCCGGCATCATCATCCACAACCTCGGCGGCGAACAGGACATCCGCAAGATGGGTGGGCTCGCCAAGCGCATGCCGTTCGCCTTTTGGACGTTCCTCATCGGCACGCTCGCCATCTCGGGCGTCTTTCCGCTCGCCGGCTTCTTCTCTAAAGACGCGATCTTAGACGAGCTGCAGCTGCTCGGACATCCATGGCTGTGGGCTTTCGGCTCGGTAGCGGCATTGCTCACTGCGTATTACATGTTCCGGCTGGTGTTTATGACGTTCTTCACAGGAGCGTATCGCGGCGATCACGAGCCGCACACGGACCGGTCGCCGACCATGGAAGTGCCAGTCGTCATCTTGGCGGTTTTGGCGACGATCGGTGGCTGGCTCGTGTTACCGGGTCACGATGAAATGAGCCGCCTGTTGCAGGGCGCGTTCGGGGATCGCGGCATTTTGCCGGCCATGGGTGAAATCAACTGGTTCGTCACTGGCGTCACCACGTTCGCCGCTGCGGCTGGCCTTCTCATCGCGTGGTGGCTGTATGAGCGCGCCCCCCAAGTGCGCCTGCGCTTGGCCACGACGTTCGCGCCCGTGCAGCGCGTGCTGTTCAACGCGTACTACATCGACACCATCTACCACTGGCTGTTCGAAGTCCCGACCCTCACCGCCGCATCCGACGTCGCGAAGTACGTCGACCCCGAGGGCGTTGGCGCTTTGGTCGCCGGCGTCGCGCGCACGACGACTGGGCTCGGCGACGCGATGCGTGGCTGGGAAACCGGATACTTGCGCCGGTATGGTCTCGGCATGGTGGTCGGCATGGTGCTCGTCTTGGCGTACTACATCTTCGTCGTGCACGCCGGTGCTGCCGTGGGGATGCGCTGACGTGCTCATCAACACCGTCATCTTCTTGCCGCTCGTCACTGCGCTCATCCTATTATTCGTGCCGCGCACCGCGTCTGCTTGGCTCAAAGGCGTCGCCTTGACCGGCGCAGTCGCGACGTTTGCGCTATCGCTCGCCTTTGCGTCGCTGGGCGTGTCAACGTCAGCTGACTTCACGGCCCCGTGGATCGCAGGGCCGTGGAGCGCCGCCTATCACGTGCGCGTCGATGCGCTGCGCGTGTTCTTCGTGCTGCTCACGACGCTCGTGAGCGCGGCCTGCGTGTGGGCGGCATTCTCTTACGCTCAGCTCACGCGGCTGCGTGGCTTCTTATTCTTGTTGCTGATGTTTGAGACGACGTTGCTCGGACTGTTCACGGCAGCCGACCTGCTGCTGTTCTACATCTACTGGGATCTGATGCTCATCCCGGTCTTCTTGATTTTGAGCGGCTACGCCGGCAGTGATGACGCGCGCAAAGCCGCTTGGGGATATCTCATCTACAATGGTGCCGGCGGCCTCGTGCTGCTGCTCGGCATCATCGGCCTCGTCAACCAGACCCATACCTTCGAGGTGAGCGGGCTCGTGCCCAACCTCGGCGCCGCGCTTTCCTGGTGGTTGTTCGGCGCGTTCGCCTTTGCATTTGCGGTTAAGACGCCCGCGTTCCCCTTCCATAGCTGGATGCCCGCGACGTACACGCAATCGCCACCCCCGCTCGTAGCGATGGTCTCGGGCGTGCAGAGCAAGGCTGGACTGTTCGGGCTCCTTGCGTTTGGGTTGCCGCTCTTCCCCGACGCCGCGCGTGTCTGGGCGCCCCTCTTGCTCGTGATGGCGGTAGCCAGCATTCTCTATGGCGCGCTTGCCGCCATCGGCGCGCGCGATGCAAAATTGCTGGTCGCCTACTCATCACTCTCGCATCTCGGCTTTGTTTGGCTTGCGTTCTTCGCATTCAGCATCACGTCAGTATCAGCAGGCATCCTGATGCTCATCAGCCACGGGCTCATCGCAGCCGCGCTCTTCTTATTGCTGGGCTTTATCGAGGAGCGTGTTGGCACGCGCGACCTCGGCGCCGTGGGCGGATTGAGCCAGCGCGCACCACGCCTGGCGGCGTACATGCTCGTCGCGTGCATGGCTGCACTGGGGCTGCCTGGTCTTTCGGGATTCGCGGGTGAATTCTTGATCCTGATCGGCACCTGGCAGACACAGCCACTCTACACGTCGCTCGCGCTCATCGCGGTCGTGCTGGCCTGCGTCTACATGCTCGTCCTGTTCCAAAGCCTCATGCATGGGCCCGAGCGACTGCCGCGTGATGCAGGCCCGATTGAGCTGCGTGGGCGTGAGATGTGGCTCGTCACACCGCTGTTAGCCACCATCGTGTTCCTCGGCGTGTGGCCCGGTTGGCTCAACGACCGGACGCCCAACGCCGTGACAGTGCAGCCGCCCGCTGTGAGCACGACCGTGGGGAGGCACGCATGAACTTCCACGGCGTGTCTATATCGTGGCCGGTGTTGGCGCCGATCGTGGCACTCACCGCCGGCGGACTGCTCGTGCTGCTCGTGGATCTGGTCAGCCGGTCGGTGCCGCGTAGCGTACTCTATGGCATAGGTGTGGCGACTTGTGTCGCCGCGTTTGTGACCATGCTGCCGCTCTACGGTCAAGAGCAGGTCACCCTCGGTGGCGCGTTTGCATCCGATCGCTTCTCGTGGACGTTCGACGCGTTGCTGCTGCTCACGCTGGCGGCCACGTTTGTGCTGTCATCGCTGCGCAACGCCGAGGATGGGGGCAATGCCGGCGCCTACGCGGCGCTTCTTATCTTCTGCACCATCGGCGGCTTCGTTATGGCAGGCGCCGACAACCTGATCATCATCTTCTTGGGCATCGAGCAGTTGTCGCTTGCGCTCTATGTGCTTGCGGGCACGGGCTTCCCAAGAGAAGCGTCCCAGGAAGCTGCGCTCAAATACGTGCTCTTAGGATCCCTGGCGTCTGGCTTTTTGATCTTCGGCTCAGCGTTGCTGTACGGCGCGAGCGGCGGCGTCGGCCTCGGCGCCATCGCGCGCGCGGCTACCGCGCCGCAAGGATTGTTCGTCGCGGGTTTCGCGCTCTTTTTGGTCGGCCTGTCGTTCAAGCTCGCGCTCACGCCGTTCCACACCTGGGCTCCTGACGTCTATGAGGGTTCGCCGCTTGCGATCACGGCGTATATGTCGGTCGCGGTCAAGGCGGCGGCATTTCCGATTCTCGCGCGCGTCGCGTACACGGTGTTCGGTCATGACTCGATCGCGCTCATCCCCCTGTGGGCGGTCGCAATCCTCTCCATGCTGGTTGGCAATCTGGGTGCGATCCGCCA
>Ga0182038_10000597_pt1 | contig 18445 bp, 18 predicted proteins | sample sta12Can44000108_FD_125976 | JGI IMG/M metagenome (GOLD analysis project Ga0182038, IMG submission 125976) | Lab enrichment of tropical soil microbial communities from Luquillo Experimental Forest, Puerto Rico - statanox.12C.anox.44.000.108 | ecosystem: Environmental > Terrestrial > Soil >...
CTGCCTATCGTCGATGGTGCAATGCACGAGGCGGGATTGACACCTGCCTCGCTCGACCTCGTGGCAACGAGTGTCGGGCCGGGTAGCTTCACTGGCATTCGTGTCGGGCTCGCCGCTGCTCGCGGGATAGCTCTCGCCACGAGCGCTGGACTTATCGGCGTAAGCAGCTTCGAGGCGGTCCTTGCCGGCTGCGCTCTGCCCGACCAAAATGATTTCCGGTTCGTTTTCGTAACGCTCGAGAGCCGGCGCGAAGACCTCTATGTGCAAATCTTCGATCGGCGCAACAATGCGGTTGGACTGCCCATTGCAGTGATGCCGGCTGGGTTCTGCGAAATGGTGGACGCCACAATCGGCGCTGCGCCGCTCTTGATTGCGGGTGACGCAGCGTCGCGCGCCGCAGCGTTGCTTGCACACCGCGAAGACGTCCACATCCTCGAAGATTCTGCTCCTGTTGCGGCCGGCGTGCTGCGAGCGAGCCTGCGCCGCTGGCGCTCGCAAGAGTTCGGTGCGCCAAGGCCACTGTATCTTCGGCCGCCGGACGTGACCGCAGCGAGCCGGCCCCAGCTTTCGTCGCGCAGCAGAATATGACCTGTCGGTTGCAGCCGATATCTCGCGCCTCGGTTGGTCTGCTGTCCTCCCTGCATCGAATCTGCTTCCCCGAGGATCCTTGGGATATCCGCGCGATCGTCGAAATTCTGGGCATTCCGGGATTCTTCGGCCAAATGGCGCGGGAAGCAAAGACCCCAGTCGGGTTTGGCCTAGCTGTTGACCTTGGCAAAGAATGTGAGATCCTCTCCTTAGGCATCGTGCCCCCGCGCCGACGAGCTGGCATCGGTGCTGCGCTGCTCGATTCGATATGCTTTGAGGCGCGAATGCGCGGCGCCGATTCAGTAGCGCTCGAAGTGGCGCAGGACAATGCCGCTGCGCGTGGTTTATATACCAAGCAAGGCTTTAGTGTGGTTGGGCATCGGCGAGATTACTATTGTCAGGCAGGACGGCTGGTTGATGCCCTCATAATGCGCCGCCCGTTGGCCACTGCGCTGCTGGCAATTTGAGTTTGCTTCACGCTGCCTTCCTGTCAGTTTCTTGCTGACCGCACAGGATGTTCTTGAAACCGTTAGTGATTGAAGAAATCGATCGTAGAGACGATTGCTTCGCCAGCGTTTGTTAATTATCTTTAGAAATGAGAATGACGGCAGGATCGTCGAGATGAACAACTCGGACCAAAGTAGCGAATTGCTGGCGCTGACGACGGAAATCGTCGCTGCGCACGTTTCCAACAACACCGTCCCGGTGGGTGATCTGCCACAATTGATCAACCAAGTATACAATTCCTTGGCGAATATCGGGAGCGTCCCCGCGCCGCCAGCAGAACGTCCTCAACCGGCGGTTCCCGTCAAAAAGTCGGTCCACCCCGATTTCATCATCTGCTTGGAAGATGGCAAGAAGCTCAAAATGCTGAAACGCCACCTGAAGACTGCGTACAATATGACCCCCGAGGCCTATCGTGAGCGCTGGGGACTAACCGCTGATTACCCAATGGTGGCACCCAACTATGCCCGGCAGCGTAGCCGGCTGGCGAAGGAAATTGGTCTCGGGACGCGTGCTCGACGGCCGCGAGCATGATCCTCGGCTCGGGCTGAACGGGACGCGATTTGGCGTGAGGGAGCAGGCCCCGACGGAACCCCGTGTGTTCCAGACATAGGCTAACCTGGTGCTTTCGGGTATGTTGGGCACGGACGAAGGTCGCCATCAGGGAGGCGCGATGGTCTCGCGGCTTGAGCAGCTCTGCCTCGACAAAGGGCTAAAGATGACGGAGCAACGCCGGGTCATCGCGCGGGTGTTGTCCGACTCGGCCGATCATCCGGATGTCGAACAAGTCTATCGACGCGCGACAGCGCTGGATCCGCACATCAGTATCGCCACAGTCTATCGCACGGTGAGGTTGTTTGAAGAAGCTAATATTCTTGCTAGGCACGATTTCGGTGATGGCCGTTCTCGCTACGAGGAGATGCCTAGCGCCCACCATGATCATCTGATCGACCTGCAGTCGGGTCGAGTGGTCGAGTTTCACAATGAAGAAATCGAACGTCTGCAGCGGCTGATAGCGCATGAGCTTGGCTATGAGCTAGTCGGGCATCGGCTGGAGCTTTACGCTGTCCCGCGTGACAGGAAGGCCCCGTCAGGTGACACCGAATGATGAGTTTGCTCTTACCTGAAACGGTCAGATGGTGCCGCTCCCCAGCGAAGTGGTTAGGCTCGGTTGCCACGGGCGAAGCATGGTGATTGATGGCACTGCAGCCGAGCAGCCGATTACGCCGGTCGACACAGCCATGCCCGCCGAACCCGTCGGGCGTGGTTTGCAGGGCTCCGTAGTCGATATTTGGTCGGGTCGGTTGCAAGTGCGGCTAGCAGAAACGCCGGCCGACATCGATGCTGCACAGGCGCTACGCTACCGGATTTTCTACGAAACACTCGGTGCACGTCCTTTGCCTGAAATGGCCTGCCGACGTCGCGACATCGACCGCTTCGACAGCAACTGCGACCATCTCCTTGTTCTCGATCACAGCCGCGGCACGGGTGCCGATACGGTCGTCGGAACCTATCGTCTCATCCGGCGAGAGGCCGCTGCGCGGCTGGGCGGCTTCTATTCGGCGAACGAATTTGATATCGCGCTCCTCGTTGCTCAGCCCGGTGAGATCCTCGAACTCGGGCGCTCCTGCGTCGACCCTGCGTACCGGCAGGGATCGGTGATGCAGCTGCTTTGGAGCGGCATCGCAGCATACGTCTTTTACCATGAGATCGTCCTGATGTTTGGTTGCGCTAGCCTGCCGAATACGGATCCCGACGCTCTCGCGATGCCTTTATCCTACCTTCACCATCATCATCTGGCTCCCGTGGGCTTGCGACCACGGGCTCTTGCGGAACGGTACGTGGATATGCGCCGGCTGAATCCCTGCGTCATTGACCCGGCAAGGGCCCTTGCTGCGCTGCCTCCTTTGATAAAAGGTTATCTACGGCTAGGAGGCTTCGTCGGCGACGGTGCTGTCATCGACGCGCAGTTCAACACCACCGACGTTTGCATCCTGGTCAAGACCGATCTCGTGACCGAGAAGTACTCGCGGCATTATGAGCGGTTATCGAAGGATCCGTGGGCCACATGAGCAAATGGGTTCGTCGAGCCTAGGATTGGCGCGGCTGGCGCTGTATCTCGCCTGGACCGCGAGTCTGCTTCCAGTTCAGGTGGTGGGGCTGGCCCTTGGTTGCCGCTGGACGAGCACATTGCCGGTTTTCTATCACCGATGCTGCTGCCGAATTCTCGGGTTGCAAATCCGAGTGATCGGGTCGCCGACGGCCGGACGCCCGGTATTATTTGCCTCGAACCACGTCTCGTACACCGATATTACCGTTCTCGGTTCGGTAATCCCTGGCTCCTTCATCGCCAAAGCCGAGGTAGCGGACTGGCCATTCTTTGGCTGGCTCGCGAAATTGCAGCGCAGCGTCTTTGTGGATCGGCAGGCGCGGAGCGCTGCAAAGCAGCGTGACGCGATCGGCGACCGACTGGCCGGGGGCGAGGCTTTGATTCTCTTTCCCGAGGGGACGAGCGGAGATGGCAATCGAGTGCTCCCCTTCAAGAGCGCGTTGTTCGGCGCCACCCAGAGAGGGACGGAGTTGCCTCGGGTTATTGTTCAGCCGGTCTCCGTCGCCTATACAAGACTGGATGGCATACCGATCGGGCGCTTGTATCGGCCATTCTTCGCTTGGTACGGCGCAGCCAATCTCGCGCCCCATATGTGGAGCATGATAGGTCTCGGGACGGTTGAGGTGGTGGTCCAATTCCACTCGCCGACCACTTTCGCCGATTGGGGGACGCGCAAGGCCCTTGCCACCTATTGTCACGCGCGGGTTTCTGGCGGTGTGGCGGCCGCCCTGTTCGGCCGGCCTCAACCGATGCCGGAACCCCCGAAAACTGCCGCTCGCGACCCATTCCTGGCACCAACTCCTCGGCTAGCAGCTGGATGAGACAAACAGAACTTGCTCAAGGGACGTCGCCGAACGTGTCAAAGCGCGTCTATATCAAGACCTATGGCTGCCAGATGAATGTTTATGACTCGGCACGGATGGCCGACCTCCTCGAGCCATATGGGTATCTTGTGGTGGAGACGGCGCGCGACGCGGATTTGGTAATCCTCAATACGTGTCACATCAGGGAAAAGGCGGCCGAAAAGGTGTACTCCGAACTCGGCACGATCCGCCGCCTGAAAGCGGCGAAATCCGAGCGCGGCGGCAACATGATCATAGCGGTGGCCGGTTGCGTCGCGCAGGCCGAGGGGGCGGAGATCATACGCCGTGCGCCCTGTGTCGATCTCGTGCTCGGCCCGCAGAGCTACCACCGTTTGCCCAAGTTGATCGACCGTGCGCTGCGGGCGGGAGCGGCCGGGATTCTCGATACAGAGTTTCCTGTTGAACCGAAATTCGACTTCCTGCCGGAAGTCGCACTTCGGCAAGGCCCAACGGCTTTTCTGACGGTGCAAGAAGGCTGTGACAAATTCTGCGGCTTTTGCGTCGTGCCTTATACCCGGGGGGCAGAATATTCGCGTCCGGTTGGGCAAATCTTGGCCGAGGCGCGCAAGTTTGTGCGCGGCGGGGCGCGCGAGATCACCCTCCTGGGCCAAAACGTCAATGCCTATCACGGTGAGGGTCCAGACGGCAGAGAGTGGCGTTTGGGTGCTTTGATTCGTCGCCTGGCCGAATTGCCCGGTCTCGATCGAATCCGTTACACGACCTCGCATCCCCTTGATGTTGACGAGCAACTGATTGCCGCCCATCGCGAGGTATCACAACTGATGCCGTTCCTTCATTTGCCAATCCAGAGCGGGTCCGACCGCGTACTCGCTCTGATGAACCGACGACACACCACCGCCGATTACCGGCATGTAGTGGAGCAATTGCGCTCGGCTCGATCGGATCTCGCCCTCTCCACGGATCTGATCGTCGGATATCCCGGGGAGGGCGAGGCTGATTTCCGAGCGACGGTCGACCTTGTCGAAGAAGTCCGGTTTGCCCAGGCCTTTTCGTTTAAATATTCACCACGGCTCGGGACCCCGGCGGCTTCGGCGTCCGGACAGGTGCCAGAAGAGGTGAAGTCGGAGAGGCTCGCCACCTTGCAACTGCTCCTCACGAAGCAGCAGCGTGCGTTCAATGAAGCCTGCGTTGGTCGCGTGTTACCTGTGCTCCTGGAAAAGCCGGGCCGTCACGAGCTCCAACTGGTCGGGCGCAGCCCTTTCCTTCAAAGCGTTCATGTCACGGCCGCCGCAGACCGGATCGGTCAGATCGTTCCGGCGCGGATCTCTGCAGCGACCGTCAACAGCCTATCCGGTTCGATCGCCGAGGCGGTTCCGGCGTGAGCGCGCTTGCTGCGGGGGTGGCGACTGGAGAAATCTCTGCCGGGCGCACGCAACTGGAATTCGACGATAACCTACTCCTTCCGTTGCTGTATGGGGAGCGCGATCAGCACCTCGATCGGATCGAGCGACACCTCGGGGTCTCCTTCACAACACGGGGAAATCGGCTGGCAATCTCGGGTCCGGCCTCGGCAACGGAGGCCGCCCACCTCGCCCTCTCACAACTCTACCAGCGCCTCAAGCACGGTCAGGAAGTCGATCTTCCGGCGGTCGAGGCGGCCATTCGGCTCGCGCAGGCCGAGATCGGCGATCGGAGCCCGAGTTTTTGGCGCGAGGAGGCCGCGTTCCGCACCCGAAAGCGCCGGATCATGGCGCGCTCACCGGGTCAGGCCGCGTATATCAGGGCACTCCGAGAAAACGAACTTGTCTTCGGCCTAGGCCCTGCCGGCACCGGCAAGACTTACCTCGCGGTCGCCGCCGCAGTCGATCTGCTGATGACCGGATGCGTCGAGCGCATTATCCTCTCACGACCCGCCGTCGAGGCAGGAGAGAGGCTGGGCTTTTTGCCGGGAGATTTGCGAGAGAAGGTCGATCCTTACCTACGACCAATCTTCGACGCGCTGAACGATATGCTGCCGGCCGATCAACTTGCGAGGCGACTTGGTACCGGTGAGATCGAGGTCGCGCCAATCGCTTTCATGCGCGGGCGCACTCTCTCGCATGCTTTTGTCATTCTCGACGAGGCGCAGAACACAACTCCAGTACAGATGAAAATGTTCCTCACGCGGCTCGGCGAGGGCTCACGCATGGTCGTCACCGGCGATCCCACTCAGGTCGATCTGCCCGCCGGTGTCCGCTCAGGGCTGGCCGAAGCGCTTGAGACCTTGAGCAGTGTTGCGGGCATTGCCGTCGTGCGCCTTACCGATCGGGATGTGGTCCGACATGAGTTGGTGGCGCGTATCGTCCGCGCTTACGAGGCGCGCGGGCGTGCGGCATCGGCGGCCGAAACGTGATGGAATTGATTTCTACGATTGATGTCATTTTGGATTACGAGGGCTGGAGCGAAGTTTGCCCGGCCGCCTACCGCCTTGCTCGGGACGCCGCTGAGCTCGCTCTCGTGCATTGGTCGGCGGAATCCGAGCTCTCGTGGTCGGGGCCAATCGAACTCAGCGTCACGCTCACCGATGCTGCCCGGCAACGAAGGCTCAATCGCGACTACCGCGGGCACGATGTGCCGACAAATGTCCTGGCTTTCCCGGCTTGGGATCCGGCGATGCATGCCCTGCCAGGGGTTCCGATCCTGCTTGGGGATGTGGTGCTTGCTTGCGAGACGGTAGCGCGTGAGGCCTCCGAGCAAAAAAAGCCGATCGACGACCACCTCCGCCATCTGACTGTTCACGGCGTGCTCCATCTGCTCGCTTACGACCATCAGGTTCACGCCGAGGCGGTCAAGATGGAAGCATTGGAGACAGTAATATTGGCGCGACTGGGGGTTCCGGATCCTTATCGCGACACTATGTCGATGATCGAAGCCGAACCCATTAAGCCATGAGCGATTCCGAGCCCCCGGGTAGTGGCGTTCAACCCGAGCACGACCGATCCTTTGCGCGTCTGCGCAATTTTCTTCGTATGATCCGACGCCCGCGCAATGGCGAGAGCCTGCGCGAGACCCTTGACGAGATGATTGAAGAGCCGGCCGCCGCCGACGGCGACCAGCCGTTGAGCGGGCATGAACGGGTGCTCATCGGTAATATTTTGAAAGTGCACGACCACACCGCGGCCGACGTTATGGTGCCGCGTGTCGACATTGTCGCTCTGGATATCGAAACCCCGTTCGCCGAAGTCGTCGAATGCATGGTCGAGCAGGGCCACTCTCGCGTGCCCGTCTATCGCGAGACGCTCGACGACGTGATCGGTTTCATCCACGTCAAGGATGTCCTGGGACCCGTCGCCGAACAAAGGGAGACAAAGCTGCCGCCGATGCTTCGCAAGGTGCTCTTTGTCGCCCCATCGGTGCCGATCCTCGATCTTCTCGTTCAGATGCGCCAGGCGCGCACCCATATCGCGATGGTGGTCGACGAGTTTGGCGGCATTGATGGGCTGGTGACGATCGAAGACCTGATCGAGGAAATCGTCGGTGAGATCGAGGACGAGCATGACGAGGCCGAGGGGCCCAGTATGGTCGAACGCACCGATGGGAGCCTGATCGCCGACGCGAGAACTCCGATCGAGGTTCTCGAGGAGCATCAAGGAACACGGTTGCGCCCTACGGGAGACCAGGAAGAAGTCGACACACTCGGCGGGCTCGTCTCCAGTCTTGCCGGGCGCGTACCAAAGCGAGGCGAGGTGTTCGCTCACCCTTCGGGTATCGAATTCGAGGTCCTCGACGCCGATCCCCGAAGGATCAAGCGTTTGCGGGTGCGGAGTGTGCCGGCGACAAATGGTGGCATGGCCTAGTCGGTGCCTGAGGCCTCAATCTTCCGCGTCCAGCCCGGCTCCGCAATGGCGACATCGGTTGGTCGCCTGGCGTGTCGTCTCGCTGCACTGTCGGGCTGGCGCCGATATGGCGTAGCTGTTCTGCTTGGCGTCTGCACAACCGCGACACTACCGCCGGTCGATCTCACCCCCTTACTACTGGTTGTGTTCCCAGGGCTCTTGTGGCTCGACGAAGGAAGCGCCGGCCCGTGGGCCTCTTTTCGAGTAGGTTACGCCTTCGGCCTCGGCTTTTTTGTCAGCGGACTTTATTGGATTGCGGCGGCATTGCTCGTCGATGTCGCCAGATTTTGGTGGTTGTTGCCGTTTGCACTTTTGGGCCTTCCCGCGGCATTCGCACTCTATATCGGTTTGGCGTTGCTTGCCACAAAACTCGTCGCCGATCGGCTGCGACTGCCCGGCACCGCGCGGGTGTTCGCGTTCGCCATCCTGTGGACCGTGGCCGAATGGGTCAGGGGCCACGCATTCACCGGGCTCCCTTGGAATCTGATCGGCTACGCTTGGTCCGGTGGGTTCCCGGGAGCAATCGCGATGCTGCAGAGCGTAGCGTGGATCGGGATTTACGGGCTGAGTTTTCTGACGGTTCTCGCCGTCTCGTTGCCCGCGCTTCTTGGGGTGCCGTCGCTGACTCCGGTTTCGACGCGGCGCCGTTTAGCCCCGGCGATAGCGACAGGATTATTGATCCTCGTACCCAGCGTGTTGGGTGCTATTCGATTGCAGGCCGCACCCACCGCGGATGCCGGGATTTGGTTGCGCATTGTTCAGCCCTCCATTCCTGAATCGATGAAATGGGATCCGGCCGCTGCAGAGAGAAATTTTCGGCTCCTTCTCGACCTCAGCGCTGCCCCAGCAGTCCACCGCATCTCGGGCGTGATATGGCCAGAGGCGGCCATCCCGTTCTTGCTGGACCGCAATCCCTCGCATCTTCGGGAGATTGCCGCGATCGCCCCCGAGGGGGGGGTTGTCATTACCGGAGCATTGCGAGCCAACCCACCGCCGAATCCAGTCCAAGACCTCTGGAACAGCCTAGAGGCCGTGAACGGGAATGGCGAAATCGCCGCAAGCTATGACAAAGCGCACCTCGTTCCGTTCGGCGAATACGTCCCGCTTCGTCACGCTTTGCCGTTAAACAAAATCACCCCGGGCACGATGGACTTTACCGCGGGCCCCGGCCCACGCACGATCGAGCTGTCCGGGCTCCCTCGCTTCGCGCCACTCATCTGCTACGAAGTCATATTTCCGGGCGCAGTCGTCGACGAGCACGACCGCCCGGCCTGGATCCTGAATGTCACGAATGACGTTTGGTATGGACAAAGCTCCGGCCCCTATCAGCATTTCGCGATCGCTCGCACCCGCGCCGTCGAGGAGGGGTTGCCGCTCATACGCGCCGCCAACAACGGAGTGAGCGGGGTCGTCGATCCCTTGGGGCGGGTCCGTGCGCGCATTGATCTCGACACTGTGGGATATGCCGACTTGCCGTTGCCAACTGCGGGCGAGATCACGTCTTATGGACGCGGTGGTGATTGGATATTGCTCGTGCTCCTGCTGCTTGGGGTTATTCCGGTCGCATTGCAGCTAAAATGAACGCTCAGCGCTAAATCCAGAGAGCTGGTTGCAATCATCGTATCGAGGTGCAATCCTTATCCTTTCGTTAACACTATTTGTTGACCGCAATCGACGGCCTGCCCTATCAAAGGGGTCCTGCTGCCTTGGAAGGCGATCGCCATGGCGATGCAACAACCGATCCGACGTCCGGGTCGTCGGAAGGGCGACAAGCCGAACCCGATCGATGTCCATGTCGGTTCCCGAGTTCGGCTCCGTCGGAACATGCTCGGCTTGAGCCAAGAGAAACTCGGTGAAGCGATCGGGTTGACGTTTCAGCAGGTTCAGAAATACGAGCGCGGCGCCAATCGCATCGGTGCCAGCCGGCTACATGATTTGAGTCGGGTGCTGGACGTGCCGGTCTCGTTTTTCTTTGACGACATGGATCCGGTGCGAGCACCCGCGATCCCCGCGGGTTTCGCCGAGCCTGCGGCTGAAGCCTTCGACTCGGACCCGCTGCGCAGGCGCGAGACGGTTGAGTTGGTCAGTGCCTATTACAGGATAGAGGATCCGGCCTTACGCCGCCGTTTATTCGAGCTCGCCAGAGCGCTGGCCGGCGCCGAACGGGTTGCTGGACAATAACGGCTCTTGCCAAGAGAGATGCCGCCCGCGTGGCGAGATTGGGCTTGACCGCTGCGCCGCAAGATTGCATCAACCCTGTGGCGCTACGTTGGATTGTCTCGGCACCTTCAGGAAAGGGTTTCTCGTGGCCAATCGGGATTTTGTCTTCACCAGCGAATCGGTCTCCGAAGGTCATCCCGACAAAATTTGTGACCGGATTTCCGATGCGATCGTTGACACCTTTTTGGGCGCCGAACCGCAGTCTCGTTGCGGAGTTGAGACCCTCGTCACAACCAACAGCGTCGTACTTGCCGGAGAGGTGCGTGGTCCAGCATCGATCACCGGCGATCAGTTAATTGAGGTGGCGCGCGGCGCTATTCGGGAGATCGGCTACGAACAGGAAAATTTTCATTGGCAAACCGCCGCTATCAAATGTCTGATCCACGGTCAGTCGGCCGATATCGCGCAAGGCGTGGATGCCGCGGGGAATAAGGACGAGGGTGCCGGCGACCAAGGCATGATGTTCGGTTATGCCTGCGACGAAACGCCTGAGCTGATGCCGGCGCCGATTTTTTATTCCCACGCAATTCTACGCGCCCTCTCCGAGGCGCGGCATTGCGGAAAAACGCCATTATTGGGACCCGACGCGAAGAGCCAGGTCACTCTGCAGTATGTCAATGGCCGGCCCGTAGGGGCGACCAAGGTCGTCGTCTCGGTCCAGCATTCCGAGGAGATTGAGAGGGAGGAGGTCCGAGAGATCATTCGCCCTTACGTGATCGAAACCTTACCCTCTGGTTGGATGTGTGACGAAGAAAACTTTCTCGTCAACCCGACCGGCCGTTTTGTGATCGGTGGCCCTCACGGAGATGCGGGTGTTACGGGCCGCAAGATCATTGTGGATACCTACGGTGGCGCGGCGCCGCATGGCGGTGGGGCATTCTCGGGAAAGGATCCGACCAAGGTCGATCGCTCGGCCGCTTATGCGGCGCGCTACTTGGCGAAGAACGTTGTCGCTGCGGAACTTGCGGAACGCTGCACAATACAGGTCGCTTATGCGATTGGTATCGCCAAGCCGCTGTCCTTCTACGTCGATACGGTCGGGGCAACCGACGAAAGGAAGCTGGCTTCCGTCCTCCAGGAGCTGATGGATCTATCGCCGCGTGGCATTCGCACACATCTTGGATTGAACAAGCCGATCTACACACGCACTTCTGCGTACGGTCATTTCGGCCGAAAGCCCGATCTCGATGGCGGTTTCTCTTGGGAGAAACTAGATCTGGTGGATGAGTTGCGGCGAGCCTTCTGAGGTCCGCTGATTCAGAGGTCCCGCAGCGACCGCTTGTCTATGGGCGCCGCCGCGGTCGTCCGCTCCGCCCCGGACAAAAGAGCCTTTTCGGCGGATCCTTACCGCGAGTGGCAGTCTGCATTCCGGTGTCGGGGCGCCTCAACCCCCGCACTCTATTCGGCGACGAGCGAGGATTGGTCTGGCTCGAGATCGGTTTTGGTGCGGGTGAACATTTGGCGATACAGGCGGAGACTCATCCCCAACAAGGCATAATCGGCTGCGAGATCTTCGAGAACGGAATAGTCAAATTGCTCGCGCGCCTCGAGCGATGCCATCTCGGAAACATTCGCGTGTTTCCCAGCGATGCGCGTTTGTTGATCGAGGCTCTACCGCCGGCATCGACTGACCGCGTGTTTATCTTGTTTCCCGATCCTTGGCCAAAACGCAGGCATAACAAGCGCCGCCTCGTGTCGGAGGAAGTGCTCGACAGCTTGGCCGAAATCATGACTGACGGCGCGGAACTGCGTCTTGCAACGGACGATCAAGATTATCTGTGCTGGATACTGGAACGGGTTACCGATCATCCGGCCTTTGAGTGGCTCGCCCGTCGTCCTTTCGACTGGCGCACCCGACCGCAGGACTGGCCGGCCACTCGGTATGAGGAAAAGGCGCGGGTGGCCGGACGCACCGCCATCTTTCTCCGCATCAGGCGGCGGCCGCGAATTCCCGGATAATCGGAGGGCCTTGCGGGATCTGCTGTGTCCATTATATTAGCGTACACTTTATACTCTGCGGTCATGGACCGGAACGGAGTGGGCTGGGGGCCCACTTTTTGTTTTCGGTAGCGGGGCTGGGGACAGAAGTCTTTGTGCCGATGGCACGATAGCGGAAAGCGATCAGCTCCAAGGGAGAGGTTGGAAAAGGCTCCTGGTCATTGGTTGACACCCACCGCATCGCGCAAATAATCGGGCCGTCGCTCGAAGCCATGGGTTACCGCCTTGTCCGGGTGGTCATTACCAGCGGTCGGCGGCCAACGCTCCAGGTAATGGCCGAAAGGCTCGATAACCAGCCGATGACAGTCGATGCTTGTGCAGAAATCAGCCATTCGGTATCGGCTCTCCTCGACGTCGCCGATCCGATCGCCGGCGGTTATATGCTGGAGATCAGCTCCCCCGGTATTGATCGGCCACTGATTCGAATAGAGGACTATGATCGCTTCGGGGGTTTTGAGGCTAAGATCGAACTCTCGCGACCGGTCGACGGGCGTAAACGCTTCCGCGGGCGCCTGCTTGGAACCTGCGATGGCCATGTGCGCCTCGCCACCGAGGCGGGCGAGACAGAACTGCCCTTCGACGCCGTGGTGCGCGCCAAACTCGTAATCACCGATGATCTGATCGCCGCGGCGAGAGGCAACGCCGTGAATTCGCACGTACCGCATCCGGCACATCAGTCGCGAACCCGCTGACGCACGAAACCTGAGAACACCATGAATACAACTGTCACCTATGCCCGCCCGGAACTCCTGCAGGTCGCCGACACTGTCGCTCGTGACAAGGGGATCGACCGCGACGAGGTTTTGGAGGCCATGGAGCAGGCAATCCAGAAGGCTGGCCGCTCCAAATATGGTCAGGAATACGACATTCGTGCCGAAATCGATCGTCAGAATGGCGAAATACGGCTGTTGCGGTTCCGCGAAGTGGCGGACGCGATCGAGAATGAGGCCACCCAAATCCCGCTTGGAGAGGCGCAGCGATTGAACCCTGAGGCGGAAATCGGTGATTTCATTACCGATCCGCTGCCTCCGATCGATTTTGGTCGGATTGCCGCGCAGACAGCAAAGCAGGTAATCGTCCAAAAGGTGCGAGATGCCGAGCGCCAACGGCAATTCCTAGAATTCAAGGATCGTGTCGGCGATATCGTCAACGGACTCGTCAAGCGGGTCGAATTCGGCAATGTCGTCGTCGACCTCGGGCGTGCCGAAGCAATGTTGCGGCGCGATGAGTTGCTGCCGCGCGAAAGCTTCCGGCAAGGCGAGCGGGTTCGGGCTTTTGTGTACGATGTTCGGCAAGAGCCGCGTGGCCCGCAAATCTTCCTGTCGCGGACTCACCCGCAATTCATGGCGAAGCTCTTCGCACAGGAGGTACCCGAAATCTACGACGGCATCATCGAAATCAAGGCGGTGGCGCGCGATCCGGGAAGTCGCGCCAAGATCGCGGTGATTTCGCGGGACAGCGGGATTGATCCGGTCGGCGCCTGTGTCGGGATGCGCGGCAGTCGTGTTCAGGCCGTCGTGGGCGAGCTGCAAGGCGAGAAGATCGATATCATTCCTTGGTCCCCGGATCCGGCAACCTTTGTCGTTAATGCTCTCGCTCCTGCCGAAGTCGCCAAAGTGGTGATGGACGAAGAACAGCGGCGCATCGAAGTAGTCGTCCCCGATGACCAGCTGAGCTTGGCGATTGGGCGTCGGGGCCAGAATGTCCGTCTCGCCTCGCAGCTGACGGGATGGGACATCGATATTCTGACCGAGGCCGAGGAATCGGAGCGGCGAACCGAAGAATTCCGAAGCCGCAGTCAGATGTTCATCGACGCTCTCGACATCGATGACGTTATTGCGCATCTGCTGGTCACCGAGGGTTTTACCTCACTCGAAGAGGTGGCGTATGTCGCCCTGGAAGACCTCGGGGATATCGAAGGTTTTGACGCAGATGTCGCTGCCGAATTGCAAGAGCGCGCGCGCATCTCGCTCGAACGGCGCGATAGTCAGTACGAAGAGAGGCGCCGCGAGCTCGGCGTGACCGATGACCTCGCCTCTTTCGAGAAGCTGACGCCCGGTATGTTGGTCACGCTGGGTGAGAATAAGATCACGACGCTAGACGATTTTGCCGGCCTTGCTGGCGACGAACTACTCGAGCTACTCGAAGCTTCCGACAAAGGCGGCGGGAAGCTCGACCTCGACGAAGCGAACGCGTTGATCATGCAAGCGAGAGCACACTGGTTCGAAGATGAGAGCCAGGCTGCCAAGACACCGCTGCAGGAGTAGGGACCACGGGCGGTAGCAACAAGGTCACGACTTTCAGATGCGATCAGGAGCTCGAGACCGCCGGACCGCTTCGCCGCTGCATCGCCACTAGGAAAATCTGCGATCGCTCCGGTCTGCTGCGATTTGTTGTGGGCCCAGGCGGTGAACTTGTCCCCGACTTGGCTGGCGATCTTCCCGGCAGGGGTTTATGGCTGACGCCGAGCCGCGAATTCTTGGAGCGCGCGCTTGGGAAGGGTCTCTTTTCACGAGCCGCACGCCGACCAGTATCAGTACCGCCAGAGTTCGCAAATCGCATCGAAGCGGTGCTGATTCAGCGTTGCTGTGACGGGATCGGTCTGGCGCGTCGGGCTGCTCTGGCCGTTGCCGGGTTTGAGAAGGTGTGCGATGCCGTCCGGGCGGGAAAAGTCGGACTGCTGCTGGCGGCCCTGGATGGCGCGGCAGGTGGGCGCGGAAAGATCCGCGCGCTGGCGTGTGATCTGCCATTGGCGACGGTGCTGACCGCAGGCGAGATGGGCGCGGTTTTTGGCCGCGATAATGTGGTACATGTGGGAGTGGGTGCTGGCCGGTTGAGCCGCCGCTTGATTTCCGACGCCGAAAAGCTGGCAGGCTTTCGCTCGGGAGCAATAGTCGATCACGGAATGGAACACGCCGCAACCCGACTGATACGCCAAAATGGTATAATTGGATCAAGATGAGCGACGCTAACGAGCAACAGCAAGACGTGGCCGAACAAGAGCAGAAGCGGCCGCTAACCCTCGGACGCAGCGGCGGTAAGCTCGAACTGCGCAAGCCGGTCGAGACGGCGCAGGTGCGGCAGAGTTTCTCGCACGGGCGATCCAAGACCGTGACCGTCGAGGTCCGCAAGAAGCGCACGCTTGCTGCCGGAACGGCTGAAGCGAGCCGCCCAGAGGCATCGGCCCCGGTGGCGCGCGAGGCGCCTTCGACGCGACTGAAACCCGTGGAGGCGCCGCGTCGTGCGGTCGTGCTCCCGCGGGCGCTCACCGCCGAGGAAAAGGCCGGGCGCGCGCGCGCGGTAGAGGATTTTCGTAAAGCGGACGAGGAGGCGCGGCGGCGTGCTGCGATCGAGGAAGCCGACCGGCGCCGCCAGGAGGAACAACGTGCTGCCGCGGAGGCGCGTCAGCGTGCTGAGGAAGAGGCGCGCAGAAAGGCCGAGGAAGAACAGGCTCGCCGTCATGCCGAGGAGGAAGCACGCAAGCGATCCGAAGAGGAGGCCCAGCGACGAAAAGAGGAAGAATCACGGCGCGAGGTAGCAGAGCGAGCCGGCAAGGCAGCCGCAGCGAAGGTTGCCGCATTAGCTGCAGCCGGCAAGGTCGAGGTGCCGGTCGAGGAAGAAGAGCCGGCTGGCGCACCCCGACGGGGCGCCCGGCCCGAGGTTAAGCGACCTGCTGCTCCGGTGCGCCGCGACGAGGTTCGTAGGCGCACCGGAAAGATCACCGTGACCCGCGCCCTCTCCGACGAGGAGGGAGAGCGCATGCGCAGCCTGGCGTCCGTTCGTCGGGCGAGGGAGCGTGAGCGCCAGCGCCTCCATCTCGGCGAACAGGAACAGGTCAAAGTCTTGCGCGAAGTTATCGTTCCAGAGACGATTACCGTCCAGGAACTCGCAAATCGCATGGCCGAACGCGCCGCGGACGTCATCAAGGCGCTAATGCGCATGGGTGTGATGGCGACGATCAACCAAGTGATCGATGCCGACACCGCCGAGCTTATCGTCGCCGAATTCGGACACCGCTTGCGCCGCGTGTCCGAGGCTGACGTCGAGATCGGCCTACGGGGCGAGGAGGATCGACCCGAGGCGCTAGAAGCACGTGCGCCTGTCGTCACTGTCATGGGCCATGTCGACCACGGGAAGACGTCGTTGCTCGACGCATTGCGCGAGACCGACGTCGCTGGCGGCGAAGCGGGCGGGATCACGCAGCACATCGGTGCATATCGCGTCACCCTGCGGAGCGGCAAGCAAATCACCTTCATCGATACCCCCGGACATCAGGCCTTCACGGCGATGCGGGCACGAGGCGCGAATGTCACCGACATCGTTGTCCTCGTCGTGGCTGCTGACGACGGCATCATGGAGCAGACGGTCGAAGCTATTCGCCACGCCAAGGCGGCGAAGGCGCCGATCATTGTCGCCATCAACAAGATGGACAGGCCTGATGCACGGCCCGATCGCGTCCGGCAGGAACTTCTGCAACATGAGCTGGTGGTCGAAGAGCTTGGTGGCGAGGTGCTCGACGTTGAGGTCTCGGCGCTTAAGAAGACAAATCTCGACAAGCTCGAGGAAGCGATCCTTCTGCAAGCTGAATTGCTCGATCTGACGGCGAACCCCAACCGCCCGGCGGAAGGCGTCGTGCTCGAGGCGAAGCTCGAACGCGGCCGCGGCGCCGTCGCGACAGTTCTGATCCGACGTGGCAGGTTGAGCGTCGGCGACATTTTTGTTGCCGGCAGTGAATGGGGTCGCGTTCGAGCGCTTGTCGATGATCACGGTGAGAATCTGCGAGAGGCTGGACCATCGACACCGGTCGAGGTGTTGGGGCTCAACGGCACACCACTTGCCGGCGATGATTTTGTGGTAGCCGAAAATGAGGGGCGTGCTCGCGATATCGCAGATTTCCGTCAACGCCGCCGGCGCGATGCCGCGGCGGCCTCAGGGGCGCGCGGTACGCTTGAGCAGATGTTCTCGCAAATCGCGTCGGGCGCTGCGAAGGAGCTGCCGGTTGTCGTCAAATCGGATGTGCAAGGCTCGCTCGAGGCGATCGTCGGCTCACTTGAGAAGCTCTCGACAAACGAGGTTTCGGTTCGCGTTCTTCACTCTGCCGTAGGCGGCATCAGCGAAAGCGACGTAATCCTCGCAAAGGCGTCGGGGGCGGTGATCGTCGGGTTCAACGTCCGTGCCAATCCGCAAGCTCGCGATCTCGCGCGACGGGACGCCGTCGAATTGCGGTACTACTCGATCATCTACGATCTGATCGAAGACATGCGGGGCGCGCTATCCGGCTTGCTCGCGCCTACGCTGCGAGAGCGGTTCCTTGGCAATGCCTCGATCCGCGAGGTCTTCGCGATCACCAGGGTCGGTAAAGTGGCGGGCTGCATGGTGACGGAAGGCACCGTCCGGCGCGGCGCAAAAGTGCGGTTGTTGCGCGACAACGTCGTTATCCACGAAGGCTCGCTCAAGACTCTCAAGCGCTTCAAGGACGAGGTTCGCGAAGTCAACCAGGGTTATGAGTGCGGCATGGCCTTTGAAAATTATCAGGATATTCAAACCGGCGATATCATCGAGTGTTTCGAGATAGAAGAAGTCGCCCGCGTCTTGTAACCGTCCTGCCCCTTTGCCTGGCGCAAATGGGTCGCGAGGTAGCGTCTTGTCGCCGATGACCAAGAAACGGCGCGACCATCCCTTATTCCCCGGTGGCACAAAATCCGGACGCGGCACTAGTCAGCGCCAGCTCCGCATCGGGGAAGAACTGCGCCATGCTTTATCAAAGATCTTGCGCGAAGACGGTTGCCGAGACCAGATACTGGAAAGCGTGAGCATCACCGTCTCCGAAGTTAAGATTAGTTCCGATCTTCGCAACGCGACTGCGTTCGTGATGCCGCTAGCCGGTGAGAATGCTGCCGATATTCTCGCGGCGCTCAACCGGTGCGCGCCCTTCTTGAAGGGCCTTCTGGCCCGGGAAGTGCAATTACGCAACACGCCTAAACTCGGCTTCGCGCTCGACAGTTCGTTTGACCAAGCGGAGCGTATTGCCGCGTTGCTGGTACGACCTGAGGTAGCACGCGATCTCCACCCCGAAACCATTCAAACCGAGGACGAAGGCCATGGCGGTTGACAGCGGTCCGAATGGTTGGCTTGTCGTCGACAAGCCGCTCGGGATGAGTTCCAACCGGGTGGTCCAACTCATCCGCCGAAGCACGTGTGCAAAGGTCGGACACGCCGGTACCCTCGACCCGCTGGCTACCGGCGTGCTGCCCATCGCAATCGGCGAGGCGACGAAGACCATTGCCTATGCGATGATGGGGCGCAAGCGCTATCGCTTCCGCGTC
>Ga0182038_10000600_pt1 | contig 18408 bp, 15 predicted proteins | sample sta12Can44000108_FD_125976 | JGI IMG/M metagenome (GOLD analysis project Ga0182038, IMG submission 125976) | Lab enrichment of tropical soil microbial communities from Luquillo Experimental Forest, Puerto Rico - statanox.12C.anox.44.000.108 | ecosystem: Environmental > Terrestrial > Soil >...
GGTATGAATCTCGTAGATTGGCAAGGTGAGTTCTGCGCAGCGGCGGTCCAAGGCATTGCGCGGAGTAGCGCGGCGTGCTTTGCGGGTACCTCTACGTTATGAGCACTACGTGCCTGCCGGCAATCTGGAGGTCTGTAGGTCTCGCTAAATAACGCCGAGGCTCGCGCGTGGTGATGCGCGTCCAATCACGACGCCTAAAATGGTAGGGCGAAGCCGACAACGTCGATAAAGCGCAGCACAGCAAACAGCACCGCCGCAGCTTCCGGCATGTTCGGCTATCGTTTCCGCCGAAGCAGCCATGAACGATGATTAGCCGGAGATCTCGCCGAGTATGCGCGCGCCGTATTTGCACTCCGGTTGGCTTGCTGCGCTTCCTGCGGCATCCAGGAATAAACTTATCGGATCCCTGAGCCCGGCAGAAGCTCGGTCGCTGCTATGTGATTGGTCGTTCTGGGCGCGCCCAAATCAGCTTCCTCCCGACGGTGATTGGCGGGTGTGGCTTCTCCTCGCCGGGCGAGGTTTTGGTAAGACCCGAACGGGGGCAGAGCAAATTCGCGCCCGAGCAACGCGAACTGCGAGGCGCCTAGCACTCGTCGCACCGACGGCCGGAGACGCCCGTGATGTGATGGTTGAAGGGGAAAGCGGCATCTTAGCAATTTCACCCCCTTGGGAACGACCACGCTACGAACCATCAAAACGACGCCTAACGTGGCCCAATGGTGCCGTGGCAACCCTTTTTAGTGCTGACGAGCCCGAGCGGCTTCGCGGTCCCCAACACGACGCGGCGTGGTGCGATGAACTTGCTAGCTGGCGATATCCCGAAGCCTGGGACATGCTGATGTTGGGTTTGCGGTTGGGGGCCGATCCGCGCGTGGTGGTGACGACGACGCCGCGGCCGACAAAGTTAATTCGCAAGCTCATAGCAGATCCGACAGTCGTGGTGACTCGCGGATCAACGTACGAAAACAGCGCCAACCTAGCCCCGGCATTTCTCGGGCAGATCGTACGCAAATACAAGGGGACATGGCTCGGCCGACAAGAGATCGACGCCGAGCTTCTTGAAAGTGCGCCCGGAGCCTTGTGGAACCGCGGAATAATTGAAGCCACGCGGGCTTCCGGAATCCCAGAGCTCTCGCGGGTGGTGGTCGCAATCGATCCGGCTGTAAGCGCAACCGAGGGGTCGGACGAAACAGGCATCATCGTCGCCGGCAAGGATAACGGCGGACATGGGTGGGTCCTGGCTGACGCCTCTGGACGGTTCCAGCCATTGGAGTGGGCAAAAACTGCGATTGCGGCGTATCGCGCGCATTGCGCGGATCGAATTGTTGCCGAGGTCAACAACGGGGGCGACATGGTCGAAGCGACGCTCCGGGTAATCGAACCGAATGCGCCGCTCGCCGCGGTACGCGCTTCACGCGGGAAGGTTACCCGGGCAGAGCCCGTGGCGGCTCTTTACGAACAGGGGCGTGTACACCATCTGGGCGTGTTCCCTCAGCTGGAAGACCAAATGTGCGCCTTCACATATGACGCGCACGGTAATTCCAACATTCGTTCCGTCGGTTACTCACCTGACCGAGTGGACGCACTGGTTTGGGCGTTGACTGAACTCTTAGTCGAGCCAATACCGGGAGAAGGAATTTATGAGGTGTACCGTCAGCTAAACGATCAGTTGGCGGATACTGCTCGCCGGAAATCTCCCCGCTAGTGGCCCATTTGTAATCCGCGCTTGGAAGGAGCTCGTCATTGACGTTACTAGTCAAGGATGCAAACACCACGACGCAATCGATCTCCACCCAGTCCGATGTCGCAGGCAACCTTGTCCCTGTGCATACGCCGGCAGCAATAAGTGGCGGCATAGCAACCCCGGTTGGTCCATCGGCTCCTCTTCCCGTCATCAACACCGCTGGGCTTGCTGCAGTCGATGGTAGCGGGACGGTGGCGGCAGGGGGCATGGCGCAGACCTTGTTCGCGGGGGTGGTTCCAGTAAATGGCTATCTCGTCGCCAACAACTCTTCGGCTGTCCTCTATGTTTCGGATGTCGGTACCGCAAACCCCGGCGGGGCGTCGATCCCCATCGCCGTTGGCGCAGTGTTTATGACACCGTCGGGCTACAAACCGGCGGGAGCCATTAGTTTATACGGCGCCACGACCGGGCAACCCTTTGCCGCACGGAGATGGTAATGTCTCCCAGTGGGATCGCCGACTCTGCGGACCCTACCAATCTACAGATGATCGCCGTCTGCTGCGCGCTCGCCTTTGGGCTGACGGCAATAATTGCGACGATGATGCCGGCCACAGAATTGGATCGTAAAATGGCCGATTTCAGAAAATCAGTGATCGGAAGACGCACGGACCAGACGCCAAGGGAGAAGCGACCGTCATTTCCGTTGCGAATCGGCCTTAGTGTCCTTCGCCTCGCTGCCTTTGCTTTCGGCATGGGAATAGCGCTCCCTGCACTGGCTCAGACGATCAACGGTACTTCCCTCACCATCACTGGCCAGTCGAACTTACAAGGAGTCGTGACAATTTGCTCCGGACATCCCTGGGTGGATGTCCGTTGTAACGGCGCCACCGGGGACGGTAACCATGATGATACGACCGCGATAAATACGACGATCTCCGCGGCGATCACGAATAATTGGCCCGTCTATCTGTCGGCTGGCACCTATAAGGTTACTTCCCAAATTACCATTGATTACGCGGGCCAAGCAACCAACGGATTTCGTCTCATATCGGAATCTGCAGTAATTGACGGGCGCACAATCCCTTCTGGCCACGTGCTACAGATAGAATGCGGCGGTGGTACGACGAGCAACCCAACTGGATGTTTTTATCTCAAGGAAGAGGGAACGTTATTCGTCAATGGGAACACGTCGAGCTATGCAGTCGTCATCGGTAAAGCCGACCTCTCCGATGCTCACAACTCGGCGAAGATCGACCATCTGATCGTAAATAACGCCAGCACAGCCGCCGGAGCAGGAGGGTGCCAATTTAATTACCTACTCGACAGTGATACGTATGTGGTCTGCGTTTCGTCTGGCGGGGCAGCTGGCCTCGCACTCGAGCAGGTTCAGTTCTCCCGTATTTCCGGTGCTGGTACGGCAGAAGGGCCCGGTGGCCGAGGGCTGGTACTAGAGAATGGGTATAACTTCAGCAATACCTTTCTGGCCTTGGACTTGGAAGTCTCACCGACCTGCCTGTCTATTACCTTTGACCACAACGGGCTCAACACTTTTGTCTCGCCCTATTTTAACTGCGTGACTGCGGTCAATGCCACTGCCAGCACCGGCAACGTGTTGATCAACCCAAATTACGGTGGTGCGACAGCCAACTATGGTCCACTCTCCACAGGTCTGTCGGTAATTGGTACCGGATCACGCGCGAATTGGCTGTTTCCAGTGGCGGGATCGTACTCAGTCAACCCGATCGATGATGGGTTGAATATATCGAGTTATAACGCGACCGGCACGTCGATGGCAGTGAGCCTGCCGCCGGTTTCGAATCTCAACGCTGGATGGAGCGCGGGATTTGCGTCCGATAACGGCAAAGGTATGACTATCACCGCAACGAGCGGTTCGATCGTTTCGGGCAGTAAGAGCGTAGGGTCAATAGTCTTGGGAGCCGGCGATTACGAATACGTTCGATTGCAATCAGACGGAAACAATTTCCGGATCGTATCGTCAACCCGAAATACTCGATTGGCTAATGGGTTTGAGCCGCCACCCTGGCCGAGTAACTGGCTCTTTCCGACGACATCTGGTTATGCGGCGGGGCTCGGCGATAACGGCAATGTCTTGTCGAGCTACAACAGTAGCGCGGGGTTGACGGTCACTCTGCCTTCAACAAATATGCTTCCCAGCGGCTGGTCGATGGGTTTTGCAACGGATAACAACAAGAGCTTGACGGTGCAAGTTAACAGCTCCACCGGCGGCCACATCTTATGGCCTGGCTCAGGGGCGTTACAAACGTCGTTATCGATGGCCCGCACGAGCCAAGGCGCCTATGAGTTTATGGTTCTACAGTACGATGGCAACGGCAGCTTTCGTGTCCTCAATGTAACACCTGCAACGGCACAGGCGATCGGCATGATCGGTTCTGCCGGTGTTAGTCATTGGAGTTCGCCCGCAGTTAGTACGTATCTTGCGACGGGTGTCGATGACGGCAATGTGATCTCTAACATCAACAGTCCATCATCCTATATGGCGATAACATTGCCCCCGACGACTGGACTGCCCATGGGATGGACCATGGGAATCACGACGGAAGGTAACAAGACCGCATCCGTGCAGGTCAATCCCTCTTCGGGTGGTCACATTTTTTATCCGGGCAGCGGCTCGACGGCCACTTCTGTCTCGCTCGCCGGCACAAATTACGAGCTGCTCGTCCTTCAATTTGATGGCAGCAATTTTCGGGTGCTTCAAACAACACCCGCGACAGCGACGTTGCTGGGGATCACTGGGAGCGCCCAGGGTATCAATCGGTGGAACTTTCCATCCGTCAGCACCTATGTCGCTTCGCAGAGTGACAATGGGAACGCATTATCGAGCTACAATACGCCGGCGAGCTCCCTGACTGTCAGCCTACCGCCGAGTGCGTCAATTAGTGCTGGTTGGTCAATGGGCTTTGCAACCGACAATGGCAAGACCATGACGGTCCAAGTCAACAGTGCCTCACCCGGACGAATACTCTATCCAGCTGGGGCGTCCGGTACATCGGGTACATCGGTCACTCTCGCTGCCACCAACTACGAATTCTTGACACTTCAATATGACGGAAGCAATTTCCGGATCGGATCAATAACTCCCCGCAGTGCGGCAGCTCTTGGGATGCTCGGGCATCAGATCTTCACGGGAGCGACTCCCACGGTCGGCTCGGGACCGAGCGATTGCGGCGCCTCGCCGTCGATCGGAGGCAACGATAGCGCCGGGCGGGTCACGGTCGGAGCAACCAATGGAGGGAAGTGCACGATAACGTTTGCGTCATCTTGGCCCAATCCGCCGGTTTGTTCGGTGTTTGATGAGACCAACGGAAATCTCGTGCGGCCATCAGCGGTTTCGACGACGAGTGTAGCGCTGACGGGGACGCTGTCGGCCGGCGACAGTCTCGTTTACCAATGTGTCGGTTACCAATGAGTGCGCTCGCTCGCACGGCTCGATAGTGCTTGGACCGACCTGCGTGAACGGAGCTTCACCGCGCCTGTCTGCGATGCGGGCGCTCAGGAAATCCGGCAGAATTGACACGAGGTTAAGATCATCACAGGAGTCGGACTGATGCCCTCTGGCGGCAAGCGATCGTCAATTGCGTCCTATACCTGGAGCGGCTGGGAGTCCCAGAACGATTTGACCGGATTTCGCAATGTCTTCCAGCCTGATCAAGGGATCTTCGCACCGGGTTATCCGCTCGTTCCAACGGAACGGGAACGGGTGCGGCTCTGGGATTTTCCGGTTGGCTACAACACCACCTACACACCGCGCTCATATGAGAACATCGGGTTTGCCGAGCTCAGGGCGCTGGCCGACAGTCATGACATCACTCGACTGGCGGTCGAGACACGAAAGGATCAAATCGAAAAACTGGAATGGACGATCAAATCACGCAACGATAAGTCCCCTACACCGGATGCCAAATCAAGGATCGACAAGCTAGTCGAATTCTGGCGCATGCCTGATGGTGAGCAGCCTTTCGCGACCTGGCTTCGGAAGGCCCTCGAGGATGTTCTCGTACTGGACGCGCCGGCATTCGAGATACGTCGCAACCGTGGTAGCGAGATCATTGGGCTTGATGTTGTCGATGGTGCTACGATCAAAGTGCTGATGGATGATACCGGCCGTCGACCGCGACCGCCGGCCCCAGCCTACGAACAAGTGATTCATGGACGACCATGGCGTCTCCTGACCAGTGATGACTTAATTTACGTTCCGCGGAATCCGCGTCCACACAAAGCGTACGGCTTTAGTCCGGTCGAGCAGATCGTGATGACGGTGAATATAGGACTGCGCCGTCAGGTAATGCAACTGCAGCATTTTACCGATGGCAATGTCCCTCCAGGCCTGCTCAATGCACCGGACGGCTGGAGCCCGGAGCAGATCCGTCAATTTCAAGAGTGGTTCGATTCCATCCTTGCGGGAAACACCGGTAGCCGTACCCGGCTTATATGGGGTCCGAGCGGCGCCAAATACCAGGCTTTCAAGGACGGGCCATATAAGGACGATTTTGACGAGTGGCTGGCTCGAATTGTCTGCTACGCTTTCTCGTTGCCTCCCACGGCCTTCACCCCGCAAGTCAATCGAGCTACTGCTCAGACGGCGCAGCAAGCCGCACTTGAGGAAGGGCTCGCTCCATTGCTCGGCTGGGTTAAACGGCTCGTCGATAGCGTCCTTCAAAATAGCATGGGTCAGTCCGACCTTGAATTCAATTGGCTGGATGTTCGGCCGCCCAATCCAACGGATCAAGCAACAATACTGGGCGGTTATGTAAGAGATGGAATATACACGCTGAATGAGGCGCGAGATATGTTGGGGCTCAGTCCCGTAACGGGCGGTGATGAGCCCATGTTCTTAACCCCACAAGGGCCAATGCTGTTGCGGGACGCTGGTTCATCGAAGACGGCCTCCAGCTGATAGGGTTGGACGTTCCACACATTGGAAGAGTTCTTCGCTCCTAGGTTTTGAAAACCGAACCGTGGGCCTTAAATCGTCGGCGACGGTTAAAGCTTCCCTCACGAGGGGTCCAGGTGGCAAATGGGCTCCCAACACCATCAAAACTGAGCGATAAGCGCACATTGTACACAGCGGTAACGGGCTCTTGTGATGGTTCACGCCCCGAACTCGCGAGCCGAAATCTATGGCCAAGCCCGAGATAGGAACAGTAAGAGGCTCTCATGAGTGTTCTACCCTCCGATATTGTAGTATACGGCTCGGCGAACATGCCCGAGGCGGACGGAGCAGTCATTGGTGGCTCCGTTGATTTTACCCGGCGAGTGGCTTTCTATGACATCGCACCCGCTGGTAGCGTCGACGTCATATCGAGCTCTGCGGCCGATACGGCCACCAAGATCACCTATTACGGACGCGACTCGACTGGGATTATTCAAAACCAGACACTAAGCTTGAACGGTCAGACTTGGGTGATAGGCTCGCAATCGCTAGAGCGCCTGCTCTATGCCGCATTGTCGGGAGCTTCGGCGAATGGTCCTGTCGTGAATCCCGGTGGAACACCTGCGCTCGGTGATGTGGCACTCGCTGCCCACAATTGTGTTCTGCCCGTCGGCTCAGTGACCACCGACGTAACTGTTCGCACCGCGCTAACGGGGTCTGCCAATCGTAGTGGTGCTACGCCGGCCCTATTCAGATTGCAATCGGGTGATGGTGCTGGCGTTACGGCCGGACAAATAATTTGGACAAAAAATGGCACTGGCTCAAACCAGCTGCGTCAGATAATCGCTACATCGGGTTACGGCACTGACGTCGTGGCTGTGAGCCGCGATTGGAGCACGGTTCCGGACAATACGACAACATATAAGGTCCTGCAGGGCATGCTCTTCGAGGCCTCGCCAAACGCGGTGACCGCCGTAGTCCGGCTATTTTCGACGAGCTCAGCGGATGCACCGACCGGCTCTCAGCGGATTTATTATGAAAAGGTTTTCGTCGTAAATAACAACACGAGCACAGCACTGACTGGGGTTCAAATAGAGGTGGCCAGCGAGACGCCCGGCTTGCCGTCGGGTGCCCTCCTCGATCTCGCGTTGACAACAGCGCTCAACGATACAGGCACTGTCATTAACCGACAAACCGCCCCCAGCACCGGTGTCGGCTCCTTTGCCGCACAACCGGCCTTTGTCGCCTTGCCGGGAGCAGGCAACCTGCCTTCGGGCTCGGCTCCGAACGCGGCTGGAGCGCAAGGAGCCTGGTTGCGGTTGACCTTGCCGGCCGGGACCGCGGCTTATAAAGGTTCCGCCGATCTGAGGACGCAGGGTACGACTACTTAATTTCTTTAACGCGCAGGAAAGGCGAAAACGGAGACATTGGGACCCCGATTAGTACGCAGTCGAGACACACTAGGTCTATCGACTCGACCAACGACGGCCACAAGTCCTTGCTACCAACGAGGGTGGAAATCCCCGTAAGTCTGGGATTGGCTGCGGTCAATGCTCCTGATAGAGACACATTTTCCTGAGCTTACTTCAACGGCTCACGGACGGCGTGGGATGCCGAAGTGAGATTTGCCACGGTCATGATCACAACATCAAAAGCGCGCACAACCGAGACCTCCGCATGCCGACCGCCACTCAGCTAGCCGTTTTCTATGCAACTGCCAGCAAGATCCTTCGACGCAAAGTCATTCCTGACGATGATGCACAGCTCAGGACCTTGCCAGCTCCAAGTGGTGAGAGCATGCTCTTGATGCCGCTTGCCCTGCCCTATGACGATGCAGCCTGCCGGGCGGCAATCGCCGCGGCCACTGGTGTTACGCCACCCAGTGGCCGATGCTGTATCGTGCACGATTCGGGAGACATAATCGAAGTTTGCAACGCTGATCCGACACTAGACTCACACCCGGAGGGCAAGATCATCGCTAGCGAGAGCGCAGGGCTCGGCGACCGGTACACCGACGGGGTGTTTCTGCGCCAATACGTTTTGCCGAGCCGTTCGTCCAAGAGCGTCCTGTCTACAGCTTGGTTGCCAATCGTGGATTTGCCGCCTGTGCCAAGCATGAATGTGTTCCGGACGGCTACAGCCCACCAAGCTACAGCGCTTCGAGCGGCTGATGCTCCCACGCTGGGCGGCGAGTAATAAACTCGTGAAATCGATCGAAGTCTACGTGGAGTCTAACGCTGACCTCCTTGCGTCGGATAACCACACGCCCGCGCATTATTTACGATAGTTCGCGTTAATATGACGCAATGTCTACTGTAGCAGTGCAATTCTAGTACCGCCATGACCCAGATATTTATTATCTCCGGGACGTCGTGGACGGTGCCGCTAGATTGGAACTCAGCCAACAATAGCATCGAGACTATTGGTGGCGGTGGCGGTGGGCAGAGTGCAAACCCCGATTTTGCAGGCTCAGGGGGCGGTGGAGGGGGATATTCGAAAATCTCGAACCTTTCCCTTTCCGGTGGTGGCAGCATAACGGTCCAAGTGGGTGCCGCAGGTTCACCGAACAGTGCCGGCGGGGACACATATTTTAATGGTACTAACCTCGCTGCATCCTCAGTCGGCGCTAAGGGTGGGGCGGCAGGATCGAACGCCTCAGGCGGTACCGGTGGCAACCAGGCCTTCGGTATTGGTACGACGAAGTATTCCGGTGGAAATGGCGGAACCGATAATGGCAATCCCTACGGAGGCGCTGGCGGCGGCGGCGCAGCCGGCCCAAATGGTAACGGGTCGAGAGGTGGAGGCCAAACTACCGGTGTTACTGGTGGCGGCGGTGGCGGCGGTAATGGCGGCGGGATATCGACCGCAGGGCAGTCAGCCGATGGATCATCAAACATCGGCGGAAGCGGCGGGCTTGCTATCGATGGCTCGGCGGGCGGGTCGGGCGGCGCAACTCGCGGTGCCACTCTAGGCGGTACGGGCCTGCACGGTTCCGGCGGTGGTGGTGGCGGCGGCGGTGACGGTGGATCTGCGACGGCGTCGTCCGGGGGTGCGGGTGGCGCTGGCGTCGAGTTCGATCCGACGCATGGTTCGGGCGGCGGCGGCGGCGGGTACTTCTCTGCGACGCCAGGGAATGGTGGGCCGGGTGGCAGTTACGGTGGTGGCGGCGGTGGCGGTGGTTCTCCTACTGGACCAATTTTTGGTTTAGGAGGCGCAGGTAGCGCCGGTATCATACTGGTTACTTATACGCCAGGGGGTATCACAGTTACTGCGGATTCACGGCTTGCACCAGAGTGCCAAACCGCAGGCATCAAGAATGAGCCGGTTGGCATCGGGTTCGAGCTCATCACTAAGGATATCAAGCGAACAAACTTGGAAGAAATTGGCGGTGCCTCAAGTGGCGCCCTTACTCCTATCGAAAACCTCCACGTGACTTCCCGAGATACGGCTCTTCCCACTGAAGGGTTAGGCGCGGCATCGCTCACAGCAGATGCCCTACTGAGGCTCGAACATCTCGGATCACGACAATCCGATTCGATCACACAAGGGGAATTTGACCCGCGCATCTTTACGATCACCGGTTTTGCAGAAGAAGCACTCGGGAAGTGGGTACGCGATACGGCAACTACAGTAGAATATTCGGCTAGATTGCGCTCTGATCTTGCTATTTGGTCAGAGCTGGTCAGCCAGCTCCCGCAAGGCATGCGAACGTCAACGGAGATCCTCGGTGCACTGAAGCACGAGGTGCTCTCTCCCTCGGAATCGCTGTCGACCGGTGTACGGGTCATAATTGGCTCGCCCCTGGCTGCGGAGTTTGCGGACCCCCCAGCGCTGCTTCTCGTCTCACCGGGGCGGGTGTCACGTTCGCCCGGCAAGATCCGCATACTGGCGGGGCCCGGCAGCGCGCACCCGCTCAGAGGTCAATGAGTTTTCGGATATCTGAATGCGTCTAATAACTCCATTCGACCCAATCGAGGTCGGCGAAGTCGATAATTTCGTCTTTGACTTCACGACCGACATCGGCGCCGCGTCAATTGTGTCGACGAGCTGGACGTGCGCGCTGGCACCATACCAAACAGTGATTGATCCGGCGCCGCAGTCGCGAATATTGTCGGCTTCGGCACAAACCGGTATCCTGTTGCGGTCACCGGTAGACGGTTCGTTACAAACGCGGTTGGGGTTATTCTCTGTCGCCTCGGTTGGCGGGATGCCCATCTCCGCTGCTGGTGGCACATACATTCTCGAGGCCATCGCCAATCTGAGTGACGGCCGCGTCCTCAAGCTCAGCGCAACGGTCGATTGCAAGTTACCCGGAACGTAAGCCGGTTTCTGTAACCGCTGCTCGACGAGAGCCCGGCGCCCAGAGACGGGATAGGCGCAGGATGCGTGTTGGGGCCGGTGGGTCCGGGATTGACATTTGGCAATACTCGCAACGCAGGCGAGATCCTTGGCGCAGTCACTTCGCTGACGGCAGTGTTCAGCTGTCCTCTCGATAATATTAACCCTGACTTCTGACTGGGTGCGAATAATGCGGCTCTATGGCGCAATCCAAAAGATCGAGCCTCAGGATGACGGCACCGTACGTGTGTACGGGATCGCTACATCTGAGGCGGTAGATGACCAGGGGGAGATCGTGCAGGCTGATGCGATGCGCACGGCACTCCCGGAATATATGCGTTTTCCGGCTCTCCGCGAAATGCATCAACTGTCCGCCGCTGGAACCACACTCGAAGCCGAAGTCTGCGAGGACGGTACAACCCGCATTGTGGCACACGTTGTTGATCCAGTCGCCGTAGCAAAGGTCAAAAATCAGGTGTATCGAGGATTCTCCATTGGGGGGCGAGTCTTGCACCGCGCGGCTGGGAATCCAAAGACCATCACAAGCCTGCTGCTAAATGAAATTTCATTGGTCGATCGCCCGGCAAACCCCGAAGCAATATTTGACTGCTGGAAGGCCGCGGGTACGCCTGGAGAAATTCTCGGTGAAACTCGCCTCTCTCGTCCTGAAGCTGCATTGGCAACTTCGGCGCCAAGCGCCAGGGAGCAAGAGCCGTTTCATCCGCCGATCCAGATCTGGGCCTGTGGTGTCAGCGATCACCGCCACTTGGCCAAGGCGGACGCGCTCAAATGCCTCGAAAAGCGTGCTCTCCTGTCACAAGCCTCCGAGGCTGCACTTCCCCCAACCGGCGCGCCTGAAATCTGCGGGGAAAGTTGCAATCCGGGGAAGATGATGCCCTCCGCCGAACACGCAAATTTTGACGCAGATGAGATCGCTGATTCGAAAAAGAAAATCGACGACGGTCCACGATTGGCCGGAGATTGCGAAAAGGCTGTTTGCAGCGCGTTGAAGAAGACGCTTTTGGATGTCGGCCATGTCGCTCAAGTAATCATCGATCTCGATTGGCTTAGGCGAGCGCTTGATCTTGAGGCAGTGGTCGAAGATGCCGACTCACCGCAAGCGGCTCGCTTGCAGGAGATCATTGTCGAATTGTGCGAGTTCCTGAATGCGCTGGTGACGGACGAAACTGGTGAGATTCTGGCCGATCTGGAAGTAGATAGCTCGCGCGGTCCGTTAGCGACGTCGGGGATGATGGCGAGGGATACGGGGAAGGCCACTCAACAAAAGGTCAGGTCCGATATGAAACAGCTCGCTTCCGATATCCTAGCCAAAACCAGACACTCGCAAGGCGATCAGGCGCTGTTAGACATGGCGCGCTTCGCGTGTGATAGGTGCCTGAGAATGGCGGGGCCCTCCGTTACGGAGCATGACAATATTCGCAATGCGCGCGACTATCTGGATAAAGCCGGCGCGCTGAGGACGCAGGACGCAGCTTCCGATACGATGATTGACATCGGCGAGGTGTCATCTGCTCAGAGATCTTTATTGGGTGTTGGCCTCGGGGCAATAGGCAACGTAAGTGGGACCCATCAGTCTATGATGGATTTGGCCCACGCGTGTCTAAAGCAACTGACAGACGGGATGATCTGTCAAGACGCTGAGAAGGTCGGGGGGCCTCATTCCGTCGAGACCATGGGCTATCTAATGGGAGCGCATCGCCACCTGGCTTTCGCTGGCGCTCACTGTGAGGGGACCAATCCCTCCGGAGCGAACGGTCAGGCGGGCAAAGGGCGCCCGATGAGCGGTGAAACATCCGACAAGGCAGCTCAGGTTGAAGAGCTTGCCAAAGCGCTGACTGTCGAACGTACCGAAAAAATGGCGTTGGGCAAGGCATTTAATGAGATTATGCCAATGCTGCAGCGCCTTACAGAGCGCGTTGATGAGATAGCGCGCACGCCACTGCCGCCGCTAACAATCGCTAAGGGAACTGTCTCAGTCTCGAAGCAGCAGGATCAAAGTAACGGTGGCGAGGAGCTGCAGCTCTCGCCTGAAACGATTGCTTCCGCTCTCGCGAAAATGAGCAAGGAAGAACAGACCTTGACCCTGATAAAGGCCAGCTACGCGAATCCAATTCGAATGCACGGTCCTGCCGCGGACGATTGATGAAAGCAGGCCAGATGTCCTCTGGCTTTCCCGGAGGGAGACCGTGAGTGTTAGCCCAATACTGCTATCAGGCAGTGCTCCGAGACGTGTAATCGCGCCCGATGAAATGCGTACTAAGTGCAGCTAGCGGCTACCAGATTCGCTGCTTCGATCAATAACGTGCGGCCACGTGAGACCTCCGCGCAGACACTATTCGGCCGCAAGGCCAATCGCCGGGGCCCAACGCCATTTTGGGTCCTTATTACCCCCCATTCCGGGAGGAAGGTTTAATGAACTCGATTACTCAAGAATCGCTGGATCTTATCAAAGGGGCTCTGGCTACGCCAGATTATACCCTAGCCAAGTCTATCTCGACCGGGACGGGCCTGCTAGCGTATGACCTCCAGGCGCCCGCAAAGAACCTCTACCCCCTTGTCACTCCTATCAGGAACATCATCCCACGTGTCGGCGGAGGAGTGGGCACAGCCACAAACTGGCGCCAGGTTAATGCTATCATTGGCTCCGGGTTCGACTCCATGGGGTGGGTGCCTGAAGGGCAGCGTTCAGGCCAAATGTCGTATTCTACTTCAACAAAGACGTCGACATTTGTGACGATCGGCGAAGAGGACGCAGCAACCTTCGAAGCGATATCCGCTGGGCGTACGTTTGAAGATGTCCAAGCAATGATGGCTTTCCGTCTTCTGCAAAAGATGATGCTCAAGGAGGAAATGGCGATCCTCGCCGGCAACGCATCCTTGACCCTCGGGACACCGTCAGCTCCGACACTGTCGGCCTCCGGCTCTGGCGCGACCCTTCAGGCTGCGACATACTTTGTCAAAGTCGTCGCGCTGACCCTCGAAGGCTACCAGAATTCCAGCGTCCTAGGTGGCGTCGCCACCTCAAAGACTGTCACCGGAGCCGACGGTAAAAACTTCACCCTAATGGGGGGATCGTCGAACATCAGCGCCGAGGCGAGTCAAGCAGTGACACTCGGTCAGACCTTATTCTGCACAGTCACCCCGATACAGGGAGCGGTTGCCTACGCCTGGTTTGTATCGACCGCGAGCGGTACCGAGACGCTGCAAGCGATCACGACGATAAACGGCGTTGCCATTGGAGCGCCGCTCAGCACCGGCAATCAGGCGCAAAGTGCAATTACCGCGGATAACTCCGCTAACCCGACTTACGCTTATGACGGGTTGTTGACAACCGCGCTCAAGGCGGGATCGAACGCTTACGTCAATATCATGCCGACGGGAACAGCGGGGACCGGGACGCCGCTGACCGCATCCGGCCGTGGCTCGGTTGTTGAAATCGACATGATGTTCCAAAAGATGTGGGATAACTTTCAGCTATCTTCGACGGTCCTTTATGTAAATTCTCAGGAACTTAAAAACATAACGACAAAAGTTTTGTCAAATGCATCCGGTCCGCTGTTGAAGTATGACACGCCAGCAGACGGGAGCTCCGGTGAATATCAGCTAACCGCCTCTGGGGTTGTTCAATATTACTATAACCCGTTCGCAATAAACGGGGGTCTTCGAATTCCGATCCGGATTCACCCGCGAGTGCCGCCGGGCACGATTCTCGGCTGGGCCGAAAATCTGCCTATCCAGTACCAGTCGAACGAAGTGCCGAACGTCGCCGAGGTCAAGACTCGGCAAGACTACTACCAGATCGACTGGCCGATCGTCACCCGCCAGCGTCAGGTCGGCGTCTACGCCGAAGAGGTCTTGGCCGTATATGCGCCATTTGCAATGGGCGTGATCTGTAACATCGCAAACGGTTGAGGACGGTGTCTGACCTCTCGGAACTTTCGCCGGAAGCAGGACCGACTGAGACCCCCGGGTCTACCCCGGGGGTCGCACTTCCGACCGAACGTATATTGCTGCGCGCCGCCTTTGGGCAGGATGAGGCCAATTACGATACGGTATGCTATCCGGTCGACGCTGACGGGCTGGTGCGGATCCCACGCACGGCTGCCGATCCATTGATCGAGAGAGGAGGGTTTGCCGTGCTTAAGATGATCGCCAACCCAACCTCGGCCGGCAATATCAAGCTGCACCACGACAGTGCCGCGGGATGTTCGTATGGCGGTTGCCGATATCTCTGCGACGAAAACGGTGAGGTGGTGGTACCGGCCGAAGCTGTTGAAGAGCTTTCGGCTCATGGTTTTGCGCCGGTACTCTTTACAGTCGTGACAACACCGGCGGGTCAAGCCTTTACCCGGCGGTCCCTAAAGGGTTGATCCAGTGGCCTTCGGCGACCTCACAACGCTATCCGATTTAAAGGGATGGCTGCAAAACGGACAGAGCTCTTTTCCGACAACCGACGATGCCCTGCTTTCTCGTCTCATAACCGCGGCTAGTCAATATCTCCAGACGTGGCTGAATCGACAAATCCCGTTGGCTGACTACATCGAGGTCCGAGATGGTACCGGAGGCCACCGGCTCCAATTCGCTTGTTTTCCGGTTGTGGCCGTACAGTCGCTGACGGTCGACGGGCAGACGATCCCTCAAGCAGGCTCGAGCTGCTCGGCGGGTTACAGCTTCAGTACGAGCCAGCTGTCAGTCCGCGGCTATAGGTTCTGTCGCGGTGCTCAAAATGTCGTCATTGCGTACACTGCGGGATATGCAATCACTCCGCCCGATATCGCGCAGGCGTGCATCGACCTGGTTGCACTCCGCTACCGCGAGCGCAGCCGTATCGGCGAGGTCTCTAAATCCTTAGGCGGCGTTGAGACAGTGAGTTATTCACAAAAGGATTTTAGCGACCCGATAAAGACGCTGCTGCAACAATACCGACTAATGAGCCCGATCGTTGCCATTCGGCCAATGGTGGCGTCGACCGATGTCGACCCGGCGTTTGTTTCGGGTGTTCTATGATCACAGCCCATCTCATCGGTGTCGAGGAAGTCTTGTCATGGTTGCGAGCCACACCGGAGACAATTAATACCGGTCTCGCGCGCGCAATCACCAGGTTGGGGATCGACCTCCAGCGCAATATTCAGGAGAATGAGATCACTGGCCGACCGCTTAACGGTCGCTTTGGCTTACTCAACTCGAATGTCGATCTAAGTATCGATCAGACTGCCGATGGAGTGGCAGCTACAGTCTTCAGAGATAGCGGGTCACGTACCGGGGAACAAGGGTTCACTGGTAGGAGCGGCCTCAAAGACAACCTACGGCACATTAAGAAAGCGTTCGAGCGCCCACCTCTCGGGAAGATTGTTACTGCGCAGGCACGCAATCGTCGGGCTGCTTTGCCCGACAGCTCTTTCCTGCGCTCGGCACTAGAAGAGATGACACCGTCCATTCGCGACGAGGTGGAGGCGGCCTTGAGTGAGGCTGTAAAAGGATGACGTTAACACACCTGCCCTGCTGCCGAAGCCATCCGAAGCCTCTCGGTTCGCTGTCACCTATGGCGTAACGCAAGATCCTAATGAGCGCACCTGAAATCCGGTATCGTGGATCGACAATGATAACCCGAGAGACCATCTACGCCGCATTATGGGAGCTTGGCTCTAATGCCGCAAGGTTCGCCACCACAAACCGGCGTTTACGCCACTGGGGGGATGTGGCTCCGGCCGAACAGCCGGCATTGTACATGAGCGAAAAGGGAGGTCGCGCGGCAGTAAAGAAGCTCGGTGCTCCGATCGTGTGGACCCTCTATGCAGAGTTTTTTCTGTATGCTCATTCGAGCGACCCGTTCACAACCCCGGGAACAATTATAAACCCACTGCTCGATGCTCTTGAAACCGCGCTGGCGCCGTCACCGACTACAGGGATTCAGAATCTGGGGCTGCCTGAGATGGTTCAGCACGCCTATATCGCCGGGAAGGTTGAGACCGACGAAGGAGTACTCGGCAATCAGGCCATTGCCATTGTGCCGGTCGAAATTCTGTGCGTCTGAGAGCATTGAAGTGTGTCACCGGGTCACTTGCCTCTACGTACTGCAGCGAGATGTGCCGGATCTGCTAGGTCGGGAGCCCATACTGAGTGCTGATTTGAAGGAAAGGACTATGTCCGAGGATGATCTCGGCGTATTCGATATAGCCGCGCCAGAATGGATTGAGCAGCTGATCGAACGATAGTGGGTTGACCTCCCCGGCTCTGCAGTCGCGCGCGACACACGGGCCCGGAATATCGCCCATGGGCCAAAGAGGCGTTAAAGCGGCTCTTGAAAGGGAGTATTTGACATGCAATTGAGCTTCGGGTCTGGCGCAATATGGGGCGAGCGCACTGATGCGACGGGCTCGGGTATCGGTCCGCGCCAGTTCGGCGTCTTGCAAGAAATACAAATAGACTTTGATTGGAGCGATAAGGAGCTTTACGGTCAACGGCAATTTCCCATTGCGATCGCGCGTGGGCAAGGAAAAATTACGGGTAAAGCTAAATTCGCCCAGATCCTTGGGCTACTATATTCCGATATCTTCTTCGGACTGACACCTGCTACCGGGCAATTCGCGGTCGCGCAACTTGAAGCCACTACGGTTTCTGCGACAACGCCTTATACCGTCGTCCCCGCTAATGCAGCTAACTACAACGACGATCTTGGGGTCGTGTATGCTAGTAATGGCAGGCGCTTTAATCGGGTAACGACACCTTCCCAAGCTGGTCAGTACTCGGTCAATTTCTCGAACGGCGTTTACACCTTCGCCGCAGCCGATGCCGCAGCTGCAGTGTTAATATCATATACTTACAACCTTCCAGCAACCGGTAGCACGCTGACGCTTACGAATCAACTGATGGGCGTGACTCCAACGTTTAAGGCGACTTTCTATACGTCTTATAACGGCAGTGGTACTGCCTTGCGCCTTAACGCCTGCACCGCCAATAAATTATCGCTGCCAACGAAGCTCGACACGTGGACGATCAGCGAGCTTGATTTCACAGCCTTTGCCGATGCCTCGGGTACGATCGGCTACCTGAGTACGGTGGAATGATGATCCCCGGTGTGGTTGTTGCGATGGGCGGCCGCGATTGGCTGGTCCCACCTCTGACCCTTGGTGAGCTGCGGCGGCTGATGCCAAAGGTTCGCCAACTGACCGAGATCGGTGCGTCAATGGGCGAAGCGCAGATCGCGGTGCTGGTCGAGATCGTTACAGCAGCGCTGCAGCGCAACTACCCCGATGTGACACTCGAGGAGGTGGAGAATTTGCTCGATCTCGGTAATGCTGCTTCCGTTCTGAACGCTGTGCTTACCGGGTCGGGTTTAAAAGTAAGCGAGACCTCTATGGGGGAAGCGCGTGCCCCCGAGACCCAGCCGGGGGCAAGCACGGCGAAGCTGGGATCACACACGAACACGACCCTACGGCCGGGAACGCCTGGA
>Ga0182038_10000607_pt1 | contig 18339 bp, 14 predicted proteins | sample sta12Can44000108_FD_125976 | JGI IMG/M metagenome (GOLD analysis project Ga0182038, IMG submission 125976) | Lab enrichment of tropical soil microbial communities from Luquillo Experimental Forest, Puerto Rico - statanox.12C.anox.44.000.108 | ecosystem: Environmental > Terrestrial > Soil >...
AGGGAGCGACGCAGCCCGGCCTCGCGACGCTGCCGTTCCGCAGCCTCCAGCCAGGCCAGCGGGGAAGTCTCGATCGGTGCCCTCATCGAGGGTCAGCCTACGAGGCGCGCGACCTCGACCATCGCGGAGGTGATCTGTGCGATCTCCACAACCCCCGGTTCAGGCGGCCGAAAGCGGCTCTAACAGCAAAAAGACATCACAGTGATTCATACTCGAATAGGCAATTCTGTGGGCAAGTGTGGGCAAAATGTGGGCACGGCGTAAGGACGAATCGTGAATGCGATCTCAATGGCCGTGTTGACGGTTTCAACCAAATTATACTTATGTTCAGTTAATGGCCCTGCTACCGGCTTCAACCAAATTGTACTTATGTTGAAGAAGCGCAGTGAGAGACGCCGTGGCCTCAGCCTGGCTAACCGCGGTAAGCATGCGTTCACTGAGATCCAGGCATTCCCGCTCCGCCACCCCTCCGAGGGAATACCCGAGCTGGTACACCTCATTGGCGAATTGGCGTAGGTCATCGCAGAGCTGCTTCATGGCGCACCTTCTTGGCCAGGGTTTGATATGAGCCGCGCGGACGCCCACACCCCCTGCCGGCTTGGAGACCCAATTCCCGACGCCTACGTCCCGCTGAATTGTGAGATAACGCGTGCAACGCTAGCCTCTTCCACGCTCTCTCACACTGGAATTGATGAAAATTTCCGTGGCTGTGAAAATTTCCGTGGCGTCAATTCGCGGCCGCCATTCAGCAGCGCGTCCGCCACGGCTATCAACGGCAGCGGACTACCCCACACCCTCGCAGCCGGGCGGAGCAACACCACCAACCGAAGCAAAATGTGCGCACGGGATGGGCAGAAGGGTGGTTGAACGCTGCGGCCCGCTCTGCAATATGGGCTTTGAACTGGGCGTTCAGCCTACGAGGCGCGCGACCTCGACCATCGCGGAGGTGATCTGCGAGATCTCGTCGCCCGAGCAGATGTACGGCGGCATCGCGTAAATCAGGTTTCGGAATGGGCGCAGCCACACGCCGTTGTCCAGCGCCGCCGGCGTGGCGACGGCGAGGTCGACCTGCCGCGCGCTTTCGATGACGCCGATGGCGCCGCACACCCGGACGTCGGCCACGCCGGGCAGGGCCCGGGCCGGTTCTAGCCCGTCGGCCAGTCCCGCGGAGATCTCGGCGACCCGCGACCGCCAGTCCTGGCCGAGCAGCACCTCGACGCTGGCCACCGACACCGCGCAGGCCAGCGGATTGGCCATGAAGGTGGGCCCGTGCATCAGCGCACCGGCAACACCGGAGCTGATGGTGTGCGCGATCTCGGTGGTGCACAGGGTGGCGGCCAGGCTGAGATATCCGCCGGTGAGCGCCTTGCCGACGCACATGATGTCCGGGCTCACGCCGGCGTGGTCGGCGGCGAACAGCTCGCCGGTGCGGCCGAAGCCGGTCGCGATCTCGTCGAAAACCAGCAGCACCTCGTGCCGTCGGCAGATCTCGCGCAGGTCGCCGAGGTATCGGGGGTCGTGGAAGCGCATCCCGCCCGCCCCCTGCACGACGGGCTCGACGACGACCGCCGCCAGCTCCGAGCGGTGTTGCGCCAGTTGCGCCTCGAACGCCGCGCTGTAGGCGGGGTCGTAGTCCCGCGGTACCTGCGGGGCGAACACCTGCGGGGCCAGGATGTCGGTCCACAGCGAGTGCATGCCGCCCTCGGGGTCGCAGATGCTCATCGGCGTGAACGTGTCTCCGTGGTAGCCGCCCCGCCAGGTCATCAGGCGCCGCTTCCCGGGCCGGCCGCGGCTGCGCCAGTACTGCAGCGCCATTTTGACCGCGACCTCCACCGACACCGATCCGGAGTCGCAGAAGAACACCGTGTCCAGCCCGGCCGGGGTCATGTCCACCAGCAACTGCGCCAGCCGCGCCGCGGGCTCGTGGGTCAGCCCGCCGAACATGACGTGGTTCATCGTGCCCAGCTGGATGGCCAGCGCCGCGTCCAGCTCCGGATGACCATGCCCGTGGATCGCGGTCCACCAAGAGCTCATCGCGTCGAGCGCCTCGACCGGTTTGCCGTCACGAATCAGGGTCAGCCAGGCGCCGCGGGCGGCGACCGCCACCACGGGCGCTACCGATTCGCCGCCGATGGTGCTGTAGGGGTGCCACAGGTGGGCGGCGTCGATCGCGCCGATCTGTTCGGGCGTCAACCCGGCCCTCGCCGCAGGCATAGAGATCGAGGGTAGAGCAGCCGGTTCGCACAAATCGCAACCATCGGGGAGCATCTAACGACATGGCTTCGCCGCATCAGCCCGCCGACCCCCATTCGGGTAACCCGACGGCCTCCACGTCGGCGCGCGACGACTCCGACGACACCCATCGGTCCGACCATGAGGCGCCGCGGGTACTGCGCCTGCGCATAGTCGGCTGGGATGTCGTGTGCACCGTCGTACTACTGGCACTGCTGCTGTACCTGGCCACGGCGACGAACTGGCCGACGCGGCTCTTTGGCTTCCTCGCGAACGTGTGTGAGGACGAAACGTGTGGACCGGTGCCCTACGGGCTCGATCTGTACATCCGCCCGGTGGTGTGGGGCGGTATTGGTGCCGCCATCGCCGCGGCCGGAATCGGCCCGTTCGTTTCCCTCTTGAAGGGCTGGTACATGTCCTTCTGGCCGGTCCTGGCTCTCGTCGCCGTCATGGTCAGCTCCACGGCCGGGTTCATGCTGACCATGTTCAGCCAACGCTATTGGCTCTGAGTCCGTAACTGAGACCGAAATCACAACCGCGCATACCGAATTGGGCGCGGCAGTCACCGTGCGGTCACGGTACGACAAAAAATCCTTCATGCGGCCCGCCAGGTATTTTCCGCCGCCCACTTCTGGGGTAGAAGTGTCTGTAGTGACTGGTGTGAATTCGGGCGGCTAACCGGCCGGTTTCACTTCCAAGCGTCATGCATGCGGTGTCCGGCCCCGACGGGGAGGCCCTGCGTCGTCATGCAGCAGCGGCCGAAGCGCGAAGTCACCGCGACCGAGGCCCAGGACCCCAAGGAGTGGGAATCCAATGAAACGGATCTACGCCTTCGCGATCGGTCTCGCGATGCTGGTGACCCCGGCGGTCACACTCGGTGTCGCGACCGCCGACCCCGGCGCCAGGACCATGGACTATCAGCAGGCCACCGACGTCGTCGTCATGCGCGGTCTTTCGCAGCGCGGCGTGCCGTTCTCGTGGGCCGGCGGTGGTGTCACCGGCCCCACCCGCGGCAAGGGCACGGGCGCCATGACCGTCGGTTTCGACGCCTCGGGCCTGATGCAGTACGCCTACGCCGGCGCGGGGATCAAGCTGCCGCGTTCGTCCGGAGAGATGTACCGGGTCCTCCCGAAGGTCCTGCCTCAGCAAGCACAACGCGGCGACATGATCTTCTACGGTCCCGCGGGCACGGAAAGCGTCGCGATGTATCTCGGGAACAACCAGATGCTCGAAGTGGGCGACGTCGTCCAGGTCTCGCCGGTGCGCGCCAACGGCATGGCGCCCTATCTGGTCCGGGTTCTGGGGGCGCAGACGCCATTGCCGCAGGCGCCGGTTCAGCAGGCGCCCGCGCAGCAGCTGCCAGCGCAGCAGGCACCGCTGCAACAGGCGCCGGCGCAGCAGCTGCCGACGCAGCAGGCACCGCTGCAACAGGCGCCGGTGCAGCAGCTGCCCACGCAGCAGGCACCGCTGCAACAGGCGCCGGTGCAGCAGCTGCCCACGCAGCAGGCACCGCTGCAGCAGGCACCGCTCCAACAGCCGCCGACGCAGGCGCAGGTGCAGCAGATGCCATTGCAGCTACCGGCGCAACCAACGCCGGTGCAGCAGGCTCCGTTCGGTATCACGCGGTAAACCGTCGCCGTACTGTCCGCAGCTCTCCGAAGACCGCCACTTACTCCCTCGCCGCCCGCAGGCCGCTCGGCTACCCCCACTGAGCAGCTCCCCAGGGCGCGTGCAACAGGAAGTAGGTGGCGGTTTTCGGTAGATTAGCGTCGATCATGCCGAGCCCGACGCCTTGTCCACCGGTCGCCACTGCGAATCCGGTCGCTGCGGGGGCGGGTGCGAGCGGCTCCTATCGTTACGATCTCGACGGCTTGCGCGGAATCGCGATCGTGCTGGTCGCCATGTTCCACGTCTGGTTCGGCCGGGTTTCGGGCGGCGTGGACGTCTTTCTCGCGCTGTCTGGCTTCTTCTTCGGCGGCAAGATCCTTCGCGCCGCGCTCGACCCGGCCGTTTCGCTCTCGCCCGTGGCCGAGGTGATCCGGCTCGTCCGCCGCCTGCTGCCCGCCCTGGTCGTGGTCTTGGCCGGCTGCGCGATACTCACCATCCTGGTGCAACCGGAGACCCGCTGGGAGACGTTCGCCGACCAGAGCCTGGCCAGCCTGGGCTACTACCAGAACTGGGAGCTGGCCAGCACAGCGTCCGACTACCTCCGGGCGGGCGAAGCCGTCAGCCCGTTGCAGCACATCTGGTCCATGTCGGTGCAGGGCCAGTTCTACGTCGGCTTCCTGTTGCTGGTGGCCGGGTGTGCATACGTGTTCAGGCGCCCACTGGGCGGCCACCTGCGGACCATGTTCGTGGTGCTGCTGGGCGCCCTGACGGTGGCGTCGTTCGTCTACGCGATCGTCGCTCATCAGGACGCCCAGGCGGTCGCCTACTACAACACTTTCGCCCGGGCGTGGGAGTTGCTGCTGGGCGCGCTCGTGGGTGCCGTAGTGCCCTACATTCGCTGGCCGATGTGGCTGCGCACCGGCCTCGCCACCGTCGCGATGGCGGCGGTCGTGTCGTGCGGGGCCCTGATCGACGGCGTCAAGGAATTTCCCGGTCCCTGGGCATTGGTGCCCGTCGGGGCCACCATGCTGATGATCTTTGCCGGGGCCAATCTGGGTCACGCCGACGCCGGTGAGCGGATGCCGCTGCCGAATCGACTGCTGGCCACCAGACCTCTGGTGGCGCTGGGCACGATGGCCTACTCGCTGTACCTGTGGCACTGGCCGCTGCTCATCTTCTGGCTCTCATACACCGGTCACCGGCACGCCAACTTCTTCGAGGGTTCGGCGGTGCTCCTGATCTCCGGATTGCTGGCTTACCTGACCACCCGGCTCGTCGAGGATCCCCTGCGATACCCGGCGCCCGCCGGAGCCGCGTCCCCGGCAACCTTGCCCACGATCCCCTGGTGGCCGCGTCTGCGTAGGCCCACGATGGCGCTGGGATCGATGGTGGTGCTGCTCGGCGTCACGCTGACCGCGACCTCGTTCACCTGGCGGCAGCACGTCACGGTCTTGCGCGCAGCGGGCAAGGAGCTCAGCGTGCTCAACCCGCAGGACTATCCCGGCGCGCGCGCCCTGACCGAACACGTGCGGGTAGCCACGCTGCCGATGCGGCCCAGCGTCCTGGAGGTCAAGCAGGACATCCCGGCCTCGACCAGGGACGGCTGCATCAGTGACTTCGTCAACCCGGTGGTGGTCAACTGCAGCTACGGCGACGTGGCCGCCACCCGGACCATCGCACTGGCCGGCGGGTCGCACGCGGAACACTGGCTGCCCGCGCTGGACTTGCTCGGCCAGCTGCACCACTTCAAGGTGGTGACGTATCTCAAGATGGGCTGCCCGCTGTCCACCGAGCAAGTCCCGCTGGTCATGGGCAACAACGCCCCGTATCCGCAGTGCCGTGAGTGGGTGCAACGGACGATGAGCAAGCTGGTCGTCGACCGTCCCGACTACGTGTTCACCACCACGACCCGGCCATGGAACATCAAGAGCGGCGACGTGATGCCGGCAACCTACATCGGCATCTGGCAAACGTTATCCGACAACAACATTCCGATCCTCGGGATGCGAGACACCCCGTGGCTGGTCAAGAATGGCAAACCGTTTGACCCGGCCGATTGCCTGGCCAAGGGTGGCAACGCGCAGTCGTGCGAGGTCAAGCGCTCCGACGTGTTGTCCGATCGCAATCAGACCCTCGACTTCGTCACGCAGTTCCCGCTGCTGAAGGTCCTCGACATGTCGGGCGCGATATGTCGCGCCGACGTCTGCCGCCCTGTCGAGGGAAACGTGCTGATCTACCACGGCGCTCATCACCTGGACCCCACCTACGTTCGAACCATGGCCAATGAGCTGGGCCGGCAAATCGCGGCCAATACCGGTTGGTGGTAGGGACATAAACCCTCGCGGACACTCGCCGCGCGTCGGCCACGGATAAGGTCGAGTGATGCCGACCAACCATCCAGCCTCGGAAACGGGCTCGCGAATAGGCGGGGCGACACATGCTGCCGGCAGAGAAAAGCCCAGACTGGCCACCGTCTGGCCGGGCGACCCTTATCCGCTGGGTGCAACCTATGACGGGGCGGGCACTAACTTTTCGGTGTTCTCCGAGATCGCCGACAAGGTCGAGTTGTGCCTAATCGACGACGACGGCGGCGAGTCGCGGATCCCCCTCGACGAGGTCGACAGTTATGTCTGGCACGCCTATCTGCCGAACATAATTCCGGGGCAGCGCTACGGATTTCGCGTCTACGGCCCCTTCGATCCGGCAGCCGGCCACCGTTGTGACCCGAGCAAGCTGCTGCTGGACCCGTACGGGAAGGCCTTCCACGGCGATTTCGATTTCGGTCAGGCGCTGCACTCCTATGACCTCAGCGCCGTCGACCCGAACGACCCCGACGGAAGTGGGGCCGACCCCGGAACTCCCCCCATGGTGGACTCGCTCGGCCACACGATGACCAGCGTGGTGATCAACCCGTTCTTCGACTGGGGATCCGACCGGGCGCCGCTTACCCCGTACCACGAAACGGTCATCTACGAGGCCCATGTCAAGGGCATGACTCAGACCCATCCCGGCGTGCCCGAGGAGCTTCGGGGCACGTATGCCGGGCTCGCCCATCCGGTGATGATCGACCACCTCAAGTCGCTCAGCGTCACCGCCATCGAACTCATGCCGGTTCATCAGTTCATGCACGACGCGCGGCTGCTGGACCTGGGATTGCGAAATTACTGGGGCTACAACACGTTTGGCTTCTTCGCGCCGCACAATCAGTACGCGGCCAACCGCCGCTCCAGCGTCGCCGAGTTCAAATCCATGGTGCGCAGCCTCCACGAAGCCGGCATCGAGGTCATTCTCGACGTGGTCTACAACCACACCGCCGAGGGCAACCACCTCGGTCCGACGGTCAACTTCCGCGGAATCGACAACGCCGCCTATTACCGGCTCGTCGACACGGAACTGCGGCTGTACAAGGACTACACGGGCACCGGCAACAGCCTCAACGCGCGCCACCCGCACGTACTGCAGCTGATCATGGACTCGCTGCGCTACTGGGTGCTCGAGATGCACGTCGACGGATTCCGCTTCGACCTGGCCGCCACGCTGGCCCGCGAGCTGCACGACGTCGACCGATTGAGCGCCTTCTTCGATCTCGTGCAGCAGGATCCGGTGGTCAGCCAGGTCAAATTGATCGCCGAACCGTGGGACGTCGGCGAGGGCGGCTACCAGGTCGGAAATTTCCCGGGTTTGTGGACGGAGTGGAACGGGAAGTATCGCGATACGGTGCGTGACTACTGGCGGGGGGAGCCCGCGACCCTGGGAGAGTTCGCTTCCCGGCTGACCGGGTCGTCGGACCTGTATGAGGCGACGGGCCGGCGCCCGAGCGCCAGCATCAACTTCGTCACCGCCCACGACGGATTCACACTCAACGACCTGGTCTCCTACAACGAAAAGCACAACGAGGCCAACGGCGAAGACAACCGCGATGGGGAAAGCCACAATCGATCGTGGAACTGCGGCGTCGAGGGTCCCGCCGACGACCCCGAGATCGAGGCGCTGCGCGCCCGCCAAATGCGCAACTTCTGGGCCACGCTGATGTTCAGCCAGGGCACGCCGATGATCGCACACGGCGACGAGCTCGGGCGCACCCAAAACGGCAACAACAACGTCTACTGCCAGGACTCCGAATTGTCCTGGATGGACTGGTCGTTGGTCGACAAGAATTCGGACCTGCTGGCGTTCGCGCGCAAGGTCACCACCCTGCGCAAGAACCATCCGGTGTTTCGCCGACGGCGGTTCTTTGAAGGAGAGCCGATCCGAAGCGGCGACGAGGTGCACGATATCGCGTGGCTGACGCCCGGTGGCCGGGAAATGACACACGAGGATTGGGGCAAGAGCTTTCACAAGTGTGTGGCGGTGTTTCTCAACGGCGACGCCATCGCCGCGCCGAACGCCCGCGGTGAGCGGGTGGTCGACGACTCATTCCTGTTGTGCTTCAACGCAAGCGACCAATCGGTGGAGTTCGTGATGCCGCACGCCGATTATGCCGAGGAGTGGACCGTGGAGCTCGACACCAACGACCCTGCCGGCGACAACGACCAGGTGGTGAGCGCCGAAGAGACGATCCCGCTGCCCCCGCGTTCGCTCATGGTGCTGCGTAAGACCTTGTGACGCATGGCCTTACCAGTTCTGTCCACCTACCGGTTGCAGCTGCGCGGCGAGGCGAGCGGATTCGCGTTCACCCTCGCCGACGCCGAGAATCTGCTGGATTACCTCGACCTCCTCGGCGTGACCCATCTGTACCTCTCGCCGATCATGACCGCCGTCCGCGGGTCCAGCCACGGATACGACGTCACCACCCCGACGGCGGTTTCGCCGGAGCTGGGCGGTGCCGAAGGCCTGGCACGGTTGTCCGCGGCGGCCCGCGCGCGCGGTATGGGCCTGATCGTCGACATCGTCCCCAACCATGTCGGCATCGACAAGCCGGAGCAGAACGCATGGTGGTGGGACGTGTTGTGGCACGGCCGGGGTTCGCCGTATGCGGCGTTCTTCGACATCGACTGGGAGCTGGACGACGACGGCCGAATCGTGCTGCCGATACTGGGTTCCGACGATGACGCGGCCGACCTGAAAGTCGACGCCCACGTGCTCCGCCTGGGCGACCTGGCGCTGCCCATCGCTCCCGGCACCGGGGAGGGAACCGGCGCGCAAGTCCACGACCGCCAGCACTACCGGTTGGTGGGCTGGCAAAACGGGGTCTGCGGTTATCGCCGGTTTTTCTCGATCACCTCGCTGGCCGGACTGCGGCAGGAAGATCGCGCGGTGTTCGACGACAGCCACGCCGAGGTCGCGCGCTGGTTCAGCGAGGGACTGGTGGACGGGGTGCGTATCGACCACCCCGACGGATTGCCCGATCCCTGCGGGTATTTGGCCCGGCTGCGGGAGCTGGTGGGCCCGGATGCCTGGATCGTCATCGAGAAGATCCTGGCCGTCGACGAGGCGCTGGAACCCACCCTGCCGGTCGCCGGCACCACCGGCTACGACGCGCTGCGGGAGCTGGGTGGAGTCTTCGTCGACCCGGCCGGCGAACAAGCGCTGACCGCGCTCGCCGACTCCGCCGGAGTCGACTACCACGCGACGCCGAAGCTGCTCGCCGAGCTCAAAACCCGCGCGGCCACCGAGACGTTGGCCAGTGAGCTGGCCCGATTGCGACGGGCCATCGCCGCGACGGCGGGCACCGATCACCCGCTGCTGCCCGAGGCCATAGCCGCGCTGCTCACCCACATCGAGGTCTACCGCTGCGACTATCCCGGCCTGGCCGCGACGATGCCCACCGCTTTGGCCGAAACCCAGTCGGCCGCACCGCAATTGGGACCCGCACTCCAGGTGATTGCCGCGGCGCTGGCCCGTGGGGGCGAGCCGGCTTTTCGGCTGCAGCAGCTCTGCGGCGCGGTGACGGCCAAGGCCGTCGAGGACTGCTTGTTCTACCGCGATGCCCGGCTGGTCTCGCTCAACGAGGTGGGCGGCGATCCGAGCCGTTTCGGTGTGGGCCTCGCGGAGTTCCATCACAGGGCCGCGACGCGCGCCCTGATGTGGCCGCAGACCATGACGACGCTGACCACCCACGACACCAAACGCGGCGAAGATGTGCGGGCCCGGATCGGCGTGCTGTCGCAGGTGCCGTCGCTATGGACCGAGTTCGTCGCCCGCTGGGAGATCGAGGCCCCCTCCCCCGATCCCCCGACCGGACGGTTCCTGTGGCAGAACATCTTCGGTGTGTGGCCGGCAAGCGGCGAGGTCACCGCCGGGCTGCGCCACCGGCTGCACGACTACGGCGAGAAGGCCATCCGGGAAGCGGCCTGGCATACCTCGTGGACCGACCCGGACGCCGGTTTCGAGGACGCGGTGCATCGTTGGCTGGACACCGTCCTCGAGGGTCCGGTGGCCGGCCAGCTGACCGAGCTTGTCGCCCAACTCAATCCGCACGCCGCAAGCGACGCGCTGGGCCAGAAGCTACTCGCCCTGACCGTGCCCGGGATACCCGACGTCTACCAGGGCACCGAGCTGTGGGACGACAGCCTGGTCGACCCCGACAACCGCCGCCCGGTCGACTACGCGGCCCGCCGGGCAGCGCTGAAAGAGTTACAGCACCCTAAATTTCGCATCGTGACCACGGCCCTTCGGCTGCGGCGCTCTCATCCGGACAGCTTCCTGCACGGCGGCTACGTTCCGGTGCTCGCCAGCGGGGAGGCCGGCGATCATGTCGTGGCGTTCCGCCGCGGCGACGACATCCTGGTCGCGGTGAGCCGCTGGACCGTGCGGCTCGCCGAAAAGGGTTGGGGTAACACCGTCGTGCCGCTGCCCGAGGGCACCTGGGCCGACGCGCTCAGTGGCGCCATCGCAGAGGGACCGACGTCGGCGGCCGAATTGTTCGCCGACCTGCCGGTCGTGCTGCTGGAGCGCCACCGTGACTGAATTCCGCGTCTGGGCACCCAAACCCGCGCTGGTTCGGCTCGACCTCGGCGGTGCGGCGCACGCGATGACGCGGTCGGACGACGGCTGGTGGCACGCGGACGTCGAGGCGGCGCCGGGCGCTCGCTACGGATACCTGCTCGACGACGACCCCACCGTGCTGCCCGACCCGCGATCGCCCCGCCAACCCGACGGCGTGCACGCCCGCTCGCAGCTTTGGGACCCGGCCGCCGCGACCTGGACCGACGCCGGTTGGCCCGGCCGGTCGGTCGAAGGCGCGGTGATCTACGAACTGCACGTCGGCACCTTCACCGGCGCCGGCACGTTCGACTCCGCCACCGAAAAGCTGGACTATCTAGTTGATCTCGGCATCGAGTTCGTCGAGCTGATGCCGGTCAACTCCTTCGCCGGCGCCCATGGCTGGGGATACGACGGTGTGCTGTGGTACAGCGTGCACGAACCCTACGGCGGCCCCGACGGCCTGGTCCGGTTCGTCGACGCCTGCCACGCGCGTGGCCTCGGCGTGCTGATCGACGCGGTGTTCAACCACCTCGGCCCGTCGGGCAACTACCTTCCGCGGTTCGGCCGCTACCTGTCGTCGGCGAACAACCCGTGGGGGGAAGGCATCAACATCGCCGACGCCGGCTCCGACGAGGTGCGGCGGTACATCATCGGGTGTGCGCTGCGCTGGATGCGCGACTTCCACGCCGATGGCCTGCGACTGGATGCGGTGCACGCGCTGGTGGACACGACGGCCATCCACATTCTCGAGGAACTGGCCACCGAAACCGACTGGCTGTCAAAGCAAGTGAACCGTCCCCTATCGCTGGTCGCCGAGAGCGACCTCAACGACCCGCGGCTGATCACCGCGCGCTATCGTGGTGGATACGGGATGACCGCGCAATGGTCCGACGACATCCATCACGCCATCCACACCGCAGTATCGGGCGAGCGTCAAGGCTATTACGCCGACTTCGGTTCACTCGCCGCACTGGCGGACACACTGCGGCACGGTTACTTCCACGCCGGCACCTATTCGTCGTTCCGGCACCGCCGCCACGGGCGGCCGCTGGACACCTCGACCATTCCGGCCACCAGGCTGGTCGCCTATACCTGCACCCACGATCAGGTCGGCAACCGGGCCCTCGGGGATCGCCCGTCGCAGAACCTGACCGGCGGCCAGCTGGCGGTCAAGGCCGCCCTTGCGCTCGGATCCCCCTACACCGCGATGCTTTTCATGGGCGAGGAATGGGGGGCGTCGATGCCGTTCCAATTTTTCAGCTCGCATCCCGAACCGGAGCTGGCCCGGGCCACCGCGGAGGGGCGTCGGGCCGAATTCGCCGACCACGGCTGGAATGCCGACGATATCCCCGACCCGCAAGACCCGCTGACGTTTCAGCGATCGAAACTGAATTGGGGCGAGGTGGACGCCGGCGAACACGCCCTCCTGCACCGCGTGTACCGGGATCTCATCGCGTTGCGGCACAAGGAACCCGACATGGCCGACCCGTGGCTGCAGCACCTCACGGTCGACTATGACGAAGACCAACGCTGGATCACCCTGCACCGCGGCAATTTACGGATCGTTTGCAACCTGAGTGCCGAGCCTGTGAAGGTGCCCGTCACCGGCGACGTGGTCCTCGCGTGGGGCGAACCGGCGGTCGATGCCGACAGCACCGTGCTGGAAGGCCATTCGTTCGCCATTCTGGCAGTGCGCGAGCAGACATAAAGTCCCTAAAACTTTTGTGTTTTGGGAACTTTATGTCTGCTCGCCCGCATGTGGCGCGATGGCTGCACGGAGAAGGGGCACGGATGGTGGGCCCAGCGCATGCGTTTGCAATACTGCGCTGTGCACAACCCGCCGGATAAACTCCGGTTCAGCCGAGACGAACTTAAGCGTTTCCGCGGCAAGACGCTGCCCGACCTGATATCCGATCGAGTTCGACTACTGTTTGTGGGGATCAACCCGGGCTTGAGAACCGTTGCGGTGCAAGCCCATTTCGCTCCCCGCGGCAACCGGTTCTGGCCGGCGCTCTTCCGCGCCGGCATCACCGACCATCTGATCGACGCCTCGTCCGGGTTTACCCACGCCGACCGGGAATATTTGTTGAATCGGGGAATCGGCATCACTAGCCTCGTTGATAGGGCGACCGCGAGCGCAGACGAACTCACCGTCGGTGAACTAATCAAAGGCAGACGGAAACTGGACGCAATGATTCGGAGGTACTCGCCTCGGGTTGTCGCCGTCCTGGGAATCACCGCCTACCGCGACGCCTTCGACGACCCCCGAACGAAGCCGGGGAAGCAGCCGACGGCTTATCCCGCAACCGAACTGTGGGTAGTCCCTAACCCGAGCGGTCGCAACGCCCACGCGTCCCTGGCTAACCTCGCGGCTGCCTACGGTGAAGTCGCCCAAGCCGCCGGCATCCCTACACGCTCGGACGGCCGGTAGCCAGCACCGCCGTGGCGACGGCGTCGGCGAGCGGATCGATCTCGTCGACGGCCAGGTCTGAGATGGTGATGCGGATGCCCGGCGGCGTGCGAATCCGGAACCGAGTTCCCGGCGCCGCGGCCCAACCCGCACCGAGCAGTCGGGTGATCGCGACCGTCTCATCCGGCACCGGGACCCACACATTGAGCCCGGACCGGCCGTGAGCGGTGACGCCGCGCTCGGCCAGGGCGGCACGCAACCGCGAACGGGTGCCGCTGTATTGCGCCTCGGCCGTGCGCACGAGGCGCGCTGCCGCCTCGTCCGACCACAAGCTGACCGCGAGACCTTGCAGGAGGTGGCTCACCCAGCCCGGCCCCAGCCGCAGCCGGCCGTGCACGCGCTCGACGGTGCGGTGGTCTCCCGCCAGCACGGCGACACGCAGGTCGGGGCCGTAGGCCTTGGATGCCGACCGCACGAAGGCCCAATGGGCGGTCGATCCGGCCAGCGTGTGCAGCGGCGCGCCGGCAATGCCCGCGCAGTGATCGTCTTCGACAAGCAGCAGGTCGTCGGCGCGGCCGGCCAACAGTCCACGTAACTCATCCGCGCGATCCGCGGATACCGCCGCACCGGTCGGGTTTTGCGCGCGATTCGTGATGACCACCGCGCGCACGCCGCGATTCAGCGCCCGAGCCACCTCGGCGACCAGTGGCCCGTCGTCGTCGACCCGCACGGGCTCGGCCGAAAGGCCAAGCGCGGCAAGGAGGTCCAGTAGGTTTGCCCAGCCCGGATCCTCGACGGCCACCCGGTCCCCCGGGCGCAAGTACGCGCTGAGCGCCCGCTCGATGCCATCCAGCGCACCGCTGGTCACCGCGAGGTGATCGGCCGGGATGCGATCCGCCAATAGCGCGGAACGGCTGTACTCGACCAACTCGAGTGACATGGGTGGCTCCCCGTACAGCACCGGGCGGCGCGGGGCGGGGCTGTGTTGCGGCGCGGCCGCGATGGGCAACAGGGCCGGGTCGGGGTTGCCGGTCGACAGGTCGCGCGCGCCCGCGGGGACGTCGAGCCCGAGCAGGGAGCGCGGGGTGGTCGCCGGCCGGTGCCGCACTCGGGTGCCGCGTCGCCCGGCGGTTTCGACGGCCCCGCGCTCACGCAGCAGGCGGTACGCCGCGGCCACGGTGTTGGCATTCACGCCGAGCCGGCCGGCGAGTTCGCGGATCGGCGGCAATGCATCGCCCGGCGCGAGCCTGCCATGGGAGATGCCGTCTTCGACGTTGGCGGCTATGGACTCCGCGCCCGTTCCCGCTATGCTGTTTTGTACTGGCACGCAGATAATTATGTACTAGTACGAAATAGAAGGCAATCCGTTGGAAACCGCATACCAGCCCACACCACGAACGACGCCCACCCGCTACCGGGAACGCGCCCACTACGACCGAAAAGCGGTCCACGCCATCCTCGACGAGGCCCTCATCTGTCACCTGGGCTACCTCGGCGCCGGTGGGCCGGTGGTGTTGCCGACGACGCACGCGCGCCTCGGCGACACCCTCTACCTGCACGGTTCCACCGGTGGTGGCCCGATGCTGGCCGCCAAGGCGGCGCCATCGGGCCTGCCCGTTTGCGTCACCGTCACCCTCGTCGACGGGCTGGTGCTGGCCCGCGCGGCCATGCACCATTCGGTGAACTTCCGCTCGGTGGTGGTGCTGGGTGCCGCACGGGTGGTGGACGATCCGGCGGAGAAGCTGCGCGCCCTAAGCTGCCTGCTCGATCACATCAGACCCGGCCGCGCGGCGGACTGCAGGATCCCGAACGCGCGTGAACTCGCCGCAACCGGGGTGCTGTGCGTCGACCTCGTCGAAGTCTCGGCCAAGGTGCGCACCGGCGCTCCGGTTGACGATCCGGAAGACGCCATGCTGCCGCACTGGGCCGGCGTGGTGCCGCTGAGCCTGAAAGCGGGAACCCCGGTGCCCGCCGCCGACCTCGATCCCGCGATCCCGGTGCCCGATTATCTGGCGCCATAAGGCCCTAGTGCGACGCCGAGTGCGAGGCGCCCGTCACGCCATCGCGTCATTGGAATGCGGCTGTGGCGCGCGCGCCCGACGGGTGTCATCCCACCACGATCCGACCAGCATGACGATCCCGGCCCAGGTCATGCCGAGCAGCCAACCGGCCACCACATCGCTGACGTAATGCACGCCCAGATAGACACGCGAGAACCCGATCACGGCGGCCAAGCCGATCGCGATGGCCCACACGATCACTCGCCCGGTCCATGAGGCGATCAGCCAGCGGCTCAGCATCCACGCGCAGAGCAACCCGATCGCGGCGGTGCCGGTCGCATGCCCGGAGGGAAAGGAATATCCGTCCTCGGCGATCACGGCGAAGGATATGTGGGGGCGGTCCCGGATCACCAGGGCCTTGGCGGTGACGATCACCAGCGCGATCCCGCTGACACCGACCAGCGCGAGCGCCACCGGCGGCCACGACCGGCACCGCCAGACGACCGCGGCGCAGGTCAGCAGGGCGAGCGCGGCCAGCGGGACGGCACCACCTACCTCGGTGACCACCCGCAGTGCAGCGGTCAACCACACGTCACGGTGGGTCGCAACCCACCCGGTGGCCGGTTGATCGATTCCGGCGATGCCGTCACCCTTGAGCACGTCCTCGAGCACTTCGGTGAAGCCGGCGGCCAGCGCCACGACCACGGCCGACCCGACGAGGAGCGCGATGCCGGCGACCTCGTACGCGGGCAACCGGTGGGCCAGGGCCCATCCCCGGGCGCCGACCCGCTCGCGTGCCCACGCCACCACGCGGGCGACCACCGCGGCCCCGCACACCCTCGCCCAGAGCAGGCGCAACAAACGCTCGTGCCGGGCGACCCAGATCGCCACCGCCGCCAGGAGCGCGAGCGACACCAGGATGCCGGCGCTCACCGCGCCGAAGCCCGGCGTACCGGGTCCATACGGCTGGCCCATGTTTGGAGATCCAACCAGGAACACCCGTCCCGGGCGTAAAACAGTGAGCGCGCGTGTCGACGGCCTGGGCCTACAACAAATACCGGTAGGCGGGTGACCCAGGCTGGAGGGCTTCGACATGGAGCTCCGTCGCCCGCATGCGGGCCAGCAGGCCATCCAGATCGGCGGCCGATCCCAGCTCGATACCGACCAGCGCCTCACCGGTTTCCCGGTTGTTGCGCTTGACGTACTCGAACAAGGTGATGTCGTCGTTGGGTCCGAGCACGTCGAAGAGGAACCGGCGCAACGAGCCGGGTTCCTGGGGGAAGTCCACCAGGAAGTAATGCTTGAGGCCGAGGTGCACCAGCGAGCGCTCCACCACTTCGCCGTAGCGCGACACGTCGTTGTTGCCCCCCGAGATGAGGCAAACCACCGTGGACCCGGGCTCGATGTCGGCTTCCAGCAGGCCGGCGACCGACAGCGCGCCCGCCGGTTCGGCGATGATGCCCTCGTTCTGATAAAGGTCCAGCATCGCGGTGCAGACCGCCCCCTCGTCGACCGTGGTGATCGACACCATGTCACCCGCGGCGGCCAACACGTTGTAGGTCAGCGCGCCCGCCCGTCTCACCGCGGCGCCGTCGACGAACTGGTCGACGTCGTCCAGCGTCACCGGCTCGCCGGCCGCTAGCGCGGCCATCATCGCTGCGGCGCCGGCCGGCTCGATGCCCAGCACGGCGGTGTTCATGGTCCGCTCGGCCACGTAGGTGGTAATGCCGGCGATGCAGCCGCCGCCGCCCACCGGGACCACCACCAGGTCGGGCTCGCCGTCGAGTTGATCGAGCACTTCCACGGCGATGGTGCCCTGGCCCGCGATGGTGCGCAGGTCATCGTACGGCGGCACCAGCGTGGCGCCGGTGCGTTGGACGTCGGCCAACGCCTCCTCGGCGGCGAGGTCGTAGGTCGATCCCCCCACGATCAGTTCGATGAACTCCCGGCCGTGGTAGCGGATCCGGTCGCGCTTCTGTTTGGGCGTCTTGGCGGGCACATATACGCGGCCGTGCACGCCCAGCGTCCGGCACGCATATGCGAAGCCCTGTGCGTGGTTGCCCGCGGACGAGCACACCACGCCGGCGGCCAGCTCCTCCGCGGACAGCTGCACCAGCAGGTTGTAGGCGCCGCGCAGCTTGTAGGAGCGCACCACCTGCAAGTCTTCCCGCTTCAGGTAGACCTGCGCGCCGGTGATCGCCGACAGCCGGTCGCTGAACTCCAGCGGCGTGGGGGTGACCACCGGGGCGATCCGCTGCGCCGCGCTGTCAACGTCAGCCGCGCACAGCGGTGACGCGCTCGGGCCCTGGCTCAGTTCAGCGGACACCCGTCAATCGTGCCATGCCACGATTCAGCTCACCGGAGTAAGCACGAACACCGGAATCTGGCGGTCGGTCTTTGTCTGGTAGTTGGCGTAGTCGGGCCAAGCCTCGACGGCGCGCTCCCACCAGGTGGCCTTCTCATCGCCGAACACCTCGCGGGCGTCATAATCGCGCGTGACGGCGCCGTCCTGCAGCTCGACCCGCGGATTCTTCACGACGTTGTGGTACCAGACCGGGTTCTTCGGCGCCCCGCCGAGTGAGGCGACGATCGCGTACTCCCCGTTGTGCTCGACGCGCATCAGCGGCGTCTTGCGGAGTTTGCCGGTCTTGGCTCCGAGGGTGGTCAGCAGGATGATGGGCCTCCCCTGCAATTCCGCTGCCTCGGCTCCTCCGGACACGGCGTACTTGTCGGCTTGTTCGCGAGCCCAATCCACGGGCGATGGTTCGTACTCTCCGGTAAGCGGCATGACAAAAACCCTAGACCCGGTGCACGTCTTTAAGAGATGTCAACCGTTTGCGCCCCAAACATCACGTCGGTTTGAGGCCCGCCCATACCCCCACCTCAGTCGTGCCCTATGGCTGCGTGGGCACGCACGGCTGGTGCGATCCAGTCCTGTAGGAATGCCCGCAAGGTGCCTCCGGTACGCGGAGGTCGGCCGGGATCCACGATGAGCGATTGAAGTGTGCGCAGCAGGACTTCAACTAACTCGTCGAGTTTTTTGTCGTCGGTGAATCCTGCTGCGGCCCAGTCGGTGTCGAATCGATCCAACATCGACCGACCAAACGATATGGCCATGTCGGAGGTTATCCCGGCGGTGAAAGCACTGGCCTTTCCTGGTTG
>Ga0182038_10000611_pt1 | contig 18287 bp, 17 predicted proteins | sample sta12Can44000108_FD_125976 | JGI IMG/M metagenome (GOLD analysis project Ga0182038, IMG submission 125976) | Lab enrichment of tropical soil microbial communities from Luquillo Experimental Forest, Puerto Rico - statanox.12C.anox.44.000.108 | ecosystem: Environmental > Terrestrial > Soil >...
ATTCCGGTGGGGGCTGGATATGGGCTCCGCCTCCGCCGCGCCAAACTTCCTCCTTTCGGAAGAGCAAGTCAACGGGGAGGCGGTTATTCCACATATATTAGCGGGTTATTCCCACTCGATGGTTCCCGGCGGCTTCGAGGTGATGTCGTAGGTCACGCGGTTGATGCCCTTGACCTCGTTGATGATGCGGCCGGCGACGCGGCCCAGGAAGTCGTGCGGGAAGGGATAGAAATCCGCCGTCATGCCGTCGGTCGAGGTTACGGCGCGGATGGCGCAGGCATAATCGTACGAGCGGCTGTCGCCCATCACGCCCACCGTGCGCACCGGCAGCAGCACCGTGAAGGCCTGCCAGATGGCGTCGTAGAGGCCGGCATTGCGGATCTCTTCCAGATAGATAGCGTCGGCCTTGCGCAGGATGTCCAGCTTGTCGCGGGTGATTTCCTGGCCGGGGATGCGGATCGCCAGACCCGGACCGGGGAAGGGGTGACGGCCGACCATGTCGTCGGGCAGACCCAGCTCGCGGCCCAGGGCGCGGACTTCGTCCTTGAACAGCTCGCGCAGCGGCTCGACCAGCTTCATGTTCATGCGGGCCGGCAGGCCGCCGACATTATGATGGCTCTTGATGGTCACCGACGGGCCGCCGATGACGCTGACCGATTCGATCACGTCCGGATACAGCGTACCCTGCGCCAGGAAATCGGCGCCGCCGATCTTCTTGGCCTCTTCCTCGAACACGTCGATGAAGGTGGCGCCGATGATCTTGCGCTTTTCCTCGGGGTCGGTCTTGCCGGCCAGCTTGCCCAGGAACAGCTCGGAGACGTCCTTATGCACCAGATTGATCTTGAACTGGTCGCGGAACACCTTGACCACCTGCTCGGACTCGCCCAGCCGCATCAGGCCGTGATCGACATAGACGCAGGTCAGCTGATCGCCGATGGCTTCATGCAGCAGAGCCGCCACCACCGAGCTGTCGACACCGCCCGACAGGCCGCAGATCACCCGGCCCGAGCCGACCTGACGGCGGACGTTTTCGATGGCCTGAGCGCGGAAGGCATGCATGGTCCAGTCGCCGGAACAGCCCACGACCGCATGGGTGAAGTTCTTCAGCAGCTGAGCGCCGTGGGGGGTGTGGACCACTTCCGGATGGAACTGGACGCCGTAGATTTTCTTCTCGTCATTGGCGATGGCGGCGCAGGGAGCGCCTTCCGAGATGCCGACCACGCGGAAGCCTTCGGGCAGGCGGGTGACACGGTCGCCATGGCTCATCCAGACCTGCTCGCGGCTGCCCTTGCCCCAGACGCCGTGGAACAGGGCGCAGTCGTCGGTGACTTCCAGATAGGCGCGGCCGAATTCGCGGTGATCGCCGGGCTCCACCAAACCGCCCAACTGCTGGCAAAGTGCTTGCTGGCCGTAGCAGATGCCCAGCAAGGGCACGCCATAGTCCAGAACGGCTTGAGGAATGCGCGGGGTTCCCTCTTCCGTGACCGAGGCCGGGCCGCCCGACAGGATGATGCCCTTGGGGCCATAAGCCTTCAGGCTTTCGGCGGTCACTTTATTGAAGGGATGGATTTCGCTGTAAACGCCGCTTTCGCGCACACGACGCGCGATCAGCTGGGTCACCTGCGATCCGAAATCGACGATGAGAATACGGTCGGTCACTTTACGCCTCCTCGACGGGAAGCTGCGCACTTTACTCAAGGCGCGTGGGGCGGCGCAACCGGCTTTATATATAATATGGACAATAGGGAGCGGACGAGGCCTTGGGCGCCGTCTCCGACGCCCAAGGGTTCTCTTAATCCAGCTGCAAAATCAGCGCCTTGAGATAGGCGCTTTCCGGCAGTGACGGATGCAGCGGGTGGTCCGGTCCAGCCCCGGCGGTGCGGATGATCCGCCCCGACCGCCCGGCCAGCGACAGGCCATGGCGGACTTCGTCGGCGAACTGATGGGCCGGCATATGGTGCGAGCAAGAGGCGACCAGCAAGAAACCCTCGGGTTCGACCAGGGCGGCGGCGAGGCGGGTCATCTTGCGATAGCCCTTGGCGCCGGCCGACAAATCCTTCTTCGATTTGACGAAGGCCGGCGGGTCGGAAACCACGACGCCGAACTTTTCCCCGGCGGCGGCCATGCGTTCCATTTCTGCGAAGCTGTCGGCGCGCACGGTTTCCATCGCCACCTCATTCAGCTTGGCGGCACCGGCGGCCAAAGCGAGGGAGCCTTCGGAGCGATCCACCGCCACCACGCGGGTGGCTCCGGCCAGGGCGGCCTGCACGGCGAAGCCACCGGCATAGGTATAGAAGTCGACCATGCTGCGGCCCTTGGCCAGCTTGGCGATGGCGGCGCGATTGTCGCGCTGGTCATAGAACCAGCCGGTCTTCTGCCCATCCACCAGATCGGCCAGGAAGCGGGCGCCGTTTTCCACCAGTTCCACCGGGCCGGACAGTTCGCCGACGGCAACGCGGTCGTAAAGCTCCAGCCCTTCCAGCTTGCGCACCGGGCTGTCGTTCTTCAGGACGACGGCGCGGGGGCTGAACAGGCTTTCGATGGCCTCCAGGATCAGCGGCAGCAGCCGTTCCATGCCGGCGGTGTTGGCCTGGATGGCGAAGACGTCGCCATAACGATCGACGATCAGGCCGGGCAGGCCATCGGCCTCGGCATGAATCAAACGATAGTAGGGGGCGCCGATCAGGGCGTCGCGCAGGGCGGCGGCTTTTTTCAGCTGCCTGGCGATCAGTCCGGCATCAATCACGGCGTCGGCATCGCGGGTCAAAAGCCGCAGGCCGATCAGCGAATGGGGGTTGAAATGGCCGACGCCCAGCTTCTCGCCGCCGGCGTCGATCACCGACACCAGAGAGCCGGCGGGAAGCGCCTTGGTGGCGGCGTCCATGACGATTTCGTTGGAAAATGCCCAGGGATGGCCAGCGCGCAGGCGACGGGAATGGCCGGCCTGGAGAGTAATCCGGGGCCGGGTGTCCGAAGAATCGGAAAGGGAAGCGATGTCGTTCATGCCCGGCAGTGTACAGAGCCGCGGCGCAACTGCAAGGGTGGGCGCAGAGGGATGATTCCGCCCTCCGCCGGGCTCTAACCCGAAAGTTTGATAAAAACCCAAGCCATCGTGGCAGAAAAGAGGCGCGTTTTGATCTATATCAATGGCCCGTCTGGACAGGTCCGGCATATTTCGCCGGACTCGGACCCGGAGACGGGAGCCTGTGCTATGGCTCGTGGACCCCGGAAGGGCTGCCGTATAGGCGGGGGAGGGGGAAAATTCTCCCGCAAGCGCGGCTAATTGGGTGGTTCCGCCCATGACTTCATTTTGGTCGAGACAGGAGTTCGGCATGACCCAAGCGACCACGGCGCATAGCGCTCAAGACGCGACGCCTTATTATGATAATGTTATCCAGAAGTTCGTCCTGGCGGCGACTTTCTGGGGTGTGGTTGGCTTCCTGGTGGGCGATATCATCGCCTGGCAGCTGGCCTTCCCGGTGTTGAACCTGGATCTGGAATGGATTCAGTTCGGACGTCTGCGTCCGGTTCACACCTCCGCCGTGATCTTCGCGTTCGGCGGCAACGTTCTGTTCGCCACCTCGCTGTTCGTCGTTCAGCGTACCACCCGCGCTTCGCTGTGGGGCGGTGCCTTCCTGGGCAACTTCATCTGGGTGACCTTCAACCTGTTCATCGTGGCCGCGGCCCTGTCCTACGTTCTGGGTCAGTCCCAGGGCAAGGAATATGCCGAGCCGGAATGGTGGCTGGACCTGTGGTTGACCGTGACCTGGGTGGCTTACCTGGTGGCCTTCGTGGGCACTCTCTACAAGCGTAAAGAGCCCCACATCTATGTGGCCAACTGGTTCTTCCTGGCCATGATCATCACCATCGCCATGCTGCATCTGGGCAACAACCTGGCTGTTCCGACCGTGTTCTTCGGCGGTACCTGGTGGAAGTCCTACCAGATTTATTCTGGTGTGCAGGACGCGATGACCCAGTGGTGGTACGGCCATAACGCCGTGGGCTTCTTCCTGACCGCCGGCTTCCTGGGCATCATGTACTACTTCGTGCCCAAGCGCGCCGAGCGTCCGGTCTATTCCTACCGTCTGTCGATCGTGCACTTCTGGGCTCTGATCTTCCTGTACATCTGGGCCGGCCCGCACCATCTGCACTACACCGCTCTGCCGGACTGGGCTCAGACCCTGGGCATGACCTTCTCGGTGATGCTGTGGATGCCGTCTTGGGGTGGCATGATCAACGGCCTGATGACCCTGTCGGGTGCCTGGGAAAAGCTGCGCACCGATCCGGTGATCCGCTTCCTGGTGACCTCGATCGCCTTCTACGGCATGTCGACCTTCGAAGGTCCGATGATGTCGATCAAGGCCGTCAACTCGCTGTCGCACTACACCGACTGGGGCATTGGCCACGTGCACTCTGGTGCTTTGGGCTGGGTTGCCTTCGTTTCCTTCGGCGCTCTGTACTATCTGGTGCCGGTGCTGTGGAAGCGTAAGAGCCTGTACTCCATGCGTCTGGTTTCCGCCCATTTCTGGGTGGCTACCATCGGTATCGTGCTCTACATCACCGCGATGTGGATCTCGGGCATCATGCAGGGCCTGATGTGGCGTGCTTATGACAACCTCGGCTTCCTCCAGTATTCGTTCGTGGAAACCGTGGCTGCCATGCATCCCTACTACATCATCCGTGCCACCGGCGGCGTTCTGTTCGTCCTCGGCGGCCTGATCATGGCCTACAACTTCATTCGCACCATCAAGGGCGACGTCCGCACCGAAGTGCCGTACGACGCTCCTGTCGCTGCGAACGCCCGGGGCTAAGGAGAGCGACCAATGTCTATCCTGAAGCATCACGCCAAGATTGAGACCAACGTCATTCTCCTGATGGTGGGTATTCTGTTGACGGTGATCATCGGTGGCCTCGTCGAGGTTCTGCCGCTGTTCACCATCACCGAGACCATCGAAAAGGTTGATGGCATTCGTCCTTACTCGCCGCTCGAGCAGGTCGGCCGTGACATTTATGTCCGTGAAGGCTGCTATCTGTGCCACAGCCAGATGATCCGTCCGTTCCGTGACGAGGTCGAGCGCTATGGTCACTACAGCCTGGCTGCCGAGTCCATGTACGACCACCCCTTCCAGTGGGGTTCCAAGCGTACCGGTCCGGATCTGGCCCGTATTGGTGGCAAGTACACCAACGACTGGCATGTCCGCCATCTGAACAACCCGCGTGACGTGGTCCCCGAGTCCATCATGCCGGGCTACAAGTTCCTCCATCGTCCGCTGGTTGCTGACGATGTCGTTGCCAAGATGAAGACGCTCCGCGTTGTCGGCGTGCCTTACACCGATGACGACATCGCCAACGCCAAGGCCGACCTGGTGGCTCAGGCGACCGACGGTGCCAACACCGACGCTCTGCTGCAGCGCTACCCGAAAGCCAGCGTGGGCAAGAAGGACAAGACCTCCGAGCAGGTCACCGAAATGGACGCCCTGGTGGCGTACCTGCAGGTGCTCGGCACGATGGTCGACTTCTCCACCATGAAGCCGGAAGCGATCCGCTAAGAGGGGTTTCGGGCGGATAGCGTCGGGACAAGTTTCGGCGCTGTCCGTTCCCTCTGGGGATTGTGGGTGATGATTTTCTTCTGCGGGGTGGTTCTTTTGGGGCCACCGGCTTAGACCGGGTCCAAGACGGACGCCGCGCCGAGGAATGAAGACAACGAGGAGCGCTGAAGATGGCGACCAATGTTGAGAAGGATACCGTCTCCGGCCAGTACACGACTGGCCACGAGTGGGACGGCATTAAGGAACTGAACACCCCCCTGCCGAAGTGGTGGGTTTGGGTGTTCCTGGCGACGATCGTTTGGGCCATTGGCTACTGGATTGTCTATCCGTCGTGGCCGACCGTGAATGGTTATTGGGCCGGCACGTTCGGTTGGCATGCCCGTTCGCAGGTGGCTCAGGACCTGGACAAGGCCAAGGCTGCCAAGGCTGCCTACCTGTCGAAGATCCAGAACGCTTCGCTGGACGATATCGTTAAGGACAAGGACCTGCTGCAGTTCGCCCTGAAGGGCGGCGAGTCGGTGTTCAAGGACACCTGCGCCGCTTGCCATGGCGTCGGCGGCGTTGGCGCCTACGGCTTCCCGAACCTGGCCGACGACAACTGGCTGTGGGGCGGTTCGCTCGAGGAAATCAAGACCACCATCGCTTATGGTGTTCGTAACGCCAACACCAACTCGCATCAGAGCGAGATGCCTGCCTTCGGCGGCGGCGACGCTCTGAACGACGCGCAGCTGTCCGATCTGGCCGAGTATGTGCTGTCGCTCTCGAAGAGCTCCAAGGACGAGGCGGCTGCCGCCCGTGGCAAGGAAATCTTCGCGAACAACGGCTGCACGGGTTGCCATGGCGAGGCCGGCGAAGGCTCGTCCGCCGTTGGTGCTCCGGCTCTGGCCGCTGGCGCTTGGCTGTACAAGGGCAAGGACCAGAAGGCCGAGATCATCTCTCAGGTCAAGGCCCCGAAGCATGGTTCCATGCCTGCTTGGTCCGAGCGTTTCGACGACTCGACGATCAAGATGCTGACCGTCTACGTCCACTCGCTGGGCGGCGGCAAGTAAGCTTGCTGATCGGTTGAAAAGAGGACGCCGCCGGGGCAACCCGGCGGCGTCTTTCTTTTTGTTAAGGAGATGGCGGCCAGTTCGACCTCGACGGCGGCCCTCCGAAAGGGGTAAAACACCTGCGGTTCGGCATGAGGCCGGGCCAAGCAGATCTGGTGACATCCGGAGCGATTGTGTGATGAGCGCGACCCAATCTTCCCGCCGCCCTGGCTGGTGGTATCCCTATATCTTCGTCGGGGTGTTCCTGGTGGTTCTGGCAGTCAATCTCGTCATGGCCAGTTCGGCTGTGCGCACCTTCTCGGGCCTGCAGACGGAACAGGCCTACGACAAGGGCCTGGCCTACAATCAGGTGCTGGCCGAGGCCAAGGCGCAGGAAAAGTTGGGCTGGACCGTCGATGCCCAGATGGTTCCTCATGATGCCGCCAATACTCAGCGCCATGATGCCGATCTGACGGTCAGCTATACCGACAAGGCCGGCAAGCCGGTGTCGGGTCTGTCGGTGAAGGCCGAAGTGACCCGTCCGACCCAGGCCGGTCATGATCTGCATGACCTGGAGCTGGTGGAAAAGACCCCGGGCCAATATGTCGCCCTGGTGCCGCTGGAATTGGCCGGTCAGTGGGAACTGGGGGTGGTCGCGCGTCTGGGCGAGACCCAGTACAAGATCAGCCAGCGCGTCCTCGTTCCCTGATCCACTTAATCCATGACCCTTTGCGCCCATTGTGGTTCGGAGATCGGCCCAGCCTCAGACGCGGGGCCGGATTTCTGCTGTAAAGGCTGCCAGGGCGCTTATGCCCTGGTGCGCGGTCTGGGGCTGGATGGCTATTATCAGCGCCGCACCCTTGATCCGGCGGTGCGGCCTTTGCGCCCCGACGAAGAAGCCGGGCCGCTGGATTACACTCCCCATGTGAAGCTGGGCGAGGATGGCGTCGCCACCTTGCATCTGATGGTCGAGGGTATGCATTGCGCCGCCTGCGTCTGGCTGATCGAAAGCCTGCTGGCGCGTCAGCCCGGCGTCGAATCGGCGCGCCTCAATATGACCACCCGCCGTCTGGTGGTGCGCTGGCGTCCGGCGGAGACCGAGGTCAATGCGGTGATCGCGCCGGTGACGGCGATCGGCTATCACCTGCTGCCCTATGATCCCGCCCGTTTGGGCAAAGAAGCCGAGCGGCAGGAAAAAGAACTGCTGCGGGCCATGGCGGTGGCCGGTTTCGCCGCCGGCAATGTCATGCTGTTCTCGGTCTCGATCTGGTCGGGCGATAATGGCAGCATGGATTTTGCCACTCGCCAGCTGTTCCATTGGCTGTCGGCGCTGATCGCTCTGCCGGCGGTGCTCTATTGCGTGCGGCCTTTCGCCCGCTCGGCCTTCACCGCCCTGGCGGCCAAGCGCACCAATATGGATGTTCCGATCACCATCGGCGTCACCCTGGCCTCGGGTATGAGCCTGTGGGAAACCATGCATGGCGGTCATCATGCCTATTTCGACGCCGCCATCTCGCTGCTGTTCTTCCTGCTGATCGGCCGTTATCTCGACAGCCGCGCCCGTGGCCGCGCCCGGTCTGCGGCCGAGCATCTGCTGTCGCTGGGTGCTACGGCGGTGACGGTGTTGGAGGATGACGGTACCCGCCGGTTGCTGCCCTCGGATCAGGTCAAGGTCGGCATGACCGTGCTGGTGGCGGCGGGCGAGCGGATCGGCGCCGACGGCACAGTGACCGATGGCCGCTCCGAGTTGGATACCAGCCTGCTGACCGGCGAGACGGTGCCCGCCGAGATCGCCCCAGGTGGTGCGGTGTTCGCCGGCACACTGAACCTGTCGGGCGCTTTGCGTATGACGGTGACGGCGGTCGGCGAGAACACCCTGCTGTCGGAAATCGTGCGCATGATGGAGGTGGCCGAGCAGGGCCGCGCCAAATATGTGGCGGTGGCCGACCGGGTCGCCCGCTATTACGCCCCCGTCGTGCATCTGATGGGCCTGTCCACCTTCCTGGGCTGGGAGATTTTCTCCGACACTCCCTGGCAGGTGGCGCTGCTTTATGCCGTCTCGGTGCTGATCATCACTTGCCCCTGCGCCCTGGCGCTGGCGGTGCCGGTGGTGCAGGTGGTGGCCTCGGGCCGCTTGCTGCGCCAAGGCATCCTGATCAAATCGGCGACGGCGCAGGAACGTCTGTCGCAGGTGGATACGGTGGTGTTCGACAAGACCGGCACCCTGACCATCGGTCGCCCCGAACTGATCGAGGGGGATTATGCCGAGGCCGACCTGCAACTGGCCGCCTCGATCGCCGCCGCCAGCAAGCACCCCGTCGCCCGCGCCATCTGCCGGGCCTTGCCGGGGGTGGCGGTAGCCGAAGGCGTGCGCGAAGTTCCCGGCTGCGGCCTGGAATGGGGCGAGGTCAAGCTGGGTGGCCGCCGTTGGCTGGGCATTCCCGAAGACGGCGCCAAGGCCAATGGCCCCGAACTGTTCCTGGCGCGTCCGGGGCAGACTCCGGTGCGGTTCGCCTTCGCCGACAAGCCGCGCGAGGATGCCGCCGAGGTGGTGGTCAAGCTGAGGAAGCGCGGTTTCGCCGTCGAACTGCTGTCCGGCGACCGCGAGGGCACGGTGGCCCAGGTGGCGGCGGAACTGGGGATCAAGGCCTGGAAGGCCGGCTGCTCGCCCGCCGACAAATATGCCCATCTGGCCGAACTGGCGGCAGCCGGCAAGAAGGTGCTGATGGTCGGCGACGGCCTGAACGACGCGCCGGCCCTGGCTTCGGCCCATGTCTCGATGTCGCCTTCTTCGGCGGTGGATGTCAGCCAGACGGCGGCGGATATCGTTTTCCAAGGCCATCGCTTAAGTCCCGTGGTCGAAAGCCTGGCGGTGTCTTTCAAGGCGGGATCGCTGGTGCGGCAGAATTTCGTCTTGGCTCTGGGCTATAATCTGTTCACCATCCCGATGGCGGTGATGGGTATGGTTACGCCGCTGATCGCGGCCATCGCCATGTCGACCTCGTCGGTGATCGTGATTACCAATGCGCTGCGTCTGGCCCGTGGGAGGCTGTGGTGAAAGCTATTCTGATGCTGATACCGGTGGCCCTGGCTTTGGGCTCCATCGGCTTGATCGCCTTTCTCTGGTCGCTGAAATCGGGACAGTTCGAAGATCTGGACGGGGCAGCGAACCGCATCCTGTTTGATTATGACGAGCCGGCGGCGAAGCCTCTGGACGAGGCGGCGGTCACCCCTGCCGAAAGTCCTGAGACGGCGGATAAGCCAAAGGCGTGAAGGCAACTTTCTTGCGTTTCATCCGCAAGGCGTATAATGATCGCGCTTCGAGTGCGGCTGGCTAGAGGGGCTGGGTAAGCAATGCCACCTTTCGATCTCGGCACAGAGCGGGAAAAGGCCGACGGCCTTGCGATGCCTTGCTCGTCCTGCGATCTGGGCGAGCTGGCCTTCTGCCATGGCTTGCCGGCAGAGTCGGTGCGTAAGCTGGCCAGCATCCTGGGCCAGACCACCGCCGAGCCGAACACCACCATCTTCCGCGAGGGCGATCCTTCGCTGCATCTTTATTCCATCGCCCATGGAGCGGTGAAGCTTTACAAGCTGCTGTCGGATGGCCGCAGGCAGATCACCGCTTTCCTGTTCCCTGGCGATTTCTTCGGTCTGGCGAAGAATGGCGGCTATGTCTATACCGCCGAAGCGATGACGCCCTCGACGCTGTGCCGCTTCCCCCGCCGCAAGCTGGAACTGCTGTTCGAGGATATTCCGCTGCTGGAGAAGCGTCTGCTGGGCGCCACCATCTTCGAGCTGGCGGCGGCGCATGAACAGATGCTGCTGCTGGGCCGCAAGACGGCGCGGGAAAAGGTGGCGACCTTCCTGGACATGCTGGCCCAGCGCATGGGCGAGAAGGAACGGGCGGTGATCCTGCATCTGCCGATGAGCCGGTCGGATATCGCCGACTATCTGGGGCTGACCATCGAGACGGTCAGCCGCACCCTGACGTCGTTCAAGAAGGATGGGCTGATCGCCCTTCCCGACGCCAGCCATGTGGCCATCCGCCAGCCGGCGGAGCTGGAGCGCATCGCCGAAGGGGCGTGACCCCGCTTTTCGCACTCGCAAAAACATTGTAAGAGAGGTCCGGCCCTGCCAACAAGAGCCGGCCAGGAGGACAAGTCCCGTGAGCACGGAAGTTAGAACCAAGCGTTTGACCATTCGCGACATCCGCGCCCGCAAGGGGGCCGAGCCGGTGGTCATGCTGACTGCTTATACCGCCCCGATGGCCCGCATGCTGGATGCGCATGTGGATGTGCTGCTGGTCGGCGATTCGCTGGGCATGGTGCTGTATGGCATGGACACCACGCTGGGTGTCACGCTGGATATGATGATCAATCACGGCAAGGCGGTGATGCGCGGCAGCCAGGCGGCGCTGGTGATCGTCGATATGCCCTTTGCCTCTTATCAGGAAAGCCCCGAGCAGGCCTTCCGCAATGCCGCCCGCGTCATGGCGGAAACCGGCTGTGCCGGCATCAAGCTGGAAGGCGGTGTCGAGATGGCTCCGACCATACGCTTCCTGGCGGATCGTGGCATTCCCGTGCTGGCCCATATCGGGCTGAAGCCGCAGTTGGTGAATGCGCTGGGCGGCTTCCGCGCCCAGGGCCGCGAGGAAGCCGAGGCGGCGGCAATCCGTGCCGACGCCCGGGCGGTGGACGAGGCCGGCGCCTTCGCCGTGGTGGTCGAAGGCACCGTCGAACCTGTGGCCCGCGCCCTGACGGCGGAAATTTCCATCCCCACCATCGGCATCGGCGCATCGCCGGCCTGCGACGGTCAGGTGCTGGTGACCGAAGATATTCTGGGGCTGTTCGGCACCTTCACGCCGAAGTTCGTCAAACGCTATGCCGAGCTGGGGACTGTGGTGGAAGAGGTCGCCAAGACCTATGCCGCCGAAGTCAAAAGCCGCGCCTTCCCGGGGCCGGAACATTGTTTCGGCATGCCCAAGCCCAAGGTCTGATCCGATCATGTCCGCATTCCCGATCTTCCGCAGCGTCGCCGAGCTGCGGGCCCAGGTGGCCGCTTGGCATGGCCAGGGGCTGAAAGTCGCTTTGGTTCCCACCATGGGGGCGCTGCATCAGGGGCATCTGACCCTGATCCGCCGTGGGTTGGAACTGGCCGACAAGGTAATTGCCTCGGTGTTCGTCAACCCGACCCAGTTCGGCCCGAACGAAGACTTCGCCGCCTATCCCCGGCAGGAAGCCAAGGATGCCGCCGCCCTGGAAGGGGCAGGGGCCGCTGGTCTGTTCGCGCCCACCGTGGCCGAGATGTATCCCGACGGCTTCGCTACCACCGTCACCGTGGCGGGCGTGTCGGAGGGATTGTGCGGAAGCTTCCGCCCCGGCCATTTCGCCGGCGTCGCCACCGTGGTCTCGAAGCTGCTGCTGCAGGCCGGCCCGGATGTGGCGCTGTTCGGCGAAAAGGATTACCAGCAGCTGCAGGTGATCAAGCGGATGGTGCGTGATCTCGACATTCCGGTGCGCATCGAGGGCGTGCCGACGGTGCGCGAGGCCGATGGCTTGGCGATGAGTTCGCGCAACGCCTATCTGTCGGCCGAGGAGCGGGCGATTGCTCCGGCGATCCATCGCACCCTGTCGGCGATGGCCGAGGCTTTGCGCTCTGGCTCCGACAGCGCTAAGCAAGAGGATTGGGGCAAACAGCAATTGCTGGCTGCCGGTTTCTCGTCGGTGGATTATCTGGAAGTGCGGGCCGCCGAAGGGCTGGCGCCGATGACCAGGCTGGATGGTCCCGCCCGCATCCTGGTGGCGGCGCGACTGGGCAAGGCCCGCTTGCTGGATAACATTAAGGTCGATTAGTCCCTCCAGCCGTCATGCCCGCGCAGGCGGGCAGATGGCCCCGCCTGCGCCGAGGCGACGGAAAAGGGGCTTACCGGGCCGCAGCCTCGGCGACATTACCGTCGCGCAGCACATAGCCGCGGCCCCAGACGGTTTCGATGTAGTTATCGCCCTGGGTGGCCACGGTCAGCTTCTTGCGCAGCTTGCAGATGAAGACGTCGATGATCTTCAGCTCGGGCTCGTCAATACCGCCATAGAGGTGGTTCAGGAACTGCTCCTTGGTCAGGGTCTGGCCCTTGCGCAGCGACAGCAGCTCCAGAATGCCATATTCCTTGCCGGTCAGATGCAAGGGCTCACCCTCGACATCCACCGTGCGCTTATCCAGATTGACGGTCAGACGGCCGGTCTTGATGACGGATTCCGAATGGCCCTTCGAGCGCCGGACGATGGCCTGGATGCGGGCGACCAGCTCGGCGCGGTCGAACGGCTTGGTCAGATAGTCGTCGGCCCCGAAGCCCAGGCCCTTCACCTTGTTATTGGGCTCGCTCAGGCCGGACAGGATCAGCACCGGCGTGGCGATACGCGAAGCGCGCAGGCGGCGCAGCACTTCGTAGCCGTCCATATCGGGCAGCATCAGATCCAGCAAGATCAGGTCATATTCATAGAGCTTGCCGATCTCAAGCCCGTCTTCGCCCATGGAGGTGGCATCCACCACCATGCCTTCCGAGCGCAGCATCAGTTCGATGCTCTTGGAGGTCATGGCGTCGTCTTCAACGATCAGTACGCGCATCCCGTAATTCCTGACTCTGATAAGGTCCGGTCTCAGCGGTGCGAAAGCGCCCCCAACGGCATCAGTCCCCGCGCCCCACTGCGAATTGACGATAGTTTACCAAGCTTTAAGGCCGATGCGCTACCGTCTAAATCCAGAGCAGAAGGGTTAACACGTGGCTTTTCTCGTAAAATCGCTTCTCAGTGACCTGGACCGGATTCCACCCGTACGATATTTCGGCCGGGTCGAGGGGGTTCAGGGGTTGCTGGTCGAGGCCGGCGGGCTGGGCCGCAGCCTGTCGGTGGGCGACCGTTGCCGCATCGTCGCCCGTGACCGCACGGTGATGGCCGAGGCCGTGGGCTTCCGCGAAGGCCGGGCGCTGATCATGCCGTTCTCCAGCCTGGACGGCGTCGGCCTGGGCTGTCGGGTCGAGGTGGTGGACACCAACCCGGTGCTTTATCCCCATCCCGGCTGGCTGGGACGCGTCATCAACGCCATGGGCGAGCCGGTGGACGGCAAGGGTCCGCTTCCGGTCGGCGATGTTCCCTATGCGGTGCGCAACAAGCCGCCGCCGGCCCATGCTCGTCAGCGAGTGGCCGGCAAGGTCGATCTGGGCGTGCGCGCCATGAATGCTTTCCTGACCGTCTGCCGTGGCCAGCGCATGGGCATCTTCGCCGGCTCGGGCGTCGGCAAATCCTCGCTGCTCTCGATGATGGCGCGTCATACCTCGGCCGACGTCTCGGTGATCGGGCTGATCGGCGAACGCGGCCGCGAGGCCCGCGAATTCATCGAAGACGATCTGGGCGAAGAGGGCATGGCCCGCTCGGTGGTGGTGGTGGCGACCTCGGACGAATCCGCTCTGCTGCGCCGTCAGGCCGCCTATACCACCCTGGCGGTGGCGGAATATTTCCGCGACCAGCAGCGCGATGTGCTCTGCATGATGGATAGTGTGACCCGCTTCGCCATGGCCCAGCGCGAGATCAGTCTGTCGGTGGGCGAACCGCCCGCCAGCAAGGGCTATACTCCCACCGTCTTCGCCGAGCTGCCGCGCCTGTTGGAGCGCGCCGGGCCGGGCGCAGCCAATCAGGGCTCGATCACCGGACTGTTCACCGTGCTGGTGGATGGCGACGACCATAACGAACCGATCGCCGACGCCGTGCGCGGTATTCTCGACGGCCATGTGGTGCTGGACCGCGCGATCGCCGAGCGCGGGCGCTATCCCGCCATCAATATTCTGCGCAGCGTTTCGCGAACCATGCCGGGCTGTAACTCGGATGGCGAAAATGCCTTGGTCTCGGCGGCGAAAAGATTGCTGTCGGTCTATGACGATATGGCCGAGCTGATCCGTCTGGGCGCCTATCGCCGTGGTTCCGACGCCGCAGTGGACGAGGCGATCCATTATTATCCGGCGCTGGAGGCCTATCTGTCCCAGGGCAAGAAGGAGGTCACCGACCTTGAAACCAGCTATCGCATGCTGGCCGAGATTCTTTCTCAAGGCATGAACAGGTAACCCTGAGCCATGTCCAAAAAAGCCAAAGACCTCGACCAACTGATTCGCGTCAATAAATGGGGCGTGGATGAACGACAGCGCGAGCTGGGCGTGCTGATCAACCGCGAGGAAGAGATCATCGCCCAAGGCCATCAGCTGGATGCCGAACTGGCGCGGGAACAAGAGATCGCCGCCTCTGATCCGACCATGGCCGGCTTTCTCTATGGCGGTTTCGCCAGATCCTATCTGCTTCGTAAAGAGCAGTTGCGCCACATCCTTCACGCTATCCGCCTGGAGATCGAAGAAGCCCGCGAACGGTTGGCCGAAGCTTTCCGCCAGTTGAAGGTCTATGAGGAAGTTCAGAAGGACCGGGCCGGGAAAGAGGCCGCAGAAGAGGCCCGCCAGGAGCAGATCACCCTGGACGAGATCGGTATGAACCAGCATCGCCGCCGCGCCCGGGCTTGAAGCCAACGGGCGCGTTTATCCACTAAGCCTTGATATCCACCAACGAATGCACGGCATAGCTGGAGGTCAGCAGGCTGCCGGCGCCCTGCTGCGACGCTGTCTGCTCTACTGCCGCCATGGCCTGCACCACCAGCTGCTGCTGCGAGATCAGCGCCGACTGATCGGCCTGGGTCAGTCCCGGCTGCTGCATGACGCTGTCCACCACATCCTTGGCGGCCGACAGGCTGGCGCGGGCCAGGTCCAGCGGGCTGGTGCCTTGCGAGGAGGAAGTGCCGCCGTTCCCACTGCCGCCGTTGCTCTGGCTGTTGCTGGAGCTGTTGGTCTGACTGGCAGTTTCCGCCGTCACCGCATCGGCTTCCTGCAGATCCATCTCGGCGCCCGCCGACGAACTGCCGCCGGCCATCGAGACGATGTCGCGGATGCTGCCGGCAATGCCTGCCGCTTCCGAGGCCAAAGCCCGGGCGGTGGACAGATTGCCGCTTTCCACCGCCGCCGCCGCCTGATGCTTCAGGTTGGCAAGGGTGCTCCAGGCGGCTCCCAACTGCTGCGAGGCGCTGCCCTGATCGCCGCTGCTGCTGCTGCCGCTATTGTCGTCCTCGGCGCCGCCGGTGGTGTTGCCACCCGGGGCGCTGGACGCGGACTGCTGCACCTGTCCGGTGGTGGACAGGGCGGCGGTCTGTGACGATGTCACCGCAGCCGCGCCCTCGGTCTGCGGGTGTTGAACGATCTGTTGTTGCCTGGCCGGTTCGTATGCCAAGGCGGGCGACTGTTCGATGGGATTCAGCATGATCCGCTCCATCAAAGAGTCTGGTTAAATCCCCAGCTTGAGCCTGATACGTCCCTGCAGGCGGGATCAGGCGGAGAAAATGCATTTTTTGCCAGATAAAATTGGCGCGCTCCGGGACAGGACGTTCTTGCGTCGCCATATCCTTGCCGGAAACGGCGGAATGCCTCATATCGATAATCAGGCATTCCGCTTCCGGCAAGGACCATGATCATGACTGCCCCCGTTTCGGCCTTCGCCATCTGGATGATGGCCCTGCGGCCCCGGACCCTCAGCCTGTCGGTGGTGCCGGTGCTGGTGGGGGCCGGGCTGGCCTGGAATTTGGGCGGCATGATCGAACTGACCAGCCTGCTTTCGGTGCTGGTGGCGGCGATCAGCATCCAGATCGCCACCAATCTTCTCAATGACGCACAGGACGGCGAGCGCGGCGAGGATGGTCCCGACCGCTTAGGCCCGCCGCGGGTGACGGCGTTGGGATTGCTGCCGGCCCGTCGCGTCAAGGCCGTCGGCTGGGGTTTCTTCGCCCTGGCGGCGCTGGCCGGGATTTATCTGGTGATGCTGGGCGGCTGGCCGATCCTGGCCTTGGGGGCGGTGTCGGTGCTGGCCGGCTGGGCCTATTCCGCCGGACCGAGGCCGATTTCCCATACGGCACTGGGCGAACTGTTCGTGCTGACCTTCTTCGGCATTGCCGCCGTGGGTGGCACCGTCTGGCTGCAAGGCGATTTTCCCGGCTGGGAAAGTCTGGTGGTCGGCATCGCGCTGGGGGCCTTTGCCGCCGCCGTGCTGCTGGTCAACAATCATCGCGATGCCGCCAGCGATGCCCGCCAGGGTCGCCGCACCTTGGCGATGCTGCTGGGGGAGCGAGGCTCGGCCCGGCTCTATGGCTTGCTGATGCTGCTGCCCTATGGCCTGCTGGTGCTGCTGCACCGGCTGATGCCCGAGATCGAGGTCTGGCCGGCGGTCGCCTCGTTGCCGCTGGCCTGGGTTCTGGTCAAGCGCTTCCCTCATATCCAGGGGCGCGAGTTCAATCACCTGCTGGCCCGCACCGCCCAGACGCAGCTGCTGTACGGCCTGCTGCTGGTTTTCGGGCTGGCGGTGTCGTAATCTCCCCGCCGTTCCATCACTGCTGAGACAAAATCGCATGTCCCGTCCGGTTCCTTCCTGGTTCAAGCCCGCCACCGATTACGGGCCGCTGGCCCTGTTCCTGATCGCCTATAAGCTGGAAGGGCTGATGACGGCGACGGCGGTGCTGATGGCCTCGACCCTGGTGGCGGTGGTGGCAGGCTATCTCCTGACCCGCAAGCTGGCGGTGATGCCGCTGGCGACGGCGGTGATCGTCGGCATCTTCGGCGGGCTGACCCTGTGGCTGAATGACGACAGTTTCATCAAGATGAAGCCGACCATCATCTATGGCCTGTTCGCCCTGGCGGTGGGCGGTGGGCTGATCCTGCGCCGTCCGGTGCTGAAGGCGGTGATCGGTTCGGCGCTGCCCATGGACGAGGAGGGCTGGCGGGCGTTGTCCTTGCGTTTCGCTCTGTTCTTCGCGGTGATGGCTTGCGCCAACGAGGTGGCGCGGCGGCTGCTGACCACCGATCAGTGGGTGCTGTGGAAGGTGCCGGGCAGCCTGATCCTGACCTTTCTGTTCATGCTGATCCAGGCGCCGCTGATCCAGCGCCACCGGCTGGACGAGGAAAAAGCTTCCGGCGAAAAACTGGAGAGTTAATTTCTGCAACTCATGATACCTTGCTCCTTCCGCATGGGGGAGCAGGTTCATGACGGAGTGGAAAGCGGGGGAGCAATGAAGGCTCTACCTCCGATGGCACAGGTCGAAATCGGATCGGGTGGTGCGGCTGAACTGGCTGCGGCGCATCCTGAACTTGTGCAATCTTTGCTGACCTCTTTGCGACGGCGCTACACACGCATCGGTCTCTCTTTCGCCGACAGTCTGGCTCGTCGCTGGCTGGAAGAAAGCGCCAATCCCTATTTGCCCGAGCTGAAGGCCATGTCGGCCCATATCCATGCCTCGGGGCTGCATCTGCTCAGCTTAGGCCTCGACATTTGCTGCACCTCGGCGGCGGTGCCGGCCAAGGCCGGCGGCTTCCGGCTGGTGCGGGTGCTGGATTGGCCGCTGGCGGGAACCGGCAGCAGCCTGACCCTGGCCCGGCAATATGGCCCGGCGGGATCGTTCCTCAATCTGACCTGGCCGGGCTTTACCGGCGTCTTGACCGGACTGGCCGAAGGGCGCTTTGCCGCCGCCATCAACCAGCCGCCGATGGGTGGGACGTTCACCCGGCTGCGGCGTTGGCGCAAGGGCGGATTGCCGCCGGCGCATCTGCTGCGGATGGTGTTCGAGACAGCCCCTGATTACGACA
>Ga0182038_10000612_pt1 | contig 18279 bp, 11 predicted proteins | sample sta12Can44000108_FD_125976 | JGI IMG/M metagenome (GOLD analysis project Ga0182038, IMG submission 125976) | Lab enrichment of tropical soil microbial communities from Luquillo Experimental Forest, Puerto Rico - statanox.12C.anox.44.000.108 | ecosystem: Environmental > Terrestrial > Soil >...
AAACAGGTGTTCGGCCTGTGCTCAAGCGGCACTTTTTTTATTAAGCTAAAAATTAAATACCCCGCCTGATCTTTTGTACTGTATAAGAAACTCTGTTTATCGTAAGAAAATTTGTCTCCCATTTTAGCCAGTACTTTTGCAATAGTAATGCCTTGATCTTCTGTAAATGCCGGAATAAATTTATTGAGTTTAAACAGAAAAATATCGGGTTTTATTTTTTCGAGTGCCTGTGTAAATCTATATAATAATTCATCTTTTGAAACCGTATCTAAATTAGAAAGCAATTCCGTAAAATAAATATCAGATATATCACCTTCGCTCACTACATAAGAAAAATATCTTTCAAAATAATGCGGTGAGCATATTCTTCTTTCTCTGTACCATTGCTCGTAAACCCTATTAGGAAAACCATAATTTTCGTATGCAGTTTTTAGTTGAGGAAACAAAGACATAAGCATATCCAAAATATGCAGCTTCAGCTTATTATCGTGGGAGTGTAATACTTCGCTTAATTTATGTTTGATTTCTCTTTTTTCATTTTCCGGATTATGCATATAATCGGCATGCCCGGAATATTTTCTTAAAAAATAGTTTTGATTGTTTCTGATAAAATGATACAATTCCGGGTAAAATGTTTTAATACCTTCAATTGCCATCAAATCACTGATATTTACTTCGCCCATCAGAAGCGGAATAGAAAATCCGATTGAATTGGCAAAACGTACGCCTAACCTCGGATTATCTATTGCCGGCAAAAAAGCTTCATCAAACTTTGAAATAAAATCTTTTATTTCTTTTTCTGATAATTGAAGATTTAAATAATTAAGCACATTGTCTATCAATTCCAATGTGTATTTACGCAAAGCTTGCTCATTTGCTTATGGCAAATGCAATGGAAGTTGTATAATTTTTTCCAGAAACTCGTAACCGGAAGATTTATCCCTGTTGGCATATTGCGGGCCAAGGGAAGCAGCAACCAAATCATCATCAAAAGAAAGTATGTATGCCGTTCTTGGAAAATCGCCCAATAGTTTTACCAGCTTAAATATAGATTGCACTTCATTAATATCCAATCTGTCAATATCATCTACAAATACTACCAGGTTACAATTGGTTTCTATAATTAATTGGTCTACTTTGGCTTTCAACTCTTCAACAGATAAGCTGTTTAATTTTTCATCTGTTTCGTTACCAATATCTGATAGCGGATGGTTAGATGAATACAATGAGCCAACAGATACTGCATATCTGGTAAATGCTTTTGCAAATTTTTCTTTATGATCTGTTAACTTTTTGCCTAATGCAATAGCTATGCTTTCGAAAAAAGATTTTAGTAAATGTTTTTGTTCATGAAACCGCCATGGATTAAAATTAATGGTAATTACATTTTCGGAAACTTCATTTTTAATAAAATGCATTACCGAAGTTTTGCCTTGCCCCCATTTTCCATAAATACCTATTACTAATGATTTATGATATTTATTGGAAGAAACTATATCGGCAATTCTTTTGGCAAAAGGGTATCGCTGAAATTTATCGTCTTTTTCCTTGCTTACAGGCCTGTCGGGGCGAAACAGTTCCATTTTTTATTTTAAAATTAGATAGTCTGTAAATCAAGAAACATGACTTTGGTTTTGTTTTCAATCAATCAAACCCTATATATTTCCTGTACACTACCAGGTTTAAACAAAATGCAAATAATATATACGTTTTAAATAAGTAATAATCAGCATTTAAGGGTTTAATATTTTATCACCATCCCCTAATCTTAACAGTATTAGCGATTATACATTAATACTTTCTTTACAATAAATAATACTCAATTAGCAATAATTTCAAACATCAATACTATCTATTACATTTGATAAAATAACTGTTGTATGAAAACTATTTCTATTGCGAAATTTTGGTTTCTTTTTTTGTTTCCATTCGTATTGAAAGCACAAGCTGTTAAACAAATACAGCTTAAAGCGTTTTTATTACAATCATCAGAAATAGTTAAAAACACAGGTGCAGAACTTACCGCAGGCAATATTGCAGAAAAAGAACAATGGTTACCTGTTACAGTGCCATCAACAGTTTTAACAGGGTTGGTGGCAAACAAAATATATCCCAATCCTTACGACGGGATGAACAATATGCTCATCCCCGATGCATCGGACAGTTTTAATAACCAGTTTCATTTAGCACAATATTCGCATATACCTAATGTTCCCAATCCATGGAAAAAAGCTTATTGGTACAAAACAAGTTTTACCGTTCCTGCAAACGATAAAGGCAAATTATTCCAACTCATTTTTAAAGGAATTAACTACAGAGCGGATGTTTGGCTGAATGGAAAACTGATTGCAGACTCTTCTCAACTCGTTGGCATGTTTGCCGAGTTTGATTTGAATGTTAGTAATGCTATTAAGCCCGGAGAAGAAAATTTATTAGCTGTTAAAATATATCCTTTAGATTTTCCGGGATTGCCGGATCATCCTCAATTAAATGCATTAGGTGATTTTTATTTGAATGGCGGGCCAACCGGTGATATTGGAAAGAACGTGACGATGCTGTGTTCGGTCGGTTGGGATTGGATGCCAGAAATCAGAGATCGCAATATGGGAATTTGGCAACCGGTTTATTTAAGAACAACAGGAAATGTGGTAGTGCAACAACCAAAAATAACCACAACATTTCCTACCGCAACAGATACAAGTTCAGCACAAATAAAAATCGGCCTTACAGTTGCAAATTATGGCACGGCGCAACAAAAAGGGAGATTAAATATCACTATCACTCCGGAAACCTTTACAGGAAATAGTTTCAGCTTATCACAAGATATTTTACTGAATGCTAACGAACAACAAAAAGTTGAATTCACTTCTAATCAATACAAACAACTCATTATTCAACACCCACATGTTTGGTGGCCGCATGGCTATGGCAACGCCGATTTGTACAGAATAAAATTGCAGATAATTACCGGCAATCAAATTTCTGATGATACAAGTTTTGTGTTTGGAATCAGAACGGTTGATTCAAAATATTCTACTACAAACGGATGGGGCAAAAGAGATTTTTATGTTAACGGGAAACGTATTCATTTAGTAGGCGGGGCTTGGGTTCCCGACATGATGTTGCAAGAAGACTCACTTCGTTTTGCACAGGAATTAATGCTCTGTAAAAATGCAAATACAAACTTGGTAAGAATTTGGGGCGGAGGTGTTGCACCACCGGATCCTTTCTTTGAAGTAACCGATAGATTGGGTTTATTAGTGTGGGAAGATTTTTGGATTACAGGTGATACACAAGGAGAATTTAAGGGGTCACCCGATTACCCGTATCAAGGAAATGTATTTGTAAAAAATGTTATCAGTACAATTTACCGTTTGCGCAATCATCCGTCATTATTGGTTTGGACGGGGGGCAATGAAGGCCATGCCCGTAAAGAGTTGTACGATGCAATGAGAGATAATGTTGCAATGCTTGATGGAACCCGTCCATTTATTCCATGCTCTTCCGGTTTTGCAAATCTGCCGAAAGATTGGAATTTGTCTTGGCCCGATAATCAACCCGGTGGCGTATATAGCGGTGGTTCGTACAGATGGGAAGATCCGCAATTCTATTATAAAAAAATTAATGAAGGGAAGGATTGGTTATTTAAAGATGAAACCGGAGTTCCATCTCAGGTTCCCATTGAATCATTGGCAAAAAATATTCCCAATTTAATTCACGATACCACGTTACCCTATCCTTTCAATAATTCATGGGGGTATCATGATGCATGTACCGGTGCAGGACATTTTGAATTGTATTATGCAGAAATGACCAAACGTTTCGGCAAGCCAACTTCATTAAAAGATTTTTGTGATAAAATGCAACTGATGAATGCTGATGGTTACAGAGGAATATTTGAAGCAGCCGCACACAAATTAAATGATAACGGCGGTGTAATGTTGTGGAAATTGAATCCTGCTTTTCCAAGTGTGATATGGCAAATATTCGACTATTACTTAGCTCCAAATGCGGGATATTATTTTATGCAAACATCCTGCGAAAAAGTACATGTACAATTAAATTTAGATGATTCTGTTGTTGCCGTTATCAACAGAACATATCACCAAGAAAATAATTTATCTCTTGATGCAACAATATATGATATCAATGGCAAACAGCTATTTCAACAAAAAGTAAAATTAAACAGTAATGCCTCTGAAGTAAAAGAAACGATTTCACTTGCAACAGTTCTTTCGAAATATGAAGATGTAAGTTTTGTTGTATTGAATTTAAAAGATGTAAATGGCAAACTTGTTTCGCACAATGTGTATTGGTTTGCAAAAGATCATCAATATCAGGCTTTACAAACGCTTGCCCCAACCAAGCTGAATGTAAAGACCATTGCAAAAGAACAAGATACAATTAACACACAGTGGACGTTTCAATTTACGAATACAACAAAACAAATAGCATTTTTTGTACATCCTAAATTAACTGCAAATAACGATGAAATATTTCCCGGATACTGGAGCAGCAATTATTTTACATTAGCACCGGGAGAAAGCATTACCCTTTCTGCAGCTTATCCCAATGCAGGTATTACCCATAAAAAATTGCAATTAAAACTGAGCGGATGGAATAGAGAAGAATTGGTTAGCGATTTGAAATAAACTGATTCGATGAAATTATCAAAAGCTATTGTATTTATTTTGTACGATAGCTTTTTTATTGTTGCTCATTGAACAGAACGATGAACCGAGCGTGGCAACGAAAGCTTAATTAGTGTAATTGGTTTGTTACAAAAAAAAGGTTTAAATAGATTACTTTTAGGCATCTTAACCGGATTGCTTTATGAAAAAAATAATCTCTTATACTCCAGTTTTTGCATTGCTGTTTTCTTTTGTTTTGATAACAAAAACAAAAGCACAAAAAACTTATTGCAACCCTATTAATATAGATTACGGTTATACACCAATTCCTAATTTTAGTGAATGGGGGCGGCATAGAGCTACTGCCGACCCTGTAATTGTAAATTATAAAAACGAATACTATTTATTTTCTACCAATCAATGGGGTTATTGGTGGAGCGATGATTTATTGCACTGGAAATTTAACAACCGAAGATTTCTCCGTCCATGGAATGAAGGTTACGATGAACTCTGCGCACCTGCTGTTGGCATAATTGGCGACACGATGATTGTTTTTGGCTCTACCTATACCAAAAATTTTACAATATGGATGAGTACTAACCCTAAAGCAAATGAATGGAAACCATTGGTTGATTCTTTTGAAATTGGCGGATGGGATCCTGCATTTTTTACAGACGATGATGGTAAATTATACATGTATAATGGCAGTAGTAATAATTTTCCGGTATATGGTATTGAAATAAACAGAACAACATTTAAACCTGTTGGCACACGCAAAGAAATTTATCTGTTGAAGGATTGGCGTTACGGCTGGCAACGTTTTGGCGAACACATGGACAATACTTTTTTAGACCCTTTTATAGAAGGTTCGTGGATGACCAAGCATAATGGTAAATACTATTTTCAATACGGGGCACCGGGTACAGAATTTAGCGGTTATGCCGATGGTGTGATCGTAATGGATAAACCGATAACCGATGTACATCAGGAACAATCTGATCCTTTATCATTTAAACCCGGCGGTTTTGCAAGAGGTGCCGGGCATGGCGCAACATTTGCAGACAAATACGGCAACTGGTGGCATATCAGCACAATTAGTATTTCTGTAAAAAATAATTTTGAAAGAAGATTAGGATTGTGGCCTGCAGGATTTGATAAGTCTGATGTAATGTATTGCAATACCTCATTTGGAGATTATCCGCATTATATTCCCGACACAAAAAAAACAGAACAATATCAATCAGCAACTGATGGAAATTTTACTGGATGGATGTTATTGAATTATAATAAGCCTGTTAGCGTTTCTTCTACTTTAGGAAATTATTCAGCCAATCATGCTGTTGATGAAAATATAAAAACATATTGGAGTGCCGCAAGCGGTAATAAAGGAGAATGGATACAAAGTGATTTAGGAAACATTTCTACCGTAAATGCTATTCAAATAAATTATGCCGATCAGGATGTTGACAGTTCTTTTCTCGGAAAAATAAACGGTATTTATCATCAATACAAAATCTACGAATCCGTTGACGGGAAAAAATGGAATGTATTGGTTGATAAAAGCAATAATAAAACTGATGTTCCGCACGAATATGTTGAACTGGATAAACCCATTCAAACAAGATTTATAAAGGTTGAAAATATTCGCATCCCAAGCGGCAAATTTGCCGTTAGCGGCTTGCGTGTTTTTGGCAATGGCAATGGCATTAAGCCGGATACAGTAAAAGATTTTATTGTGTTAAGAACGGAAAAAGACAAACGCAGTGCCTGGATAAAATGGAGGCCGGAAAATAATGCCTTTGCTTACAATATTTATTACGGTACAGCACCGGATAAATTATACACTTGCATAATGGTTCTTGATGCAAATGAGTATTGGTTAAAAACATTAGACAATCAAAAGTCTTACTATTTCTCCATTGAAGCCGTTAATGAAAATGGTGTAAGTGAAAGAACAAAAACGATGAAGGTTGATTAATAACAGTGTGAGTTCGGGATAGAAAGCAGGTATAAAATTCGGGACCCATTCGTGTTCTTCGTGCCTTTGTAGTCTTGTTTTTTCGCCACAAAGACATAAAGAATTCTATCCATTACACAAAGTGCTCTAACGCAGAATAATCTTTATTTTTTCAAATTCTGTTCATCCTAACCCTACGTTAATAATACAATTTTTCCATTGTTATTTTATTTTGGAAGATGATGTTAGGCATATCATGAAAAGTTTTAAAATCCTGTGCAGACAGATGCTGTAATGTTGGTGTATAGAAAGAATGATTGGGTTGGTACTGCCATGGTCCTCTGTTTGCACTTTTTTTCCCGCCATTTCGCCAAACCAATACATAAGAAACAGGAAAATCTTTAATGGTTTCGTATAAAGTTTTGGTATACCAATTGGCATCAGGTAAATTTTCATATCCTGTTTCTGAAAATGCGGGCAATTTATTATTGTTTCTTGCAAACTCTGTTAGCAACGACAAACGTATTCTGTTATTTTTAATAAAATCTTTTCTCGATCCTATCATATCCGTATTTTGATACGAATCGAAACTAACTACATCTACATACTCGTTTCCGGGATAACGTTCTTCGTATTCTTTCTTGTCTCCAAATTCAGTTGTATTATATACATATAAAATATTATGCACCTGCTCCTCATCTCTTAATTGTGTAACGGTTAACCGCCACAAAGCTTTATATTCTTCGTTAGAACAAGTTCCTTTTCCCCACCAAAACCAGCCACTGTTACACTCATGAAAAGGTCTGAATAAAACAGGGATCAAATCGCCGTTATAAGATTTTAAACTTTTAATAAAAGTGGCAACAGTATGCAACCACTGTTTAAATAATTCATGTTTGTTGCCACCGGGTAAAACAGAAGCTACAGATCCATGGGTTACATCCCACATAGATTTGCCATTATACGGATTCGTAGCATGCCAACTGATGGTAATTACACCACCTCTTTCATAACCTGTTTTAATTAATTCCTGCATCTTATTAAACGGTACACTATCTATATTATGCGGGCTAAATTTCTCTATATAACCAATATCAAAACCATATACGGCAGGGTAATCATTCACCACAGCTTTTACATCGCTTTTCCCGGCTTCCAACATCCATCCTGTACCGTAAGCCACATCATCCTGATGGCCAAACATAATACCGTCGTGCATTACACGAAATAAGTTCTGATAAAGAATTTTTGTTCTGTTAGAAGCTTTGGCATCTACAGGCTGATGTGTTTGTGATAACGCTATACTTACATACAAACATAAAATCAATACAAACAAAAATTTTTTCATCTTATTTTTTTAGGATGCAGAATAAATATTCAATTTATAACAATAAACGTTATTTCATCTATAATAATATCTATTCAAACACAAAATGATCTCTTGTTAAAATATTTCATGTAATTAAGGCTGCTTATCGCCCTGTTTATTTTAATTGTACTTTTATCGAACGATCAAATTCCCGACCAAAAATGAAAAAAAAATTACTTGCACTCATGGGCATTTCCGTACTTGGAATTGCAGCCACGGCACAATCAAATCAAGACATTAAAATGAACAGCTTCATCACTAACCTGATGAAGAAGATGACTGTTGAAGAAAAAATCGGTCAGCTTAATTTAGTTACACCCGGATCCGGAATACTTACCGGTTCCGTTGTTAGTAAAGATGTTGAAACCAATATTCAGAAAGGGAATGTTGGCGGAATGTTTGGTGTAATCGGCTACGATAAAATTAAGCAGGCACAGGAGTTGGCAGTTACAAAAAGCAGGCTGCATATTCCATTATTATTTGGCTCCGATATTATTCATGGCTACAAAACAACCTTCCCTATTCCACTTGCATTGGCCAGTAGCTGGGATATGGCAATGATTGAAAAAAGTGCAAGATTAGCAGCTACCGAAGCAACTGCCGATGGTTTATGCTGGGCATTTTCCCCAATGGTTGATATTGCCCGGGATCCACGCTGGGGACGGATTGCAGAAGGTGCCGGAGAAGACCCTTATTTAGGCGGTGAGGTTGCTAAAGCAATGGTATATGGCTATCAAAACAAAAACAATTTTAATAATACCGCATTACTTGCCTGCGTAAAACATTTTGCATTATATGGCGGTGCAGAAGCGGGAAGAGATTACAATACGGTTGATATGAGTAAGCTGAGAATGTATAACGAATACCTTCCTCCGTATAAAGCTGCAGTTGATGCCGGTGCCGGAAGTCTTATGAGTTCTTTTAATGTTGTAGATGATGTGCCTGCAACCGGCAACAAATGGCTGTTAACGGATCTATTAAGAACGCAATGGGGATTTAAAGGTTTTGTTGCATCGGATTATACGGCGGTTAGTGAAATGACTGCTCACGGGATGGGTAATTTACAAACCGTATCTGCATTGGCATTAAAAGCCGGGATGGATATGGATATGGTGAGCGAAGGTTATCTTACTACCATTAAGAAATCTTTACAAGAAGGAAAAATATCTCAACAATATATTGATGCTTCTTGCAGAAGAATCTTAGAAGCTAAATATAAACTGGGCTTATTTGAGAATCCTTATAAATACATCAATCAGGCTTTGGCCGAAAAAGAAGTTTTAACAATCGATAAAAGAAATGCTGCGAAAGAGTTTGCAGAACATTCTTTTGTATTGTTAAAAAATAACAATCAAACATTACCTTTAAAAAAATCTGGCACTATTGCTTTAATTGGTCCATTGGCTAATAATAAATTAAATATGTTAGGTACATGGAGCGTAAGCGGTAACTCAAACTTGTCTATTCCGGTTTTAGACGGAATAAAAAATATTGCAGGGAATGATGTAAAAATTATTTATGCAAAAGGAGCCAGTATAACCGACGATTCCTTGTTGACAAAAACTGCTAACACATTTGGCCCTCAGGTAGAGCCGGAAACCCGTTCATCTGAAACATTATTAAAAGAAGCCGTTGAAGCAGCCAATCAGTCTGATGTTGTGGTAGCTGTATTGGGGGAATCTGCAGATATGAGCGGAGAATCTTCCAGTCGTTCTGATATTAATCTACCCGAAAGTCAAGCCAAACCACTTACAGCGCTTGCCAAAACCGGAAAACCTGTTGTTCTTGTCTTAATGACAGGCAGACCACTTACGGTTGCCACTCAGGTAGAACAGGTTGCTGCATTATTACTTACCTGGCATGCAGGGCAGGAAGCGGGAAATGCAATTGCAGATGTGTTGTTTGGCAATTATAACCCGTCCGGAAAACTAACCGTTACATTTCCAAGAAACATAGGGCAAATCCCACTCTACTACAACCATAAAAATACCGGCAGGCCATTACCTGCGAAAGAATTTGAAAAATTTAAATCCGATTACCTGGATGTAACCAACGATCCGCTTTTTGCATTTGGCTATGGATTAAGCTATACCACATTTTCTTACAGCGAAGTGCAATTAAATAAAACAAAAATTACACCTTCGGATAAAATCGATGTAAAAATTACAGTAACAAATACGGGTAATTTTGATGGAGAAGAAGTAGTACAATTATATATAAGAGACGATGTTGGCAGTATTTCAAGACCCGTTAAAGAACTAAAGGGGTTTCAAAAACTGTTCATTAAAAAAGGGGAAAGCAAGGATGTTCATTTTACAATTGATGTAAATGACCTGAGATTTTACAACAGCGATTTGAAATATGTTTACGAGCCGGGGACATTTACCCTATTTGTTGGCAGTAGTTCGGATCATGTGAAGGAACAACACTTTGAATTAACAAAATAATAAAAGCCCCGAAAAAATTTTCGGGGCTTTTATTATTTTTTATGATTTGCATTAATTCTTAAGTACTTTGGAAAACCCTTCTGCAATGAGGCTTTGGGCATATCCATAACTAATCATTACAATAATGCTTAAAAAAGATTCATCAGGAAAAATAAATTTCTGGATAGCCAGCGTTCCGTCGGAAATAACAAACAAAATAGCTCCCGGAAGAAAAAAATTAATAGCATTATATTTCCTGCTTGCAGCCCCCAGCATATTAGCAGCCATAATTGCCATTAAGCTAATAGCTCCCATATATACACCTACCGGAATCTTGAGCCATGTAAATTCTGAACTTTTATTAAGGTACCTAAACAACATAAAACAGAAAAAAAACATTACTACAGCAGCAATAAAAGCTTCCTGGCTTTTTCCTATTCTTAATTTATGAAACTTATAATAAGTATAGGCATAAATTAAATGCATGATTACAAATGCTGCCATTCCTGCAATGAAGAAAGCATTAGATTTATTCATCAACAAAATATCGCCTAACCAAGCGGCAAAGAAACCTGTTAGAACCAGTATTTTTGTAGTTTGATAATGCTGTTTTCTTGCATTAAGAAAAATATAGAATAATAGAATAGGAATTAAAAGTGGCTTTGTAAAAATGCGGAGCTGTTCCTGATTATTAAAAATAAAATAGCAATCAGCCAGCAATAAAATCCAAAAAACTAAAATGCCTCTTTTTTTAAGCAACTGCATCAGAAAATAATTTAAACATTAAGAATTACGAATATAGGGGTTTTGTAATTTAACCCTGAATAGTTTTAAAAAACTCCGGCTATTTTTAAAATTAGTCATCTCAATTCCGAATTATATTTTTGCAGCATGTTAACCAGCAACGAAGAAAAATTTTTAACCTACTGGGCTGCCAACAGGGAAAATAAAAAGCAAAATTTCAAGCAGTTTATCAAAGGCTTCTCATCCGGTATTGCAATAGGTATTTGTATATTGGTTATTATCGGCATTGGCTGGTACAGCAGGGCAAATATGGAGGCTAACGCCAAAGCCAGTCCGGTTTTAATCATTATCTGCATCGGCATTGTTGCTGTTTTTATGGCATTTATGTATAAGAATTATAAATGGGAACAAAATGAACAATTATATCAGGAATTAATGGCCAAAAAGAAAAAGCAGAACAAGCCCGGTTCCGCATGATATTGGTATTTATTCCTCATCCAAAAACAATACTTAAAATCTCCAAACGGGAAAATGCTTATACACAACGTTGTGAATTGCCAATTTGCATGACATTTTCTGTAAAAATATCATTTTCATTCCCCTATCTTTGCCCACTTAAATTTTTAAAACCTTATAGTTATGCAATTGAAAGGTTTAGTGCGATTTTTTGCGATTGCTCTCATTCTGATTTGTCTCTATAAGTTATCCTTTACCTGGTTTGTTCATAACCACGAAAGTGAAATGGAGGCGAAAGCCGCTGCTTGGGTAAAAGCAGTTTATCCGTCTGCCGAACAAAAGTATGCAAGTAATGCAGATTTAAAAGCGCAGTATGAAGACACTTTGAAAGAGGCAAAAAAAGATCGCCTACAACGTTTATTAGACAGCACAAAAGATGCAAAAGTTGGCCCTTTTGGTTTAACTACTTACCGCAGTGCAAAAGACAAAGAGTTAATGCTTGGTTTAGATTTGCAAGGCGGAATGAGTGTTACACTTGAAGTGGGGTTAGATGGTTTGCTGAAATCTTTGGCAGATTATACAAAAGATAAACAATTTAACCAGGCTTTGGATGCTGCCGTTCAACGAAAAGCAAACAGCGGCGCAGATTTGATTTCTTTGTTTACCGAAGAATATAAAAAAATTAGCCCATCCGGTGCATTAGCTCCTTTTTTTGCCACACGCAGTAACGGGAAACTAAAATTCACATCTTCTGATAATGAAACCATCGGTTATTTGAAAGAACAGGCTCAGGCTGCTTTCAATAACACACTTCGTATCATGAGAACCAGAATTGACCGTTTTGGGGTATCATCTCCAAACATTAATCCAGACCCTACAAAAGGTATTATAAATGTTGAATTAGCAGGTGTAAATGACCCTGAAAGAGTTCGTAATTATTTACAATCAACCGCAAATCTTCAATTTTTTGAAGTATATACTTTTGAAAGTAAAGAATTATTGGAAGGATTAAACAGCGCTGATAAAGCCGTAGCAGATTATATTGCCGGAGTAAAAGTTACAGACACTACTTCTAAAAAAACAGCAGATACGGCAAAAACAGTTGCCGCAAAAACCGATACTACCAAAACTGCTACACTCTCTAATTTATCTAAAACAGCCACTGCTGTAACAGGCAAAGCCGATAGTAATAAAGTAAAGTCTTTAGCTAATCCGATTAAAAGCTTGTTGATTCAGGGCTCTCAACCATACCGCAGCAGTACAGGCAAAGTTATTTATCCTGCGGCATTGGCTTTAATTCAAACAACAGATACAGGAACACTAAATAGCTATTTAAGGTTAGAAGTTGCTAAAAATAAATTCCCGTCTAATCTTCAGTTTGTATACGGTAAGTTTGAAAGCGAAGATCCTAAAGCCAAAAATTTATTGAATTTATACGCTATTAAAACTTTGGATAACGGACAAGCTGAGTTGGAAGGCGATCATGTAAGCCATGCAGCACAAGACTTTGATGAACGCGGACGTATTGCCATTAAAATGGAGATGGATAAAGTGGGCACCAATATCTGGGCCAAAATGACTGCACGCAATGTTGATAAACCAATAGCAATTGTTTTAGACAATTTTGTGTATTCGGCTCCTAATGTTAATGATGCAATTACAACGGGAAATTCTCAAATTTCAGGAAGCTATACTCTTAAAGAAGCCCAAGACCTTGCCGAAATACTTGAAAGCGGTAAACTTCCTGCTCCTGCTAAGATTGTACAAGAACAAGTAATAGGGCCAACTTTAGGTAAAGAAGCTGTTAAAGGAGGTTCACTATCATTTCTTATTTCATTCGTTATCATCTTCGCATTAATGTTGGTTTACTACAACACCGGTGGTTGGGTTGCTAACATTGCATTAATATTAAACTTATTATTTACCATTGGTATTTTAAGTGCATTAGGTTTCACACTAACAGCACCGGGTATTGCAGGTTTGGTATTAACCATTGGTATGGCTGTAGATACAAACGTTATCATCTTCGAAAGAATTAAAGAAGAGTTAACTAAAGGCAAAGGCTATCAAACAGCCGTTGCAGACGGTTACAAACGTTCTTTGGCCCCGGTATTGGATGCACACGTTACCACTTTATTAACTGCTATTATTTTGGCTTATTTTGGTTTAGGCCCGGTACTTGGTTTTGCTACAACACAAATCATTGGTATTTTATTATCATTGTTTTGCGGAATTTTAGTATCAAGATTAATTACAGATTTTTATACCAACAAAAGCCGCCATTTCCAATACTTCACAGGTTTATCAAAGAAAATATTCAAACACGCATCTTTCAAATTTATCGAATACAGAAAAATTGCTTATGGTATTTCTGCTGTTGTATTGATTTTAGGCATCAGTTCTTTCTTCAATGGTTTTGATGAAGGTGTTGAATTTGCAGGTGGCCGCAGCTATACTGTTAAGTTTGATAAAACAGTTTCGCCTGATGCAGTTCGTGATGACCTGAAAAAAGTATTTGGAGAAGCCCCGGTAATTAAAACAGTAGGTAATAATAATCAATTGGATATTACTACTGCTTATTTAATTAAAGAAACACAAAAGAAAAATATCGATTCGATTGTTGAGAAAACTTTGTTTGATGGATTGAAAAATCATTTACCGCAAGGTCTTTCTTATTATGAGTTCAATAAAAAATATAAGCAAAGCTCCCAAACTGTACAACCATCTATTTCCGATGATTTAAAAGCAGGAGCAACTAAAGCAACTGTGTTTGCATTAATCATTATTTGCTTATACATCTTTATCCGTTTCCGCGACTGGAGATATTCTTTAGGAACAATCTTCTCATTATTACACGACGTATTTGTAACATTAATTGTGTTTAGTTTTGCACGCAAAATTGTACCATTCCCATTAGAAATAGATCAGCATTTTATTGCAGCTATTTTAACCGTAATCGGTTACTCGATGAACGATACCGTAATTGTATACGACCGTATCCGCGAGGACAGTAAATTATTGAAAGGTCAAAGCAACGCTACCATTATTAACAAAGCCATTAATGATACGTTAACCCGTACCATTATGACATCGTTAACCGTGTTCTTAACCATCTTAATTTTATTCATCTTCGGTGGTGAAGTAACAAGAGGTTTTGCGTTCGCAATGTTAGTAGGTGTTATTACCGGTACCTATTCTTCTATTTTTGTTGCAGCCCCTATCTTGGTTGATTTTGCAAAAGACAAACCATTGGGAAAAGCAGAAGAAAAGAAAAAATAAAGAACTCTTTTTTATACTCAAAGTCCCGCAAGTTTGCGGGACTTTTTTATTGATTATTAAAATATACATTAGTTACATTAACATTTTTTTTACACAAGAACTCTTTTATTTTACATTGTTAATTACAATGAAACTTGCGTTAAAACATATTACAACAAAACTATTGGTTGCATTGATTGCAGTACAAATCATCAATCTAAGTATTGATGCCGTTGAGTTTCAGCCGATAGCCACAATTGTTACCATTGGAGATTTTAACTACTTAAACTCCATTACCGAATATGTTTCTGAAATTATAATGGGTAATAAAGATGCATTTCCGGAGTTTCAAAAAGAATCAGCTTCTTCTAAATCTCAAATAGTAAAACATATTTCTTTAAAACTATTTACGGCACAGAATTTCTTACCCAATCCCGCATTTAAAGAAATATCCAACGCATTTATTGTTCCGTTGAACGAACAATATTCATACCTGTACTTTAAGGAAATTAATCCTCCGCCTCCCAAAGCATAGGCTTCTCACACAAAATATTTGTTACAGATTATTGTTTGCATGAATGTATCTGATTGATGCAAAACAAACGTATTTAATTCCTTACTAAAATTATTGATGTATGCAAAGAATATACAATTACATTGTAATTGCATTAATGCTATGCTGCACAAATGTTTGGGCTCAAAACAAACCAGAGGAAAACTTATTTAAAGACAGTACCTCGTTAAGTTTAAACAGTGCAGAAAACATTTTTTTACAAAACAATTTTTTATTACTGGCGCAAAAATTTAATATTGAAGCCAGCAAAGCATTGGTAATTCAGGCAAAATTATTGCCCAATCCAAATTTCAGTTACGAAAGAGGGCCTATTATTCCGTTGAATGACCCTAATTCTAACTATACACATTCTTCCTTTATTTCCAATAGTGAGAGTGCTGCATCCATCTCCCAATTGATATTATTGGCAGGCAAACGCAATAAACAAATTAAAATTGCAGAATCTAATGTACAATTGGCAGAATACCAATTTTATGATTTGATAAGAACACTAAAATATACGCTGCGAACAGATTTTTTTACGATTCATTTCCTATTGCAATCATCTTCTGTTTACAATAAAGAAATAACATCCTTACAACAAGTAGTAAAAGCTTTTAACGAACAAGAAGGCAAAGGATATATTTCGCAAAAAGAGGTTGTAAGGGTTAAAGCGCTGTTGTATAGTTTACAAAGCGAATATAACGACCTCATCAATCAAATAAACGATACGGAAAGCGAACTGAGGTCTGTATTGCAATTGAATAAAACATTTATTATTCCTGTTGTTGATGAAAATAAGTTTACAACCTTATCGCCTTCTACATTTTCATTTTCCTTGTTATTAGATACAGCCTATAAAAACAGAACAGATTTACAAGTTACAAGAACCAACACACAAATAAGCAGGCTGAACTATAATTATCAAAAAGCATTAGCAGTACCTGATATTACCGCTAATATTTCTTACGATAAACAAGGCAGCTATGCAGTAAATTATAATGCAGCGGGTATAGCAATAGATCTCCCGTTTTTCAACAGAAATCAAGGCAATATTAAATCTGCAAAATCAATGATTGATTACAATACCGCTATGCAAAAAAGTTCAGAAGCCTCAGTAGAAGAACAGATTTATCGTTCGTTGCAAAAAGCATACGATAACGATAAAATGTTTAAAAATATTGATGAGAAATTTTCGAATGATTTTGATACTCTTTTAAATGAGGTATTAATTAATTATCAAAAAAGAAACCTGGGGCTATTGGATTTTCTTGATTTCTACGATTCGTATAAACAAAATACACTTCAGCTAAACAGCATCAAAAGCAACCGTATCAATGCTTTTGAAGATATAAATTTTTATACCGGAACCAATTTTTTCAACTAAACAACTAACTATGAAATATTCATACAACGTAACATTAAAAAATATTCTCTTGCTTTTTTTATGTGTTTTATCCTTTTTATTCAGCTGTAAAACCAAGACAGAGGATAATGAAAATGAAAAAACTAAATATATTATTCCGGATTCCTTAGCTAAAAAATTAGAGATCGACACCGTAATAAAATCTCAATTTATAAACGCTGCAACATTTACAGGAAAAGTTGCTTTTAATGATGAGCATGTAGTAAAAATTTACCCGATGATAAGCGGTAATGTACAAGATGTAAAAGTAATGCTGGGAGATTATGTTCAGGCCGGTCAAACTCTGGCTGTTATTAAAAGTTCCGAAATGGCAGGATACAGCAACGATTTGGTTAATGCAGAAACAAACTTACGTGTAGCTAAAAAAAATAGCGATGCAACACAGGATATGTTTAACAGCGGACTTGCTTCTCAGAAAGATTTAATAAGTGCAGAAGCAGCTTACGAACAAGCTAAATCTGAATTAAGCAGAATTAATCGTGTATTAAAAATAAACGGCGGAAATACAAGTGGCGAATTTGTGGTTAAAGCTCCTATCAGTGGGTTTATAGTTGAAAAATTTATTACAAATAACACAAGCATAAGAGCCGATAACAGTAATAATCTTTTTACCATTTCCGATTTAGCCAATGTTTGGATTTTGGCAAACGTTTACGAATCTAATATAAGCCTGGTACATGCCGGCGATAATGCAGATGTAACAACCCTTTCATATCCGGGTAAAGTTTTTCATGGTAAGATTGATAAAATCATGAATGTGTTAGACCCTACAAATAAGGTAATGAAAGTACGGGTGGTATTACCTAATCCCGCATACGAATTAAAACCCGAAATGTTTGCCAACATTACTGTTACCAATAAAGAAAATAAAGAAATGTTATGTGTGCCTTCATCTGCTATCATATTCGATCACAGCGAAAACTATGTTTTGGTGTATAATAACAATGCCGATGTAAGAATAACCCCGGTAAAAGTCCTAAATACGGTAAATAACAAAACATTTATTGAAACAGGCGTAAACGCAGGCGATAAAATAATTGCATCGCAGGCAATCTTGATATACGATGCATTAAATAATTAAAACAACATAACAATTGTTTTAATATCTATCATACTTAAATCAAAGCTTATGAATAAGGCTTTAAAAAAGATAATAGCATTCTCATTAAAAAATAAATATTTCATATTTTTTTCTACACTCATACTGGTAATTACAGGAATCATCACTTTTAAACAAATGCCCATTGAAGCGTTTCCTGATGTTACTAACACAGAAATAAGCATCATTACACAATGGCCGGGGCGTAGTGCAGAGGAAGTAGAAAAATTTGTAACTATCCCCATTGAAATAGCCATGAACCCGGTACAGAAAAAAGTAAGCCTACGTTCTACCAGCATATTCGGGCTTTCTTATGTAAAAATAATTTTTGATGACAATGTAAAAGATCCTGAAGCAAGG
>Ga0182038_10000613_pt1 | contig 18271 bp, 11 predicted proteins | sample sta12Can44000108_FD_125976 | JGI IMG/M metagenome (GOLD analysis project Ga0182038, IMG submission 125976) | Lab enrichment of tropical soil microbial communities from Luquillo Experimental Forest, Puerto Rico - statanox.12C.anox.44.000.108 | ecosystem: Environmental > Terrestrial > Soil >...
CCATAAGGAAAGAGATAATTATTTTAATCAGTACACTTTTACGTTTGCAAGTCAGGTTTATACAGATATAAACAGTATATCAGTTACACCTAATACAGGAACGCCTCAAAGCCCGAATATTTTCAGTACAATTGAAGATATAGCTGCAGGTTATGGAGAGATTCGTTGGCAACCGGGCAGCAAATGGAATATTCTTACCGGTATTCGAATAGAACATACTTACCAAAGCTATGAACAGACTGCACTTCCCGAAAATTCTTTAGGGAAAATCGGCTATGCTAATTATTATGACTTGCTACCCAGCATTCATATTAAATATAATCTAAACGGCAAGTCTGCACTTCATCTTTCTTATTTCGAATCTATTTCAAGGCCGGGATATTTTGAAGTAGTACCTTATCAATTTCCGGGTGAATATTATACTGAAACAGGAAACTATAATTTACATCATACGCTGGCACACAATTTTGATGCACGCTATGAATTGTTTCCCGGTTTAGCTGACCAATTATTGATTGGAGGATTTTATAAAGTGATAGAAAACCCTATTGAATATGTGTATGACAGACCAGCAACAAGTAACAGTGTGATAAAGCCTCAGAATATTGGCACAGCAATAAATTATGGTGGTGAAATTGTGTTTACAAAATACTTTTCTAAATTCGGTATCTCAGCTAACTATACTTATACTCACTCGAATGTTTCAGCTTCAGAAAAATTCTATTACAGAGATGCTGCAAGCAGCAGTGTTACCACAACTTATGTAACAGTAAACAGACCATTGCAGGGTCAGGCAGCACATATCGGAAATATTTCATTACTATATAAAGATTCAAAAAGTGGAACAGAATTTCAATTAGCAGCCATTTATACCGGTAAACATATTGTTTATGCCTCACCTTATTACGGGAAAGAAAGCACATCAGCAGAAGGCAGCGGATTAGATTATTGGCAAAGAGGAAATATTGTAGTTGATCTTTCAGGAGAGCAAAAATTAAACAAACATTTTGCGCTCTATTGTAAAATAACCAATCTGTTGAATACAGCCGACATAACTGAGATGTTGCACAGCAGTAGTTCATTAACTTCTTTTCCTCCATTTCAGGACAGAAGTGACAGAATATTGGTTGACAAAAAATATTACGGTCAATCTTATTTGTTAGGTATCAGATATCATTTATAAAAATAATAAGCTCACTAATAATTTTATTTGTATGATTAATAAATTAAAAATGTTCGGTTATATAATATTGTTATCAATAACATTTTCAGCATGTAAAAAAACCGACGATACATTTAACATTAATATTCCTAATGTTGTAGTAGGTTCAACTGTAAGTGATGCTGCACCCTTATGTGGATCAATTAAAGGGACTATGCTTACAGGAAAGACTTATGTAATCAATTGTGATGTAACAGTTAATAAAGGCGATACGCTTTTATTACAGCCGGGAGTAACTGTGAAAGTTAATCCCAAAGTTGCCATTATCGTAAAAGGTACTTTCATTTCATTAGGTACGCAAGCACAGCCTAATTGGATTAGTACTTTTACAACTAAAACCGATAATCCTAATGCTGATCCGGCTACCGATTCGGCTTATTTGGGGAGATGGTATGGTATCAACTGTGATACTACTTCTTCATTGTTTGTAATGAAATGGACACATGTTGAATTTGCAGGTGCTACATGGTCGAGTGTTCCGTTATTTGGCTTAGCAACAAATACTCCTTCTTGGGCTGTATTCTTTCAGAACATCAATGGTAATTGTATTATAGAGGACAGTTGGTTTTACGGAACAACCGATGTAGCAGTACAGGTAAGTTACGGTAAGATAAGTATTATGCGAAATACGTTTGAGAAGAACGGACAGTTTGGGGGTGAATCTATTAATCCTAAGAGTGGAACTGTAGGTGATATAGCGTATAATCTTTTTATTGGTGCTGCAACCAATGGAGCAAAGATTTCCAATTCAGGTGCTTCTCCGGTTCAAACTAACATTAATTTTTATAATAATACTTTGGTAAATTGCGGATACAGACAGGCAACTTGGGCTGCACATGGCGCAGGTATAAATTATGAAAAGCAGGCTAAAGGAAAAATATATAATAATTTATTAGTGAATTGCCGTCTTGGAGTAAGGATTGTAAATTCAGCAGATACATTGAATACTTCTTATGGTTATACCTATCATTATGCAGATTCATTAGTTGTAGTCAATCAGTTTTATCCAGTTGGCGATGTTACACATCCTTTGAATACAGATATTCCGGACATTACAGTTTTGATACCTACTTTAAGCACAACCTATAAGTTAGGGGGGGCTTATACTGCACCTGCTTCAATTGCCGGAGCAAATAATCCTGCATTTGTAAATTTCCCATTACCACAGCCTAATTATAAACAAATAGCTTATACTACCGGATTTGATTTTCATTTAACAGCATCTTCACCAGCAGCAGGTAAAGGCTCAACTTCGGCATTGAAACCTTTAGCACTTGTACCCGTTGATGCAACATACGGAGCTACAGAAATTACAGCACCGGGAGCTGATATAGGATGTTATCAATTAAATGCAACAGGTAATCATCATTAATTAATATGAAAAAATTATTTGCTGCTCTTTATTTTTTTGGTTTTATTCCTTTCTTTTCTATAGGACAAACCTGTAAAGAATCTTTTCTTGGTTCAAAAACATTATACCAAAGTCAGCAACAACAATATATTGCACCACCCAAAGGATATTTACCTGTATTTATCAATCATGTTGGCAGGCATGGGGCTAGGCACTTAACAAAAGATGTAAATGCTACTTATATCTACCAATTACTTTTACATGCAGATAGCCTTAACGGTTTGAGCAAAGCAGGTAAATTATTGAAAGAAAAAATATTGGCACTCGAAAAAGTAGAAAAGAAAAATATTAAATCCATTTCTTTCAGAGGTAAAACAGAGCAGGTGGGTATTGCCGACAGAATGTTTGCCAACTACAGCAACGTATTTACTAACCAAAAACCTCTACTTCATATTTCTTATACCAAAGAAATTCGAACATTACAAACTGCCGCTGCCTTTTTAGGTGAATTAGGAACTAAAATATCTGAACCGGTAATTATGAAACAGATAAATGATACCACACTTCGTTTCTATGACATGTCACCTTCCTATGATGATTATAAAAACTATGGTAATTGGCATAAATACCTACAGCAATTGAAAATATCGGTAAAATATAATGAGCTGACAAGACAAGTTGCACAGCAATTTTTTACTGCTTCTTATTTTAAAAATTTAAATGAAAATAACATAGATAAATTAACGGGAGACCTCTTCGGTTTTGTAAATATTTTTTATTCTATAGAAAATGAGATTAAAGATGCAGGATATAAACTTTCAGATGTAGATATGCAATTATTTTTAACCTGTAAACAACTTTCAGTTTTAGGAATAATTGATAATGCAGAAGATTTTTTTGCAAAAGGACCTGACTCAGATGCAAATGGTATACAAGTAAAAATTTCATTGCCATTATTGGCAGATTTTGTCAGCACAACCGATTCCTATATTAAAACAAAGGCTATTAATGCACAATTTCGCTTTTGCCACGCGGAAACAATTTCTCCCATTGCAGCATTGATGGGATTTGCATCTGACACAACTACAAATGTTAACAATATTAATCATGTATGGAATGCTTACAAAGTGATTCCATTAAGTTCAAATATTCAATGGATATTGTATCAAAAACAGGGAAGTGAAAATTATCTGATTAAATTCCTGTTGAATGAAAAGGAAATTGCTGTTAAAGGGTTAATAACAGAGATATTTCCTTACTATAATTGGGATGATGTAAGAGCTTTTTATCTTAAAAAATTAGAACAGTTTAATGTATCTCCTCATACTGATTTTGTGCAGTTTTTAAAATATCTAAAATGAAATCACTCATAATTAATCTATGATTGTTTAATAATCAAAAACTTTTAGCCAAACAATCCTAAGAACTATACAGATAGTTGTCATTTCACTTCTTGTATAATTATTTATTGCACTTTTGTTAGAACCACTATCGAAACATAACATATAGTTTAATTGTATGTCGTCAAAACAATTAGTCCAAATTGTTTTGACGACATACACCAAGAATTACGGATACTTTTTGCTGCTACAGCATGCCCACTATCGGTAAACAGTTCGACGCTGTGGCTGGTTTGCAGTACTAAAAACAATACAAGTTAGTAATATTCAACAAAGCAATGTCGATGATAAAAATTTTATCAATCGCCATAATACAAATCGATACTACTTGCTGTCTTTATTTTGTTGACCTACAAATAAAGTATCGCAAAAAGTGTCATTAAGGAAATGATAATCCACAATAATAGTCCGTGCAGCATTGGTTTAAATCCAACCGATGTCAATGTTCTTTTAGATAGTCCGCATCCAATTAAAAATAATGTAACCGTTAACCCTGATTTGGAAACTTGAACAATGTAATTGCTTATTTTATGCACAAAAGGAATATATGTGTTTATGACAATTGCGATAACAAACAACCCAATGAAATAAGGGATTTTAATTTTACGATCTCTTGATGTGAAAATAATACTGCTAAAAAAAGCGACAGGAATTATCCATAATGCTCTCGCTAATTTTATTGTTGTTGCAATTTGCAAAGCATCATTCCCGCGTTTACCTGCTGCACCAACAACAGAACTTGTGTCGTGAATGGCAATGGCACACCATAAACCAAATTGAGGTTGCGAAAGATGTAGCTTCTCCCCAACAAAAGGAAATAAAAAAAGTGCAATGGAATTGAGAATAAAAACAGTTCCCAAAGCAATGCTCACTTGTTTTTCATCTGCTTTAATAACAGGCGAAATAGCAGCAATAGCACTGCCGCCACATATTGCAGTTCCCGTAGAAATAAGAAAAGACGTTTTGTGATTTAACTTTAAAATCTTTCCTGCAAAATATCCGAGAATAAGTGTACTGATAATAGAAACAACGGTAAATAAAATGCCATCCTTACCTGCTTTCAATGCAGTATTTACATTCATTCCAAAACCTAAGCCAACCACAGAAATTTGCAACAACAAATGGGTTGCTTTATGATTAAGATGTAAATATGGGTGCCCAACAAATTGTGCTATTATTATTCCTAAGAGCAACGCAATTGGTGGTGATATATAAGGTGATAAACACAATACAAGTGCCAGCAAAAACATTACTTCTCTTGTTGAAATGCTGCGGTCTAAAAATTTTTTCTTTTGATAATTAAGATTTGACTTGTTTTCCATTACACCGAAATTTTTTCAGTGCAAATGTCAAAAACATAAAAAAGGTAAAGAAATGGTATTTAGCTATGCTCTATAACTTAAAGTTATTGCCCATCAAAAATTTCAAAAACAATTCTTTTAAATGATGATTGTCACCTTGTTGTGTTATAAAATAAAAATATCGTTCTATATTCAACCCTTTCATATCAACAATTTTTATTTCATTATTTTTTAATTCTTTGAATATGGAATGAATAGACAGGAAAGCAAAAGCGTTTGAATGAAGCAAATAAGACTTTATACTTTCACTGCTCTCCAAAACCATTTCTATTGTTAGCTGTGAAAATTTTACATTCAGTTCTTTCAAAGCGGAAATAATTACTTCCAAAGAACCTGAACCTTGTTCACGAACAATTAAAGGGAGTTTTTGTAAGTCATTTAATGTAATGGCCGATTTTTTTATTGTTTTATTAGTGTTGCTTGTGCATAGCATAATTTTGTCTTTGATAAACGGTGTATATTTTATATGCTGCCGTTTGGATTGCCCTTCAACAATACCTAAATCAATTTTATTCTCTGCTAATAAATTTTCAATCTGTTCTGTATTCCCGTCTGTAAGTTCAATAGTAACGTCGGGAAATCTTTGCCTGAATAAAGCAAGATGTTGGGGCAATACATATTGAGAGACTGTTGTACTTGCACCTAATTTTATAGTACCTTTTACACTCTCATTTATAGCCGCTAACTCAAACTCTATATCTCTATAAATGTTGAATAGTTTTTCAGTGTGGCTTAATAATATCAGGCCTTCAACGCTCAATTTTATTTTAGTACCGTTACGCTCGAATAGTTTACACTTGTAGAACGTTTCTATTTCATGAATGTGTTTTGTTACTGCTGGTTGTGTAATAAATAATTCTTCCGCAGCTTTGGTAAAATTTAAACGTTTTGCAACCGTGTGAAATACTTTTAATCTGAAATCAAACATTTGTCAAATATAAGGATACATTCCAAGTCATAAGATTGGCGACAACGGAATTGTATGCTATCTAAAATTTAATCCTGTAAAGCCAGTGATGGGTAATTGCATGTTTACGGCATATCTCTGCTGCTGAACTTTCCCCCGAAGGGCTTCCATTACTATCATAATTTTTTGTTCGGAAGAAAATAATCTTCGTGTCTTGCGGTGTACATCTTTATACTGATTTTTTTCACAAATATGTAATATTCATCAATCTCGAATTATATAATTACGCACTAAAACGAGAGCCTATTAATGTAAACTAAAATTAGTCCTCAATCTTATATCATCGGATGCGGAACCAATCATTAATTCAAAACTTCCAGGCTCAGTTACCCATTCTAATTTTCTGTTATAGAAAGAGAGTTTCTTTGCGTTAATCACAAATCTTATTTCTTTTGTTTCTCCTTTATTTAGCTTAACCTTCCTGAAATTTTTTAATTCTTTTAAAGGCCTTACAACAGAAGCAACTTTGTTTCGTAAGTATAATTGTATAACTTCTTCTCCTTCATATTTTCCTGTATTACTAATTTCAAACGAAACAATAATGGAATCTTTTACATTAATAGTTTGCTTATTTAAATGCAAATTATTATACTCAAATTTTGTATAACTTAATCCATAGCCGAATGCATAACATGGTGAATTTTCTTCATCAATATATGAAGAAAGATAAAGTTTATTTTTTTGATTAGTATAAGGTCTTCCTGTATTTGTATAATTATAATACAGCGGGATCTGCCCTTCAGAACGGGGAAATGTACAGGGCAGTTTACCTGAAGGATTATAATCACCCAACAACACGTCTGCAATAGCATTTCCGGCTTCGCTACCTAACCACCAAGAATATAAAATAGCATTGGCATTAGCTGCAATAGTATTAAAAATAAGCGGGCGACCAGCCATTAAAACAACTGCAACCGGCTTACCTGTTTGCTTCAATGCTTCAAAAAGTTTTTCCTGATCTCCCGGTAAATGAATACTGGTTCTTGATTTAGATTCTCCGCTCATATCCCATGTTTCTCCTATGGCAAGAATTACAATGTCGGCTTTATTTGCTACAGCTACAGCTTCACTTATTTCGTTATCGGAAGAATGCAAAACTGTTCCGGCTTTAGCATACAATAACTGATTGGGATTTAACCTTGTAGCAAGTCCTTCGTACAAACTTATAAATGAACTACTGTCTGTATTTACTGTCCAGCTGCCCGCCATATCTCTTTTAGCTTTGGCAAGCGGGCCTACTACTGCAATAGTTTTATTTTTAGATAAAGGCAATACCTCATTTTCATTCTTCAACAGCACAATTGATTTTTTTGCAATATCTCTTGCGATCACTTTGTTTTCCGGGTCATTTAAAACTCTTTGGGCACGGGCAGAATCAGAAAATCTAAACGGGTCATCAAACAACCCTAATTCAAATTTTTTATATAAAACCCTACTCACTGCTTCATTAATAAAATTCATATTTACTTTTCCTTCTTTAACGGCTTTAACAAGATAATTTCGATAGGCACTTGCTTCCATATCCATATCACAACCTGCCATAATTGCTTTCAAAGCTGCATCTGCCGTGTCTTTTGCATATCCCCACTGCATCATTTCCCCAATAGAATTCCAATCACTCACAACAAAACCCTTATAATTCCATTTGCCTTTTAAAATATCACGTAACAAATAATCATTGCCTGTTGCAGGTATTCCATTCACTGTATTAAATGAATTCATAAATGTTGCAGCCCCAGCCTCCGAAGCAGCTTTAAAAGGTGGTAAATATGTTTGCCATAACTCAAGATTACTCATATCAACAGCGTTATAATCTCTTCCCGCAATTGCAGCACCATAAGCAGCAAAATGTTTGGCACATGCCATAATATTTAAAGTATCTCCCAACTGGTCGCTCTGAAAGCCTTTTACTCTTGCCTTAGCAATTAAACTTCCTAAATAAGGATCTTCCCCTGCCCCTTCCATAATTCTTCCCCACCGCGGATCCCGGGCAATATCAACCATCGGTGCAAAAGTCCAATGAATACCGCTGGCTGCAGCTTCTTTTGCTGCTAACCTTGCGGATGCCTTAATGGCATCTAAATCCCATGATGCTGCTTCTGCTAACGGGATAGGCAATATCGTATTATATCCATGTATAACATCCAAGCCAAATAGTAACGGAATTTTCAGTCTGCTCTGCATTGCCATTTCCTGCATCTTTCTTGTGTCGTTTGGTCCTTTTATATTTAACATGGAACCAACCCATCCATTGCGAATATCTTGCTCTCTGTTCGTTCTTCGGTCAGAAACAGGTCCTGTTAACTTCCATCCGGAATATTGATTCAGTTGCCCTATCTTTTCTTCAATCGACATTTTATTGAGAAGATTCTTTACTCTTTTTTCAATAACGTAATTTTGTCCATAGAGCGTGGACATAAAGAGAAAAATTAATGATATAAATATTAGCTTTAACATAAGATTTATTTAATCTTGGATAATGAAATTTTAATATAATTAGCCCTGCGCTTTTTAAAAAGAAGATATGCAAGCAGGCTTGTTTTCTTTTACAGTATATTAAAAGTTCAAGCTATTGTACCTGCTCAATACGAAGTACAACACTCGGCCTGTCTGCCCGTATATCAGAATTGAATCCTACTTTCATAAGAAAATCACCGGAAAGCCGTTGGTTTTTAGGCAATGTACTTGCGATACCGCTATAAAGATTGATTTCAGTTATGCTGTAATATTGGGTTGTATCTAAGCCTTTGAGTTTAATCGGTAGCTTACTACCCTGCCCGTATCGGTTGTTAACCAGATAATTGAAAATAACACCCGATTGGTGGCTGCTATCCAAATACATGACGGAAGCTACTGCATTTTCTCTTGGATCAGAAAGGCGGTATTGGTCTCCCTGCAATATGATTGGTTTAAGAGCATTAAAATTGTTAATTGCCTCCTGACAAAATTCCAGATCTTTCTTACTTAGTTTATTGACGATGAGATCAAATCCTAACTTACCCATCATCGCTACATCAGTGCGGAACTTTAATGATTGTTTACCCCAGCCTGTTACGTGATTTGAAGAGGCAATTGCAGGATAGAAATAAGAATAGTCCCATTGTATAAATATTCTCTCCAATGGGTCTGTATTGTCACTGGGCCAATATTCTGTAAAATATTGCAAAGCGGCATAATCAACCCGGCCGCCGCCGCCGGAACAAAGCATCATTGGTATAGTAGGATATTTCTTTCTGATTTTATCCAATACATTATACAACCCGCGGTAATATTCAATATAAAAATGAGATTGCCGATCTTTTAGATATACAGAATATGCATTATAAATAATACTATTGCAATCCCATTTTATAAATGCAAGACCGGGATATTTTGTAAAAAGCTCATCTATAACTTTAAATACGAAATCCTGAACCTGAGGATTACTCATATCTAAAACAAGTTGATTACGGTAATAATATTCCTGACGTAATGGTTGCTTTACAACCCAATCAGGATGTTGTTCGTAAAGCTCGCTTTTAGGGCTTACCATTTCAGGTTCAATCCAAATACCGGATTTCACTTGCTGATCTTTTGCCTGTTGAACCAACCATCCTATACCATGCGGCAGCTTTTGCTTATTCTCCTGCCAATCTCCTAATCCTGTGCTATCTCCATTTCTGGGATATTTGTTTCCAAACCAGCCATCGTCAAGCAGAAACAAATCCACTCCCAGTTTTTTTGTGTCCGCAACGAGTTCTCCCAACTTTGGTTCATTGAAATCAAAATAGGTAGATTCCCAGTTATTTAACAAAGTAGGTCTGGAACCTTTTCCATCCAGCAGTTTATAATTTCTGGCCCAACGATGCATCCTGCGGCTGGCTTCCCCTTTTCCCATATCGGAAAAAGTGTAAACGAGAGGCGGTGTTTCAAACTTTTCCTCAGGCTTCAATTGATAATCGGAAGCATAATTATTTATTCCAGCAAGGATACGTAGGTTATCCTGGTGATCAACTTCAAAATCTATACGAAAATTGCCACTGTATTCCAACGCACCCAGCAGCACGTTTCCCTCATCTTCTGCAGAAGGCCGATCAAGAGAAACCATAAAAGCCGATGGCATAAATAAATCAGCACGAGTGCCTAATTTGGAATCCAGTGTTTTAATGCCATGCGTCAGGATATTCTCTTCTGGTTGCATTTCTCTCATTTTATCTCCATGGTATTGCCTCAAATAAAACTTATCACCTTTTAAATACAGGTTCGTTGATGCATATTTATGAAGTATTACATTGCCTTTTTCATTATGTTGGATAATACACCACTGTTCTATAACATCTTCTTCAAAATAGACTCTATAAAAAAGTTCCACCTGAAAATCGTAGACCGGATCTTTGAGCAAGACAGAAACAAGGCTTATATTACCGTCTATTCTTTGTGTAGAAGAACTTACATATTTCAAATCAAGCGAATTGTTTCCATCCTCATGTGTTACAGAGATGGCCGGTTCTGTAAGATTCCTGGAGCCTGAAGAAGAATAAGCAGCGGCGAGTACACCTGAATAATCCTTAGCCTGCCTGTAAAAGGAGTTTATTTTTGCATATTCATCTACATTAGAAAGTTTGATACCTAAATAAGCTGTAGTTACAGTACTATCACGAGAAACCTCCAAAACCAATGCATTATTTTTTGTAAGTATAGGTATCACCCTTTGCCCTAACGACAGCAGGGTTGATAAAATCAAGCCCAAACAAAAAAAAAGGGGTAGTATTTGCCGCATCGCAGGATTGTTTTTTTGCATTATTATATTATTTTAAGCGTACAGACCATGCCCATTATTTGCTGTACTAACTATTGTATCTTTTCCATTCATCTACCCTCTTTTCACAACCAACACCAGGGCATCATTCCCTTGTAACTGTATCGTTTTACCAACGGGCATTTTGCCATACAGGCTACCGGTTATTTTCCAACCGTCTTTTATATTGAGAACTGTACCTGCTTCCCTGGAATTATAATTTATAAGGATAATAATTTTTTCATCCATACTTAACTGATGCTCTGTTACAGCAATGTTTTCATCAGGCTGGGTGATTATGCGTTCATTAATAAAAGGCTTTGCGAACTCTTGGTAAATATTCCTGTATAATGGCTGCCCCTTATCAAAGGCCCCGGCTTGTTTTGCCAAATCCATTTCCAAAGGAAATGTTAGCAGATAAATCTTGCCCTTTCCATAACTTGCCTCCATAAATGCCGGATTACCATCTGGCTCGGCGGCAAGCACTGTGGCAGTTTTGTTGTTTATGATGTACTTTCTTTCAGAAGGCAACGAAAAATTAAGGCTGTCTCCTGATACGGTTGTGCCGATATATTTTATTTGATCTCTTCGTTTAATGTTGAGTAAAATTTCAATGCCCATTGGTTCAGTCAGCGAGGGCAGATATGCATCATCAATGGATATATAAAGCGATGAACCTTGTTTTACTTTCTCCAATAACTTCTTCCAGCAATCATTAAACACAGGGTCAATACCTTTGATGGATGGCATTAAATATAAAGAAGCATCTTTTAAATCTTGGTTGGATTTTTGAAAGCTGATATCGAATCCTGCCTGCTTTGCCAGAATAAAACTGGAATAAGCTGCTGCCCATCCATCCTGGTTATTGGTTAATATACACACAGCTTCGGTTTTACGTGCCGGTAAAGCAGCAAATGGAAGATTATCAATAAAGTTGCTGAACTTTTTAAGCTCGCCCAGCACCGGTTTGGGACTCCGGTTTTCTTTAATCAAACCCAGTTCCTGCTCTACCGATGCATAAATATATGGTGGGTAATCGAACTTTGTTTGGTCATACGCACACCACCAGAAGGTACCTTTACAATCGTTAGCCCAATTAGAAAACAATGCTGTTCTGGCAAAAGCTGATTTTTCTTTTTCGCCGCTTGTCATGGGCCCCATTACACCTGTTTCTTCTACCAAACTTGGCTTTCCCCCAATATCGGCATACATCGTATTTTCTGCTGCCCCATGCAGTATGGTACGCATAGTGTTGATGCCGTCTTGATTTGCATAAGCTGTAAACAAAGAGTACGGATGAGTAGTCACCACATCACACAAAGCAGCTTGGTCTTCTATCCTCCATACGGCATTATTATCCGGGCTTAGACTATGCATGCCGGAAACAACCGGTCTCGTATTATCCGCACTGAGTATTGCTCCGGAAATAACAGAAGTCCAGGTATAAGCCTGATGATAATCGTTAAGCTTTTCCATTACATTGCATTCATTACCCAGATCCCAAGCTATAATTGCTTCTTGGCTTTTAAGCCGGTTGACGAAAGTGCTGACAAATTTTTGTTGCCAAAATAATGAAATGGGGTCGGAAAGAATGTTCTTTCCCTCTAATGCCGGTGGTACATACAACTGCCCGCTCATCCAACCAGTAACTAACCCAACCACCAATTTCAGTTTATATTTTTTTGCGAGAGCTGCCACGGTCTCAAAATGCTGCAGTTGTATTTCACTCACCCCATTTTGCCCCGCCGGTGTAAAAGGCAACGGACCATCTTTAAAAGCGATATATTTTCTTTTGCCCTCACCGCTGTAAATTTGATATATCGGCTGAAAATCCGGCCACAGAGGGAATATACGCAAGTATTTTATGCCGTTTGAGGATAGCTGTTTAAAATCTTCTTCTATCACTTCCGGTTGCCAATCACTCCACATATGTGTGCCCGCATGAGAAGCCCAATAGTTACAGCCAATCGCAAACGTTCCTCTTTTGGCAAAAGGATATTCTTGTGCCGATACTATTGCAAATGCAGTAAAAGCAAAAACAATAAGTATAACTTTCTTAAAACAATACATACGTATAAACATTATATTAAATTAGATAAAATTATAGTATAATTATAAAACAGCCTCTTTAGTACCGTATCCTTTTAGAAATGCAAACTTTGCTTTTCATAAAATATATTTAAAATTTTATTAATTTAAATAAAAATCATAAACCCTAACTCTCAAGTCTTATAGCCATTATTTTCTTTTGTCGAAAAAGTCACTAAGTGAATATAAGTTCGTATTCAATTCTTTCATCTTATCCATCAACGGAGAATAAAGTTGATAGTCTGTTGCTACAATTCCCTTGTTGGAATCATAGTTCGAAGGATCTACTTTTTTATTTTCCGGATCATTATCCTGGTATTTGAACCAATGGGCACCCACGCAATTACCTGACTCCAAAAGTGCCAGCATAAAATTTTGATAAAACAGCCCCCTGTCGTTCTGTGTTTTTACAATCCACCCGGCACCTGCGTAATTGGGCAAGCCAGAGTCTTCTCCTTTGGTATACCATTCCGTAACGATAAATGGTCGTCCGCTCCAGTCACTCCAGTTTTTCATATCTTGAGTTACCGGTGTCCAGACTCTGTAGTAATTAATAGCAATTATATCTACATACTTACCCATTGCCTTTAAAAAAGGTTTCACCTTCAGCTCATAAAAATGTAACCGGCTACCGAGGTAAAGATGATTCGGATCATATTTCCTGATAGCTTTTGAAACAATGGAATAATATCTATCTGCTATCACACCGAGAAACTCATGACGGATGGAATCGTTAATATTTTCTTTGGTAAGGTGCTGATTAGCCAGCCATTTTTTTGCGGCAATGCAGCCTGGGTCTGTTGTATCTTTTTTATTGAGATATCGGTCCAATGCAGTTCGTTCAAAAGGCAACTCATTATCAGAAAAATAGCCAAACAGATTTTTATCATCCTTGTTTTTTGTAAGATCCTTTGCAAACTCATCACAAAATGATTCGAACTCAGGATCAAAAACAAAAATAGTTTTATCTGGATATCCTATATGTCCTGATTCCTGATAAGTTCCACCACGTTTTTTCCCGTAGGTACTCATAAAATCTTTGATAATGGTATAAGATATGGGATGAGAACGTTGCAACGGATCTTCCTTAAAATACTGGTATTTACTCCAGGCTCCCAGAGAATTAAAACCATTCTCTAACAGTAATTCGTGCGTAGCTTTTGACCATTTTGCAGTACTGCCATATAGTTGTTGTGCGTATATTCCTTGTTTTTCAGATTCTCCCGGCAATACAGCCACCACGCCAACATTTATGAATGCATTGCCCTCAGGATCTACATTCCACCAACGTCCTTTATCGTTTACGACATAATAAAAACCTGTTTTTTTAAATTTCAGGTCGGTTCTCCCTCCATACATATCCAGTTGGGGCTCCCTGCCCTTTTGAAAACCCTTCAATGTTGCTATCGTACGTGTTGCGTACTCGTTCCATGGCATATATTCCTTTTCCTGAGATTTCACATTCCTTGACATCACATGTTCTGTATACTCTTCAAGATGAGGTTGTGCACTTGTTTGGGTTATTCCAGATAAGAAATTAGCAATACAAATAGCCGCAGCCCATAACATCATCTTACTTATATTCATTTTAAATTATATTAAATTTTATAAATCATGTACAATACAGCCGGTATCATTTTATTGAATTGCCGCTTACACGAACGCCGGCTTTCATCACAACTAATAACAGAAACAAATTATACAGGATACAGGTATCAGTTTCATTATTTTATTCTTTGCGATGTGTTACAAAAAATTATTGAACCCCTGAAAGCACACCATAAAAAGCTGCTTTTTTTTCGTAATTATTATTGAAAAGTAAAGGCCAATCGGGCCTGTTATAAAAACTTGTAATCCAAGAATCAATATCCCCGATTTCCCAGGTGGTGATACCGTATTGCTGAGACTTAGGAATAGCGTTATAGGCTTTTACAAGCATTTTGTATTTATCAGATTGTTTTTGGGCAATGACGCTGTTGTATACCATAGATTGATCATTATAATAATTTAATGAAATATCTAATTCAGAAATATGCACTTTTAAACCTGTTGCTGCAGCAGTACGAATTGCATTTTGAATACTTGTATCTGCTTTTGTTATATCTGTGTGCATTTGTAACCCTATTCCGTCAATGGGAACTCCTTTTGCTTTTAAACCGGCCAGCATATCGAGAATCACATATCTTTTTTGGGGACTCCATTCACTTCCGTAATCATTATAAAATAAAAGAGCAGAACTATCTGCTTCATGAGCATATTGAAACGCTCTTGCTATATAGCCCGGTCCTAACTTCTGGTACCAGAGACTCGTTGCTCTATAGTAACCCGTACCATCATTGGCAATTGCTTCATTTACCACATCCCAAGAAGCTACTTTACCCTTAAAATGTGATACAACCGTTTGAATATATGTTTTCATTATATTTTCCCATGCAGTTGAATCTCCCGTAAAATTTGTTAACCACGTTGGTAAAGATTGGTGCCATATTAAAGTATGGCCATGTACCCGAATATTATTTCTTGTGGCAAAATTTACAAGTGTATCTGCATCTGCCCATACATAAGTATTCTGTGCAGGATGCAAATAAGCTATCTTCATCGCCGTTTCGGCCGTAACACTCTTTGCTTGTGTTAACAGAACATTGGTATATGCAAGGTTCCTGTTTAATTTTGCCACATTAACAGCAAAACCAAATGGGAATGGCAATTGTTTTAAGCTGGTATCTCCAGAAGTTACAATATTATAATTTGTAGATGTATTCTTTTTTGAACATGCAAATGAGATGCTTACTAATAAGAATACAAAAACAGTAAATGAAATATAAAATTTTTTCATATACATTTTTATTTTACTTTATTTTTGTGTCGTTAGTTTTTTAATTGCAACTGCATAACGCTTTCCTAATTCTCTTGCAGACGGTGTATCAAAATGCAGTTTATCTCCTTTGTCTTTTAATCCTTCTGCACTTACAACCGCAGTAAAAGAAATTTGATTAGGCACATCATTCAGTATAGCATTAATAATAGTATTTTTGTTAAAATGGCCTATCTCTCCAACAATAAAGGGTAATTGAGGATTATGAAATGTATTTCTAAACCTTTCAACCAACTTTTTAAGCTTATCCATATAAAGTGTTGCCCCTTTTGTATTGTTATCGGCTTCTCCCTGATGCCAAAGTATTCCTTTTAAAATGCCCGATTGGACGGCAATGAATGTTCGCTTAACAGCATCGTCATACGGATGGCCTGTTAAATAGGCTGAATCTGGGTTCCATACACTAATAGAAGAACCGCCCCATGCACAAGGCACCAAACCAATTTTGATGTTCGGATTGTTTTTTACCATTTCTTGAGCAAAAGCAATGGCAGGACCAACACCTGCTATATCCGGTTTATCAAAGTGTACGGGATCTGTTGCGAGAACCCACTGGTTACTTTTATCCAGCATAAAAATCTGCGGATGCGTTTGCTTACTAATAGAATCTAATACACCACGGCCGGCCATATTAGACTGACCTGCGAGTAAGTATATATGAAAGGCGGTATCAGCCACCTGACTAAAACAAATGGTTGATAATACAATCATCAATAAAGTACTAATTATTTTTCTCATTTCTTTTATTTCTTTTCCCAAATGTCGGTTCTGAAAGGCGATGCAGGCAATCCTTCTTTATTATACAGATTACAACCCATCGGATTATTAGCCCAGGCATAACGTACTGCAACCGGTTTTACAACAGCATCATTCCAAACGATTACTTTATCTCCTTCTATTAGAGCTGTTGCCCAAATAAATTTTTTGTCTTCTCCTGCAATAGCAAATTGTTTTAGTTCGCCATTTTTAGCTACCAAGCCACTACCTATATTGGTGAACGATACAATAATTTTGTTGCCTTCTGTTTTCATTGATTTATAAACAGGTCCGCTGTACACTACATTATTTTCATGGTAAGCAATTTTTTCTGCAGCTAATGCCAGTCTGTTCCCCACTTCTTTTTTGTTAAGCGGATGTATATCACCCGCCTCTCCAATATCAATAGTTACAGCCAATGCTGTATTGGGAACTGCTTGCGTTGTTTTTAACTGCGATTCACGTATCCATGCCCACCCACCTTCCGAAGGCTCTTGGGATACTGCCATAAAATTGGCTAACTGAACAATCAGAAAAGATAAATTGCCAATCTGCCAGTGGTTGCGCCAATCATTAATTAAAGCAGGCAATAATTTTTGGTATTCCGCCGCCTTGCTTGCATTTGCTTCTCCCTGATACCATGCAAAGCCCTTAATTGTATAGGGAATTACTGGTGCTATCATTGCATTAAATAATGTTGCGGGCTGATAATACATCCGTGTAAATTCATTTACAGGCATTGCCGGCATTACGGCGCCCACTTCATATTGCCATTTTCCCTTTAAACTTATTTCTTCAGTGCCCGTAATAAGCCTGTAACTTATGTTGCCCATATCACCATTAAACCCGCCACTGCCGTCGGTATCTGTTATTCTTACGGTTATTACATTTTTACCCGGCTTTAATATTATTGAAGGTACTTTATAACGCCTCGGCCAATATTTGTTGGGAGTACTGCCCACTTTAATACCATTCACGTAAGTAGAATCCGTATCATCTAATGTTCCTAATTCAAGAACAGCATCTTTACCTATTTGTTCTTGACCAAGCATTACTTCTTTTCTTACCCAGACAACGCCGTCTACATTCGGTGCACCTTGGCTTTCCCAAAAACCCGGAACCTTCATCGTTCTCCATTTAGACGCATCATAATCAGGATTGGCCCAAGTAATCTTATCCATAAAACCTTTATCATTTTCCCGTGCTTTCTCGTACCAATTATCCTGAATGGTTTTATCTTTCTGTACAACCGAATTGAAATGAGCGGTGTCTTTAAAGTAATTGTATTGATTCAGGTAATAAGGAAACTCTCGTAAACTTTCCGCACTTATCCATGCTTCTGCAGGTGTACCTCCCCAACTTGTATGAATTACTCCAACCGGCACTTTATATTTTTCGTATAAATTTTTTGCCATATAATAGGCTACAGCGCTAAAGCCAAGTATATTGGAAGGATTTGCTTGTTTCCATTTTC
>Ga0182038_10000617_pt1 | contig 18183 bp, 12 predicted proteins | sample sta12Can44000108_FD_125976 | JGI IMG/M metagenome (GOLD analysis project Ga0182038, IMG submission 125976) | Lab enrichment of tropical soil microbial communities from Luquillo Experimental Forest, Puerto Rico - statanox.12C.anox.44.000.108 | ecosystem: Environmental > Terrestrial > Soil >...
CGCTGGTCAGCGCCTCGTCGCGAAAACGCCGCTCGAGCTCGGCCACGAGGTTGCGCAACTGATCATCCGACAGCTGCGAGACGTCGCGGCCCAGCAAAGCAAATCGCTCTCGCGCCTGCGCGAGACCGGCAGCATCGCGTCTGTCTCAACCAATTTCGAGGCGGCTCGGACGTTTGCACCCAATAGTTTCGGTGTACTGACGATTTCGCCTGAGCTGGCGCACGCAAATCTCCCCACGATGACCTATCTCGGTCAGCGCTGAACCTGGCGGGGCGACAATCAGTCGCGAGCGAAAGCGCGGCCGCTCGCAAAGTTGTCGGATAATCCGGGACCGAGGAACGCGCCATCCCGATTGGTCCTGTTCACCAGCTCATGAGCCGGCGTAGCTGGGGTGTTTTCTTGTGCTGGTCGGTGTCCATCCGTTCGAGCAGGGTATCGAGTTCGTCGATCGCCTCGAACAGATAGGGGCCCTTGTTGAGCATGACGCATTCGGCACGCGCGGCCATCGCCGCGTCGGTCATCTCGCCGCGCGATGGCGTCCCCTTCTTGATCAGATGTTCGAGGACCTGGGTCGCCCAGATCACCGGAACATGGGCGGCCTCGCCGATCCAGAGGATTTCCTCCTGCATCTCGGCCATGCGGCCGAAGCCGATCTCGACCGCAAGATCACCGCGCGCAATCATGATACCAGTCGGTTGCTGCCCCGCTGCCTGGACGACGAGGTCGGGCAGGTTATGCACCGCTTGCTTGGTCTCGATCTTCAGGATCAACGACAGCGACTTCCAGTCGCTCGGACGTCGCTCGGCGAGCGCATCCTGGAGCATCATTACATCGGCAGCCGACTGGACGAACGAGAATTCTATGCCGTCGGCGTGGGCAGCGACGAAGTCGAGATCGACCCGGTCCTTGTCGGTGAGCGCCGCAATCTGCAGATCGGTGTCGGGGAAGTTCAAGCCCTTCTCGGGTTTCAGGCGAATGCCCTTGGCGACGACTGAAGTAACCCGGGCCAGGACACCCCACTCTTCGACCCGTTCTACCTCGGCACTCAGCTTGCCATCGTCGACGAAGAGGCGATCGCCAACCTTGGTCGCCCCCAGCGCCTCGGGTAGCGTGCATTCGACCGCGAAATGCCGGCCATGGATATGAACTCGGTCGAGCCCGCCAGGCGGGACGATCGCGAGCATCGCGGCCTTTTCGATCCTCTCATGTCCCTCGGGGTGGCGCACCTTACCGGTCCGTATTTTGGGGCCAGCGAGGTCCATCAGGATCTTGAGGCGCCGGCCGGTCGCCTTCTCCGCCGCGCGCACGTGGTCAATCATCCGCCGCCAGCAATCGGCGTCATCGTGCGCGCAGTTGATGCGGACCGCTTCGATGCCTCGTTCCGCGAGCGCCACCATGAACGAAGGTTCGTCGGCGGCCTCTGTCGGACAGGTGACGAGCAGGGCGATCGGCCGAAAGGACGCCGAACTACCCAAAAGCTCATGGGTGCGCTCGGCCAGTCGACGCTCGCCGGCGAAAAAGGCTTCGCTCGATGGTCCCTTTTCCGGGGTGAGGCCGGCGAGCGCGGCGAGTGCCGCTTTCACCGCCGCTAGCGCCGGCAGAACCCGACTTTCTAGCCGGCCGAGCGACGACAGACCCAGCACCATCAGGGGGCGCTGCAGCGGCCGGAGATCGCGATGGCGGAGCGCCAGATAATGCGCGAGGTTCGCGGCGCTTTCCTCGAAGCCCTCCTGAGCGATGTGGCCTGCCCAGGCCGCCGCCTGCGCATCGCCCTCGCGACGGACAGCGGCGTTGAGCGCATCGATTTCCTGGTATAGGGCTGCTGCCTCGATCATGACTAAGTCCTCCTGCGCGGCCCGCTCCGATGAGGGGTGCCCTGTCGTGCTCGGCCCCACGGTTTCGCTAAGCGGGGTTAAAGATCCTGATCCCGAGATCGGTGCGAATCTGAGGTGGAAAGTATTTTAATGTAATTGGCTCGATCGAAGCCGGCGGGATTGGGCATCGCGCCGCGTCTCATTTTGCCGCGGATGCTGTCGACGGACTCGATATTCCGCGCTTCGAGCCAGCGTTCGAGACCAGCAACAAGGTTTGTCATATGCTCGATGCCGTGACGCAGTAGCGAAGATGTCGTCATTACTGCGTCGGCTCCGACCAGCAGGAACTTGATCACCTCATCAACGCTGTCGACGCCGGTGCTCGCCGCAAGTGCGGCATGGACATTTCCGGCCAGGACTCCGATCCATAGCAAAGGCAGGCGAATCTCGGCCGGATCACTCAAGCTGATGTCCCGCTGCAGGCGGAGTTGGACCAGGTCGATGTCCGGCTGGTAGAAGCGATTGAACAGCGTGAACCCATCCGCTCCTGCCGCGTCGAGCGCGCGGATGAGGTGGCCCAAGGCGCTGAAATACGGACTGAGTTTGACGGCGACAGGGATGGAAATGGCAGCCGTCACTGCCTTCACCGTGTCGAGATAGGCGTCTTCGACCTGAGAACCGGTCAGACGCAGGTCGGAGGCAATGAAATAGGCGTTGAGCTCGATCGCACTGGCGCCGGCCTGCTCGACCATGCGGGCGTAATCGCGCCAGCCTGACGGGCTGATCCCATTGAGGCTCGCGATCACTGGGATGGCGACCGCCTCGCGCGCCCGTCGGATGACATCGAGGTAGTCGCGCGGCTCGCTCCAATTGCACATCGCGGCCGGAAAATAGGAGAGCGCCTCGGCGAAGCTCTCACTCGGCGCCGTGGTAAGCCGTTCGATCCTCGCAGCCTCGGCTTCGATCTGTTCCTCGAAGATCGAGGGCAGCACGACCGCGGCCGCGCCGCAATCCTCGAGGCGCCGGATGTTGTCGAGATCGAGTGTCAGCGGCGAGGCCGACGCAATCAAGGGGTTCTTGAGCTTGAAACCGAGATATGCCGTCGTGAGGTCCATCGGCCGGCCTTCCCTTGGTTCACGCCCCGCCGGGCGCCGGATGGAAGCGGCTCGCCGCCCAGCCGGCCATCTCCTCGTAGGTGCGATACTTCTCGTCGACCCCGGCCTGAGCCATCGTCAGCAGCTCTTCAGCCTCGTGCGGCCGAAGCTGCGAGAGCGCCTTGTAGCGGAGTTCGTTATAAGCGTAGTCGCGGAAGCGGATCGTCGGGCGGGGCGAGTCGAGGCGGAACGGGTTTTCGCCGATGGCCCGCATTGCCGGATTGTAGCGGAACAGCGGCCAGTAGCCGCAAGCGACGGCAAGGTCCTGCTGGTGCAGGCCTAGCCGCATGTCGATGCCGTGGGCGATGCAATGACAATAGGCGAGGATGAGAGACGGCCCCGAATAGGCTTCGGCCTCGCGGAAAGCCAGCAACGTCTGCTGGAGGTTGGCGCCCATCGCGACCTGCGCCACATAGACGTTGCCATAGGCGATCGCCTGAAGTGCCAGGTCCTTGCGCGCCACCCGCTTGCCCGCAGCGGCGAATTTGGCGATCGCGCCGAGCGGCGTCGCCTTAGAGGCTTGGCCACCGGTATTGGAGTAGACCTCGGTGTCGAGCACCAGCACGTTCAGGTCACGGGCTGACGCCAGTACGTGATCCAGTCCCCCATAGCCGATGTCGTAGGCCCAGCCGTCGCCGCCGACGATCCAGATACTGCGGCGAACCAGGTGATCCATCACGGACAGAAGGTCCTTCGCAATCGGATTCTCGAGAAGCGCCTCCAGGCGTCGGGCCAGCTCCGCCACACGCGCACGCTGCGCGCGGATCTCCGACTCTTGCACCTGCGGGGCGCTCAGGATCTCATCGACCAGTGCGGCGCCGAGCTCGTCCCGCAAGCCTTTCGCGAGCGTCTTCGCGACCTCCAGATGCTTGTCCGCCGCCAGGCGGAAGCCGAGCCCGAACTCCGCGTTGTCCTCGAACAGCGAGTTCGACCAAGCCGGTCCGCGGCCTTCCTGGTTCTTTGTCCAAGGGGTGACCGGCAAATTGCCGCCGTAGATCGACGAGCAGCCTGTGGCATTGGCGATCTGGGCGCGGTCGCCGAAAAGCTGAGACAGGAGCTTGAGGTAAGGAGTTTCACCGCAGCCAGCGCAGGCGCCGGAGAACTCGAACAGCGGCTCGAGGAACTGCACGCCGCGCACATTGGCGAAATCAACCCGCGCCCGGTCATTGACCGGCAGCGCCTCGAAGAACGCCACGTTGCGCCGCTCCGGCTCGATCAGCGGCAGCCGGTCGCGCATGTTGATCGCCTTGAGGTCAGGGTCGGTCGCGCTGTGGGCGGGACAAATCTCGACGCACAACCCGCAGCCCGTGCAGTCCTCGACGTAGAACTGTAGCGAGAAGCGCACATCCGGGAAACCGCGCACATTGATCGGCGCCGATTTGAACGTGGCTGGGGCGCCGTCGAACTTGTCTGCGTGATTGTATTTCGCACGAATGACGGCGTGCGGGCAGACGAAGCTGCATTGCCCGCATTGGATGCAGATGTTCGGCTCCCATACGGGCACGGAATCGGCAAGGTTGCGCTTCTCGAAAGCCGCTGTCCCCGAAGGAAAGGTGCCGTCGACCGGCATCAGGCTCACTGGGATCTCGTCCCCGCGCGCTTCGAACATCTTGGCGGTAACGGTTCGGACGAATTCCGGCGCCTGCGCCGGCACAACAGGCGCGCGGTCCCAGCGGCTCGTCGCATCGGCCGGAACCCTAACCTCGTGCAAGCGGTCGAGCGCGCCGTCGACCGCCCGGAAATTGCGCTGCACCACCTCCTCGCCCTTTTCGGCGTAGGTCTTGCGGATCGAAGCCTTGATGCGAATGATCGCCTCGTCCTTCGGCTGCACACCGGAGATCGCAAAAAAGCAGGTCTGCAGAATGGTGTTGGTGCGGCCCCCTAGACCCACCTCCTGCGCCGCCTTCGAGGCGTCGATGACGAAGAAGCGAAGCTTCCGCTCGATGATCTGCTGCTGCATCGCGCGCGGCAGATGGGTCCACACCTCGTCGACCCCATAGGGGCTGTTGAGAAGAAAGGTGCTTCCCGGCTCTGCCAGCCCCAGCACGTCCTGGCGCTCGATGAAATTGAACCGGTGGCAGGCCACGAAATTGGCTTCGCGGATGAGATAGGGCGCCCGGATCGGCCGCGGCCCGAAGCGCAGGTGCGATATCGTCTGCGCTCCCGATTTGTGCGAATCATAAACGAAGTAGCCCTGAGCGTAGAGCCCTGCCTCTTCGGCGATGATCTTGACGCTGTTCTTGTTGGCGCCGACGGTGCCGTCCGCGCCGAGCCCGTAAAAGACCGCCCGTACAACCTCCGGCGGCTCGATCGTGAAGCTGCGGTCGTAGGCGAGGCTCGTATGGGAGACATCATCCTCGATGCCGAGGGTGAACCCGTTCCTGGGCTCGGGCTGTGCCAGCTCGTCGAACACAGCCTTGGCCATAGACGGGTTGAAATCTTTGGACGCGAGCCCGTAGCGGCCGCCGATGACGCGCGGCATCATCTGGTGCGCGCCGCTGGCGACCCCCTGCACCAGCGCGGTCACGACATCGAGATAGAGCGGCTCGCCAGGCGCGCCCGGCTCCTTGGTCTGCTCGATCACGGCGAGCCCTCGGCAGGTCGGCGGCACCGCGGCGACAAAGGCCTCGCCGGCAAAGGGCCGGTAGAGCCGCACTTGGATGACACCGACCTTTTCGCCGCGCGCTTGCAAGGCCGCGGCCGTCTCGCGCGCCGTCTCAGCGCCAGTGCCCATCGCCACGACCACCCGCTCGGCGTCGTGCGGGCCGAAATAATCGAACAGATGGTACTGCCGGCCGGTCAGCGCGGCGAAGCGGTCCATGGCAGACTGAACCGCCGCTGGGACGCGCGCGTAAAAGGGGTTCACCGACTCCCGCGCCTGGAAAAATGTATCCGGGTTGTGGGCGGTGCCGCGGACGAAGGGGCGCTCGGGATCGAGTGCCCGCTTGCGGTGCGCACGCACGAGATCCGGATCGATCATTGCGCGGATCTCATCGTCGCCAAGAAGTGCCAAGGTATTGATCTCGTGCGAGGTACGGAAGCCGTCGAAGAAATGGACGAAGGGGATACGCGTCTCGAGCGTCGTCGCCTGGGCGATCAGCGCGTTGTCATGGGCTTCCTGCACCGAAGCCGAGGAGAGGAATGCGAAGCCGGTGGTCCGCGCTGCCATCACATCGGAATGGTCGCCGAAAATCGAAAGCGCCTGCGTCGCGACGGACCGGGCGGCAATGTGAAACACCGTCGCCGTCAGCTCGCCCGCGATCTTGTACATATTGGGCAGCATCAGCATCAGGCCCTGCGACGAGGTGAAGGTCGTGGTCAACGCGCCCGACTGCAGCGCTCCATGCACCGCGCCGGCGGCGCCGCCCTCGCTCTGCATCTCCTGGACGACGGGCACATTGCCCCAAATGTTCTTGATCCCCAGCGCCGACCACTCGTCGGCAACCTCCGCCATCGTCGAGGACGGGGTGATGGGATAGATCGCGCAGACCTCGTTGACGCGATAGGCGACATGGGCGACGGCCGTATTGCCGTCCATTGTCGCGGTTTGCTGGCTCATCACATCCGTCCTTCGCTGCGCCGCCGCGACATCGCAGTCCGCGGGGGCACTTATCATGCCGGCTCGGCAATCATTTCGATGGCATGGCAGGGGCATTGTTCGAAACAAACGGCGCAGCCGGTGCATCTGCTGTAGTCGTAGCGGTAGCGGCGCCCTGGGCCGAGCTTGACGATGGCGTCGTCCGGGCAGGCCGCCCAGCAATTGTCGCATTCGAAACAATTGCCGCAGGATAGGCAGCGTTGCGCCTCGTACCGCGCTTTCTTCTCGCTGAGGCCCGCCACGACTTCTTCAAACCCGCTCAGCCTCTGGGCGATTGCCAGCTCTTTTTCGGCCGCGCGATCGGCGTCGCTGAAGACCGGCAGGTTCAGCATTTCGAAGGAAACAAGGGGCGCCCTGGCGGGTTCGGCATACCCCTTTCCGGTGAGCCATCCATCGATGTTGCGGGCGGCGCGCTTGCCGTGGCCAACCGCGGTGGTGACGGTACGCTCGCCGGGCACCATGTCGCCCCCGGCGAAGATGCCGGCGTGTCCGGTCATCATATTGGGGCCGACGATGACCATGCCATCCGGCTTGAATTCGATGCCGGGCACGCGCTTTAAGAAGCCGCTGTCGGTCTCTTGGCCGAGCGCCAGCACGACGGCATCGGCCTCGAGGGTCTCAATCTCCCCGGTTGGCTGCGGCCTCCCCGCCGCATCGAGACTCATCCGCTCGACCGTGAGGGCCGGTCCGGCGATTTCTTTGATGCTTGCCAACCATTTGATCTTGACCCCCTCGGTGATCGCCTCATCGGCCTCGAAGGGATAGGCAGACATGTGAGCGCGGTCGCGGCGATAGATGATCAGCGCCTCGGAGGCGCCGAGCCGCCGGGCAGTGCGCGCCGCGTCCATCGCCGTATTCCCGCCGCCATAGACGACGACGCGGCGGCCGAGGCGCGGCGCCCCGCCGGCCTCGACATCGCGCAGCAGCGTCATGGCGTCGAGCACCTTGGCGGCGTCCCGCGCCGGAATGTCGACATGGCGGCTGACATCGGCTCCGATCGCGATGAAGACCGCATCAAAGCGTCCGGCATCGCGCTCCGCGACGACATCTTCGACTTTGTGATTGAACGTCATCCGCACGCCCATTTCCTCGATCCGGCGGATCTCCTTCATCACATCGGTGCGCGGAAGGCGATAGGCGGGGATGCCGAAGTGCATCATGCCGCCGGGAACCGGCCCGGCCTCGTGGATCTCAACCGCATGGCCGAGGCGCGCTAGGTGGTAAGCGGCGGAGAGCCCGCTCGGCCCGGCGCCGACGACGAGGACGCGCTTGCCGCTAGGCGGCGCGTCGATCGGCAGCCTCCACCCCTCCGCCGCCGCGAGGTCGCCGAGAAAGCGCTCGACCGCGTGAATGCTGACCGCGGCGTCGAGCGCATCACGATTGCACGATTGTTCGCAGGGGTGGTAGCAGACCCGGCCGTGCACCGCCGGCAACGGGTTGTCGCGCACCAGCAGCTCCCAGGCGGCGCGGTAGTTGCCCGCCTGGGCAAGGGCGAGCCAAGCTTGGATGTTCTCGCCGGCGGGACAAGCGTTGTTGCAGGGCGGCAGCAGGTCGACATAGACCGGGCGCCGGGTGCGGAAGGGGCCTGTGCCCTTCTCGCGGGTGAGATCGACAACAGGCATCAGGTCTCGTTGCTTCCGGTTCACGGCTCACCTCCACTCACAAGTGGCGCTACGCCGAGATGGAAAACTTCGCGAGGAGCCAATCGAAAACGGCTGCGTGATAGAGTGTTAAGGCGCCCATCTGGCAGTGCCCAGCGCCACCCGATGGCCCATCGAAAATCCGTGTGGTCACGCTGCGCGCGTTGGCGAGTGCCTTCTCGAAGGCCGCCGTCTGGCTAAACGGAATGAAATGATCCTCGGTACCCGCCAGAATCAGTACGTCTTGCCGGATGCGACTGGCGACAGGCGCGAGAGTGTAAGCAGCGCATGCCTTGGCGCTCTCATCGACGTCCTTGGTGCCCATGGTCCACCGCGCATTGTTGTACGCCCACGAAACGCCAATATTCTTCAGCGCCTTGGGATTTTTCGCTGCGGCTAAGAGTGGACTCGCCACCTCACCGAAATCGTAGCAGGTGTCGTACGCCACTACACCGTCGATGCGTTCTTCGAAGGCAGCGGCGCGTGGCGCGAAATAGCCGCCCATGCTCATGCCGATGAGTACAATCCTCAAAGGTTTGGCGTGAGTATGGAGAAATTCGTCGAGCACCGCTTTAACCGGCTTCTCCCATTCCGGTGTGTACGTAAGGCCGTACTTGCGCAGCGCCTCGCCTTGGCCTGGTCCTTCGTAAGTCAGCACAGAATAGCCACGCTTAAACGCTGCCTCGGCGAAATTTGGATAGTATTCCTCCAGAATCGAGTCGAAGCCGCCGCCAAACATGAGTAATGGCTTCGTCTCAGCCCCTCGCGGTCCCGCGTAGTACAACACTCGCAGGCTCTCCGTGCCATAGGGTGTGGTGATGCGTTCGTAGCGGACGCCGAGCGTGTCCAGGCCCTTAAAGAAATAGCTACTTGTCTTCTCGAACGATTCCGGACGCTTGGGATCGTCGGGCGGCAGCAGAAACTCGGCCATGCGCTGGTACGTAGAAGCGCGCATGTAGGCCCCGCCTTTGCTGAGGGAATCCTGCGTGCGCTCGGCCAGCGCGAGTACGCGCTCGGCCGTGGCCTTCCACGCGGTGTACCAACTCTGTACGTCACCTTCGGCGATGACCTTCACCGTCTCCAGAACTTCGCCCAGGTCGGCGCAGTTGGCGAGGATGTACCCAGCATTCCGCAACGTCTCATAGTGGAATGTCTGGTTGGCGAAGAAACGGCCTCTTGGGATGACCACTGGCGCGGGAGCTGTTATTGCTATTGTATCCGTGCTTTTCATGTGTTCTCTCCTATTCTTTTAGATTTTCATATCAAATCAATATCCGATCGACCTCATCGAGCGAAATTTCGTCTTGTCGCCGGTCGTAAAGCTTGATCGTCCGTGGGCTCTCGTGGTTGACACGGGCGGGCTGCAGTGACGGACATCTTCGCGAGGGGGAGTTGAGCGGATAGACAGTCAAGGCCGCACTGACCTCCATTGACCGAGGTGGATTGCTCGAACCGGAAGCCGCCGAGGGCACGCGATCGAGATAGCCCGTCGCGGCGCAGGTGGCGATCGGCTATGGGCTGTTTGCTCCTGACATCAGCTGGTAGAGCCGCTCGACATCGGCGCGCCGGCACAGCTCGGTGCCGGCTCCAAAGAGCGCCGCTGTCCCCGCCGCCATGCCAAAGCGAACGGCTTCGGGCAAGGGCAGTCCGCGGCAAAGACCGAGAACAACTCCTGCCAGCATGCTGTCCCCAGCGCCGACTGTGCTTTTTGCCTCGACCGGGATCGCGGCAAAGCGCTCGCACCCGTCGGTGGTGGCCAGGAGTGCGCCCTCGGCGCCGAGCGACAGGACAACGATCTCGCTGCGGCCCTCTTCGACGATCTGCCGTGCCGCCCGCTCCTGATCGCCCTCCGAGCGGATTTCCCGCCCGCTCAAGTCCTCCAGCTCGCGCAGGCTCGGCTTCAACAAATAAATGCCGCCACCGGCTTTTTTCAGCGCCGAACCGGAGGTATCGAGGATCAGCCGCTTGCCGAGCTTCTTTGCAAGCTCGGCCACTCGCGTGTAAAAATCGTCGGATACGCCGATCGGCAGGCTGCCGCTGGCGACAATAAAGTCCGCTTTTGGCGCCAGCAGCGAAAGTTCGTCGAGGCAGCGTTCCTGGTCTCGCTCGGAAATTTCGGGTCCCGGCAGGATGAACCGGTACTGCCTGCCGGTCTCGCGCTCATCGACGGCGAGGCTCTCGCGGGTGAACCCGGCGATTGCGATCGGGTGATGAGCGACGCCCTCCTGCTCCAACAAGTGCCGGATCATTTCGCCCGCCGCTCCGCCGGCGGGGAAGATCGCGATCGCACCACCTCCCAGCGCATGGACCCCGCGGGCGACATTGATCCCGCCACCTCCCGGATCATAGCGCGGCGCTGCACAGCGGAGCTTGTGAGCCGGCACTACCCGATCCGTCGCGGTGGCGATGTCGAGCGCGGGGTTCATCGTCAATGTGACGATCGGCTGCATGGAGAACCCCTACTGGGCGGCAACCGGGCGAGCGGATGCCGTCTGCTCGGCCTCGTACACAGCGGTGATCGTGTGCAGCAGGCTCGCCGCGGTGACGCTGATCGAGTCGATCCCGAGCCTGGCGAGGAACTGCGCAATCTCCGGATAATTCGCCGGCGCCTCGCCGCAGATTCCGACGTGACGATGGTTGCGCTTGGCGCCGGTCACGGAGAGCCGCAGCATTTCGAGCATGCCGGGGTCTCGTTCATCGAAATCGAAGGCAACGATCTCGGAATCGCGGTCGACCCCCAAGGTCAATTGCGTCAGGTCGTTGGAGCCGATCGAAAAGCCGTCGAACTGCTGGGCGAAGGCGTCGATCTGGATGACGTTGTTGGGGATCTCGCACATCACGTAGATCTCCAAGCCGTTCTCGCCGCGTTTGAGCCCGTGCTCCGCCATTGTCGCGATCACCTGCTCGGCTTCCGCAACGCGGCGGCAGAACGGCACCATGATCTTCAGATTGATCAGCCCCATTTCCTTGCGAACTCGGGCAAGTGCCGCGCATTCGAGCGCGAAGCCCGCGGCATAGGCCGGGTGGGCATAGCGCGAGGCGCCGCGGAAGCCGAGCATCGGGTTGTCCTCCTTCGGCTCGAACCCGGCGCCGCCGATCAGGCTCGCATATTCATTGGTCTTGAAATCCGACAGCCGGACGATGACCGGCTTGGGAAAGAACGCCGCGGCGATCGTGCCGATGCCCTCTGCGAGCTTTTCGATGAAGAAATCGGTGGGTTGCGGATAATTCCGCACGAGCTTCGCGATCGCGGCCCGCGCCGTCGCCGAGGCGACCTTTTCAGGGCAGGCGAGCGCCATCGGATGGACGCCGATGTGGTTGTTGATGACGAACTCCATGCGCGCGAGCCCGACCCCGTCATTGGGCAGCATTGCGGTGTGATAGGCGAGCTCGGGATTGGCCAAATTGAGCATGATCTCGGTTCGCGGCCGGGGCACCCCGCCCGCTGACACTCGTGTGACCTCGAACGGCAACTGGCCGTCATAAACCTTGCCGGTTTCGCCCTCGGCGCAGCTGATCGTCACGACCGCCCCGGTCCGTAGCTTTTCGAGCGCCCCTTCGGCGCCGACCACTGCAGGCAAGCCGAGCTCGCGGGCGACAATCGCGGCGTGGCAGGTGCGACCGCCGCGGCTGGTGACGATCGCCCCCGCATTCTTCATCACCGGCTCCCAATCGGGACTCGTCATCTCGGCGACCAGCACCTCTCCCGGATGGAAAGCGGCCAGGTCGTGCGCACCGGCCACCAGTCGGACCGTGCCGGAGGCGATCTTCTCGCCGACCGCCCGCCCGGTGACCAGCACCGGACCGCCGGCCTTGAGCGCATACGTCTCGAAAGCGTCGCTGACCCGCTGCGATGCGGCCGTTTCGGGGCGGGCCTGGACGATATGGATCTTGCCGTCCTCGCCGTCCTTCGCCCATTCGATGTCCATCGGGGTCGGATGCCCAGCGAGCTGCGAGTAATGGTCTTCGATGCGGATCGCACAATCTGCGAGATCGAGAACCTCTGCATCGGTCAGGCAAAACCGTTCGCGCTCCGCCTTGGACGTCCGCAGGTTCTTCGTGCTGGCGTCGCCGGGCCCGCTGGCATAGACGAGCCGCATCTGCTTGCCCCCTGGCGAGCGGCTCAGCACCGCGCGGTATCCCTGGCGGAAGGTCGGTTTGTGGACGTAGAACTCGTCGGGATCGACCTTGCCCTGCACGATGTTCTCGCCGAGACCCCAGGACCCGGTAACGAAGACCACGTCTCGGAAGCCGGATTCGGTATCGAGGGTGAAGACGACCCCGCTCGCCGCAAGATCGGAGCGCACCATCTTCATCACCCCGACCGACAGCGCCACCTTGAAATGGTCGAAGCCGTTGTCGATGCGATAAACGATGGCGCGGTCGGTGAAGATTGACGCAAAGCAGCGCCGGCAGGCTTCGATCACGTCGGCCTCGCCGCGCACATTCAAAAAGCTCTCATGCTGACCGGCGAAGCTCGCAGTCGGCAGGTCCTCGGCGGTCGCCGAGCTGCGCACCGCGACCGCGACGCCGGCGCCGCATTTCTCCTCGAGCGCGTGATAGGCTCGGGCGATCTCTTCGCGCAGCCAGGTGTTGCCGGTCGCCTCGTAAACGATCTTTCGCGCGGCCGCGGCCCGCTCAGCGAGCGGCGTCACATCGTGATGGTCGAAATCCGAGAGCAGTCGGCGCAGCTCCTCCCAGGCATTGGCTTCGCCGAGCGCATCGCGATAGGCCGCCGCAGTCAGCGCGAAGCCTTCCGGGACCCGGGCGCCGAGCAGCGAATAAAGTTCGCCGAGAGAGGCGGTCTTTCCGCCGACCGCAGGGACGTCCTTGAGCCGAATGTCGTCGAACCAGCGGACGCAGGACTTTGCCGACATTGGATCCACTCCGATCATGATCGTATGCCTTCAGATGCTGCTTGCATTAGGCAGGCCTCTGCATTGATTCAGATCAGGCCGCCGCCCGATGCCGCGATTTGAACGGATCGGCGAAGATCGCCGCCGGGCCGAGCTCGTGCTCGATCTCGAGCAGCCGATTGTATTTGGCGATGCGCTCGCTGCGGCAAAGCGACCCGGTTTTTATCTGACCGCCGCCCATGGCGACGGCGAAGTCGGCGATGAAGGGATCCTCGGTCTCGCCCGACCGGTGCGAGACGACAAAGCCCCAGCCGGCCTCACGGCAGAGCTCGACGGCAGCGATGGTCTCGGTCACGGTGCCGATTTGATTGAGCTTGATCAGCACCGCGTTCGTGGACCGCTCTGTGATGCCGCGGCGGATAAAGGCCGTGTTCGTCACATAGAGATCGTCGCCGACGATCTGGATGCGGTTGCCGAGCCGTGCGGTCTGGTCGCGAAACCCGGCCCAATCGGTCTCGGCCAAGCCGTCCTCGAGCGAGACGATCGGGAACTTGTCGATCCAGCCCTGGTAAAGCTCGGTCATTTCGGCGCTGGTCTTGCGACCCTGTCCCGATTTGTCGAGATGATAGAGCCCGCCGGCATGAAACGTGCTCGCCGCCGGGTCGAGCGCTATCGCGATGTCCTCGCCCGGCGCATAGCCGGCCGCGGCAATCGCCTTGACCAGCAGCTCGCAGGCCTCGTCGTTGCTTGCCAGATTAGGCGCAATCCCACCCTCGTCGCCGACGGCGGTCGCGTAGCCCTTCTTCTCGAGCAGAGACTTCAGAGCCTGGAATGTCTCCGCCCCGTAGCGCAGCGCCTCGGCAAAGCGCGCAGCCCCGAGCGGGACGATCATGAACTCCTGGAAATCGATGCTGTTGTCGGCGTGCTTGCCGCCATTCAGCACGTTCATCATCGGCATTGGCAGGCGTCGCGCCGCCGGTCCGCCGAGATAGGCAAAAAGCGGCAGCCCGACGGCAGCGGCGGCCGAACGGGCCACTGCCATTGACACGCCGAGGATGGCGTTGGCGCCGAGATTGGCCTTGTTCGGCGTCCCGTCCAGATCGATTAGCAATCGGTCGATCTCGACTTGTCGTGTCGGGTCGAGGCTCAACAGCCGCGGCGCGATCACGTCATTCACACTTGCCACCGCTTTCAGCACGCCCTTCCCGCCGTAGCGTTTACCGTCGCCGTCGCGCACCTCGACAGCCTCGTTTTCGCCGGTCGATGCGCCGGATGGCACCGACGCGGAGGCGGTGATCCCCGACGCCAGCGCCACCTGCACCCGCAATGTCGGATTGCCTCTCGAATCGAGGATCTCCAGGGCACGGACCGATGCGATGGTCCGAATCATGACCGCCTCACTCGCTAATCCGATGAGAAAATGTTCTCAACTCGCCCAATTCGGGCGTTCTTTTCCAGGCGATCAGCCTCCTTCTCCAACTTGCTCGCCGTCGCCAATCGAGCCTCCCAAATCCAGGGACTGCCGGCTCGCTCGGCGAATTCGCGGTACCAAGACATTAACTCCCGAAGTCTCTGTGCATCGTCCATCGTGTTCCCTTTGCGTTCTTGCTCGCTCGTCCAACTGGCATCACCCTGCGACTTGTTGCTCCTCGCCGAAGCCAGATCCGGTCAGGCCTCGACATGGCGCGTTTGGTCCCACAGCCGGATCACCGGCTCGGCGGGGCTCTCTTCATAGCCGAGCGCACTGAGGCTCGCATTTCTCAGCAGGAAGTACCGGCCCGCCGCGATGTCGAGACCGAGCCAACGGGCGGCGAGCGTCCGCAGAAAATCGCGGTGCGAAAAAACCAGCACATCGCCTTTGACCTCACGCACCCGGCGCACGACACGGTCCGCCCGCGCGCCCACCTGGTCGGGCGACTCTCCTCCGGGGCAACCGTCACGGGACAGTTGCCAGTTGGGGCGCTCCGCATAGATCTCAGCCGTGCGGCGACCCTCATATTGGCCGTAGTCCCATTCGACCAAGTCGGCATCGGTTTCGGCCGCGGCCCCAAAGCCGGCCAGTTCGCAGGTGCGCAACGACCGCCTTAACGGGCTGGTGAGCACTTGGCGAAAGCCAGTCCGCGCAATTGTTCGCCGAGGGCGCGGGCGTTCCGCTCTCCTCGTTCGGTTAAGGGCAGGTCGGTCCGACCGGTATGTTGACCGGAGAGGTTCCAGGCCGTCTCGCCGTGCCGAGCCAGGTAAATAACCGGAAGCATCTCGCTCATGCATCACTCCACTCTTGCCTGGATACTGTGAGACTGGTCCCCGTGCTCAGCCGGACATGTGGTCTCGATGACTTCCGCCGCGCTCGCCTTCTCGGAAGCCTTCAATACTGGATCACGTCGTCTCGAGGTAATGGTGCTCTATCGGGCGAAGCGCGCCATCGAGCTCGTAAACAAGTGGCGCGCCAGTCGGGATCTCAAGGCCGGGTATATCGTTGTCGGTGATTCGATCGAGATACTTCACGAGAGCGCGCAGGCTATTGCCGTGCGCGGAAACGAGCACCGTCCGGCCTGATTGCAACTGCGGCGCCAACACTCGGTCCCAGTACGGCAGGAAGCGTGCGACGGTGTCCTTCAGGCTCTCTGCCCTCGGCAGTTCATCGTCCGAAAGGGCCGCGTACCGCGGATCACGTCCGGGAAAGCGTTCGTCGCGGTCGCCGAGCGCCGGTGGCCGAACGTCGTAGCTGCGGCGCCAGGCGTGCACCTGCTCTTCGCCCATTGTTTGGGCGGTCTCTGCCTTATTCAGCCCCTGCAGCGCACCGTAGTGACGCTCGTTCAGCCGCCAGCTTGTATGGATCGGCAGCCACATCAGATCGAGATCATCGAGAACGATCCACAATGTGCGGATGGCGCGCTTGAGATACGACGTACAGCACCAGTCCGGCACGATCTCGTGCGTCTTGAGGAGGGCCGCCGCCCGATGCGCTTCTCCGACGCCCTTGTCGGAAAGATCCACGTCCGTCCAGCCGGTGAAACGGTCGTCCCGGTTCCAGATGCTCTCGCCGTGCCTTAGCAGGATCAGTCGCATCATGATCTCCTCCGGGTCAGGCCCTCGGCGCGTGCAGGTTGCTCATCGCGCTGTAACCGCCGCCTCAAGGGCTGCGACCCCGGGCAGCTCACGACCTTCCAGCCATTCGAGGAACGCGCCGCCCGCCGTCGAGACGTAGGACAGCTCGTCCGTGACCCCGGCGGCGTCGAGGGCCGCAACCGTGTCGCCGCCGCCGGCGACGCTGAGCAGCTTCCCGGCGCGGGTCAGCTCACCGACCTTCTTCGCTACGGCCATTGTGCCGCGATCGAAGGGCGGCGTCTCGAAAGCGCCGAGCGGCCCGTTCCAGACGAGGGTGCGCGCTTCCTCGAGAACGCCGGCGATGCGCTTCACCGTCTCGGGGCCGATATCGAGGATCATCGAGTCGCTCGGAACCGCCTCGATCCTGACCGTTCGGGTGGCAACGCCCGGCTCGAGTGCGCCGGCCACGACCGCATCCTCGGGCAAGATGACTCGGCAGTTCCGGTGGCGCGCCAGGGCGAGGATCTGGCGGGCGCTGTCGGCCATGTCGCGTTCGCACACCGAGCGGCCGACTTCTCGACCCTCGGCAAAGAGGAATGTGTTCGCCATCGCTCCGGCGACAACGAGAATATCGACCTTGGCGAGGAGAAAGCGCAGGACATCGAGCTTGGTCGACACTTTCGCCCCACCGATCAGCGCCAGAACGGGTGGCGTCGGCTTCTCGAGGGCCGCCGTTAAGGCCGTAAGCTCGGCCCGCATCAGCTTCCCGGCCGCACTTGGCAGCAACCGAGCCAGCGCGTCGATCGAGGCGTGCGCGCGGTGCGCGGCGGAGAAGGCATCGTCGACGTAGACATCGCCCAGATCTGCAAGGGCACGCGCGAAATCGGCCGAGTTCGCTTCCTCTTCCTTGTGGAAGCGAAGATTTTCGAGGAGAGCCACCTGCCCTGGTCGAAGCGCCGCGACGACGCGCTTTGCTTCTGCACCGATGCAATCCTCGGCGAAGACCACATCCCGGCCGCCGATCGCCCGGCTTAGCGGCGCTATCAGCGGGCGGAGAGAAAAAGCCGGATCCTTCTTTCCCTTCGGACGCCCGAAATGGGACATCACGATCACCTTGGCGCCCTTCTCGATCAGCGTCACGATCGTCGGCGCGAGCCGCTCGATCCGGGTGGCGTCAGTTACGACGCCGTCCTTGATCGGTACGTTCAGATCGGCGCGCAGCAACACCCGCTTTCCGCGGACATCGATGTCGTCGAGGGTTCGAAATCTCGGCATGGATCCTCAGCTCCTGTTGTCAAGGCGTTGGCTGCGGGCATGAAAAACTCGACGCGCTCAGCCAAATCGGCCGAAATAGGCTGCCACCTCGACCAGCCGGTTCGAGAATCCCCATTCGTTGTCATACCAGGCGAGGACGCGGACGAAGCGTTTGTCGAGGACCTGCGTCTGCGTCACATCGAATGTTGCGCTGTGCGGGTCGTGATTGAAGTCGACCGAGACGGTCGGCGCCTTGTTGATGCCGAGGATCCCACGCAGCTGATTCGACCCCGCTGCCTTTTCCATCAGCGTATTGACCTCCTCGCGCGACGTGTCGCGGGCAGCGTCGAATTTGAAGTCGATCAGCGACACATTCGGAGTAGGCACCCGGATCGCAGTGCCATCGAGCTTTCCTTTGAGCGCCGGCAAGACGAGACCGACCGCCTTCGCTGCACCCGTCGAGGTCGGGATCATCGATAGCGCCGCGGCACGTGCGCGATGCAAATCCTTGTGCAGGGCGTCAACAATGTTCTGATCGCCTGTATAGGCATGGATTGTCGTCATGTAGCCACGCTCGATGCCGATGCCCTGTTGCAGCACATAGGCCACCGGAGCGAGGCAGTTCGTCGTGCACGAGGCGTTCGAGATGACCTTGTGTTCGGGTGTCAGCTCCTGGTGGTTGACCCCCATCACGACGGTCATGTCGGCGCCCTCGGCCGGCGCCGAGACGATCACGCGTTTCGCCCCGGCCTCGAGGTGCTTCGCTGCAGCCGCTCGATTGGTAAAGTTGCCGGTGCATTCGAGCACCACGTCGACGCC
>Ga0182038_10000618_pt1 | contig 18165 bp, 14 predicted proteins | sample sta12Can44000108_FD_125976 | JGI IMG/M metagenome (GOLD analysis project Ga0182038, IMG submission 125976) | Lab enrichment of tropical soil microbial communities from Luquillo Experimental Forest, Puerto Rico - statanox.12C.anox.44.000.108 | ecosystem: Environmental > Terrestrial > Soil >...
CCGGAATCGCGACGACGAGACCGAGCGCGGTTTCCACGAGCGCCTCAGAAATACCAATCGAGACCGCGCCGAGGCCCGCCGATCCGCTGGCGCCGATGCCCTGGAACGCGTTGATGACGCCGACGACCGTTCCGAGTAGTCCGACGAACGGTGCCGTGGATCCAATCGTCGCAAGGGCAGAGACGCCCTTCTTCAGGTCGGAGGCGGTGAGCGCCGAGGCGCGCTGAATGGAGCGTCGCACGGTGTCCATCAGGTCTTCGCGGTTCATGCCGCCGCCGCTTTCCTGCTGGAACTGGTATTCCTGCAGCCCGGCCAGAACGACTTTCGCAAGATGGCTATAGCGATAGTTCTTCGAGGTGGAAAGCGCGATCGCATCTTTCAAGCGGCCTTCTTTGAGGTGCTTGGCCACCTGCGGCGCGAAGATCTTCGACTGGTTTCGCGCCTGCTGATAGGTGAAGAATCGCTCGATGCCTACTCCGAGCGACCACATCGACATGATGAGGAGCACGAAAGCAACTGCCTTGGCCACTAACGTCATCGACGCAAACATTGCCATTAAATCCACTGTCCACCCTCCTAGTGTCGTTACTCGTTACTCCGTACTCGGTACTCGTGACTCGTTAATCGTCGCTCGTTACTCGAATCTCTTACTGCAGCGTGAAATTCACCGTCACCGTCATGATGACCGGTACCGGCACGCCGTTGAGGGTCGTCGGCGTGAAAACCCATTGTTTCACCGCATCCAGCGCGGCCGCGTCGAGGAGCGGGATTGAACGGAGCACTTTCGCGTCCTGAACTGTGCCGGTCGGCCCGATGGTTGCCTCGATGATCACGACGCCCTGCACGCGAGCCGACTGCGCGATCGCGGGGTACACCGGGTTCACGTTCTTCACCTTGGTGGGTGTTCGAATGGCGCCACCAACGCGGACGGGCGCCATCGGAGGCGGCGGCGGTGGCGGGGGCGGCGCTTCGGCGAGACCGCCGACGATGCCGCCGACGACGCCGCCGACGACACCGCCTTCGACGCCGCCAACGACCCCCTTCACGTTGCTCTCAATTCCTGTCTCAGGTTTGATCTCGCGCGGGGCCTCGATCGGCGCAGCGGCGGGATTGACCTCAGGGACTGGTTTGGGGGCCGCAGCCGCGGCAGGCGGCGGCGGGGGTGGCGGCGGCGGAGGTGGAGGCGGCGGCGCAGCTGCCACGAACGCCATCATCGATGGCGGGGTCGGGAGCACGTCGGCCGCCATGAGCGGGATGATGACGATGGCCGAGATCAGCGCCGAGTGAAGCACGATGGACACGGGAACCGTGTACCATTTCCTGCTACCCACCTTAATCGACGGATCGATGACGTCGTGGAACATGTCACGTGGCACGGATGACTCCTCCTCCCCCTCAAGATCACAAAGAACGCCGGCTTTTTGATCAGGCCCGCTCGGCGTCCTGCAGGACGCGCCGTCCCGTCAAAGGCGGCGATTATAGTCAGTCGAAAAACAGAGAGTCAACGAGACTCATCTGACTTAGACACCGAAATCTGCCAGTTGGCCAAGGGGTTTGGCCCGCCCAGGTCGCGCATTTTGTAAAAAGTCTTCTTTACCAGTCTGGGGCCCCTCCACCCCAGACTCATGTCTGCGGCCCCTCCACCCCAGACTCATGTTGGCGCTCCCAAAATTATGTCAGTTGCCCGACCTGATCCTCATGCCGTAGAACGAGCGGCGGACAAAGAACAGCGACCCGAGGAAAAACGCGGCGGCAATCGCGCGACTGAGCCCCGGCCCGGTGTCCTCGGTCAACCGTACGGCGAGCTGAACGGCCAGCAACCCGAACAGGGTCGTAAACTTAATGACGGGGTTCAGGGCTACCGATGAGGTGTCCTTGAACGGGTCGCCAACCGTGTCGCCCACGACGGTGGCGGCATGCAAAGGCGTACCCTTCGCTTTCAATTCGACCTCGACGATCTTCTTGGCGTTGTCCCAGGCGCCACCCGCATTGGCCATGAAGATCGCTTGAAACAGCCCGAAGAGCGCAATCGAGATCAGATATCCAATGAAGAAATACGGTTCGAGGAATGCGAAGGCGAGCGTCGAGAAGAACACGGTCAGGAAGATGTTGAACATCCCTCGCTGGGCGTACTTTGTGCAAATCTCGACCACCTTTTTGCTGTCGCCTACCGACGCCTTTTCGACGCTGTCAAGCTTGATGTGTGCCTTGATGAACTCCACCGCGCGGTACGCGCCAGTGGTCACCGCTTGCGCCGAGGCACCAGTGAACCAGTAGATGACGGCGCCCCCGGTCACGAGGCCCAACAGGAACGGGGGGTACAAAAGCGACAGGTTCGTGATGAGCTCCGGGCGCAGCCCTTTCGTCAGGGCGACGACGATTGAAAAAATCATCGTCGTGGCTCCGACGACAGCCGTTCCAATGAGGACGGGCTTGGCGGTGGCCTTGAAGGTGTTGCCCGCGCCGTCGTTCTCCTCGAGCAGGTCTTTGGCGCGGTCGAAGCGGACGTCGAAGCCGTACTCGCGCTTGATCTGCTCCTTGATCCCTGGCCGCGTCTCGATGACGGACAGCTCGAAGATCGATTGTGCATTGTCGGTGACTGGACCGTAGGAATCGACGGCGATCGTCACCGGCCCCATCCCGAGGAAGCCGAAGGCCACGAGACCGAAGGCGAATACCGAGTGCGCGATCATCAGGTCCTGAAGACCTTGATTGCTGATGATGTAGGCGATGCTCATCAGCGACACGATGCTCAGGCCGAGCCAGTAGGCGCTGAAGTTGCCGGCCACGAAGCCCGAGAGGATGTTCAGCGACGCGCCGCCTTCGCGCGAGGAGGCGACGACTTCCTTGACATGGCTTGAGTCGACCGACGTGAACACCTTGACGAACTCGGGGATGATGGCGCCGGCGAGCGTGCCGCACGTGATGATCGTCGACAGCTTCCACCAGATCGTGCCATCGCCCAGGTGGGGAATCACAAGGTAGGACACGGCGTACGTGAGCGCGACGGATACGACGGAGGTCAGCCAGACGAGCGAGGTCAGCGGCGCTTCGAAATTCATTTTGTCGACGTTGCCGTACCGGCTCCTGGCGATCGCGTCGTTCAAGAAGTACGACAGGCCGCTCGCGATAATCATCATCACGCGCATGACGAAGATCCAGACAAGCAGCTGAACCTGCGTGCGAGCGCTCGGGACCGCCTCGATGATGAACGTGATCAGCGCGACGCCAGTGACGCCGTACGTCTCGAACCCGTCGGCGCTCGGCCCGACCGAGTCGCCGGCGTTGTCGCCGGTACAGTCGGCAATCACGCCGGGATTCCGCGCATCGTCTTCCTTGATGTTGAAGACGATCTTCATGAGGTCCGAGCCGATGTCGGCGATTTTCGTGAAGATGCCACCTGCGATCCGTAGCGCTGCGGCGCCCAGCGATTCACCGATCGCGAAGCCGATAAAACAGGGGCCGGCCAGCTGTCCAGGGATGAACAACAGGATGCAGAGCATCATCAGGAGCTCGACGCTGATGAGGAGCATGCCGATGCTCATGCCCGCGCGCAGAGGAATGGCGTAAATCGGAAACGGCTTGCCGCGCAGACTTGCGAACGCGGCCCGCGAGTTGGCGAACGTGTTCACGCGAATGCCGAACCAGGCGACGCCGTAACTGCCAGCGATGCCGATCAAGCTGAAGATCAAAATGATCAGGACGCGCACGGGGTCGAAGTGAATGAGCGCCCCGAAGTAGAAGATCATGATCACGCCGATAAAGACCTCGAGGATCAGGATGAACTTCCCCTGCGTGATCAGGTAGGTCTTGCACGTCTCGTAAATCAGCTCCGACACCTCGCGCATCGACGAGTGGACCGGCAGGCTCTTGAGTTGGGTGAACACCAGCAGGCCGAAGCCAAGGCCAAGCGCGCACACCAACAGGCCGGCCATCAGGAGCGAGTGGCCGTTGACGCCGTGAAAATCGACGGTGGACAGATCGGGGAGGACCAGATTCGCTTCGCCTCCGCCAGTCTCGCTCACGGCGGGGCGGGCAAGATCTGGCGGGGCGGGCTGCATCGCGGCAAGCGGAACGACACGAAGCGCGCCCGCCATGGCGGCCACGATCAACAGGACGACACCAAGCCGCCCTATGGTCTTCAGAATGACGGTCACGCTCATCGCACCTCGCGCAAAAGCTGGGATTATAGACGTACCCTGGGCGGCAGCGCCATGCCACCGGTGAGGAAGATCCGGATGCCGTCCTCGACGGAAATGTCAGGAAAGACCGCTCGATCGCGCTCGCAGATCACGATGTCGCCCAAATAGAGGTTGTTGGTGGGGACGAACACGGCGAGCAACGTCTCGGGCCCGCCGCCGCGGTCGACGGTGAACTCCTTTGTGAGGAATCCCAGCGCGTAGCCGCGGCGCGGATCTTCGATCATCACGACCCGCTTGAAGCCCGACTCGCTGTCGGGGTCGAACGCGGCCACCAGTTGTCTCACCGGAGAGTAGATCTTGTTGAAGATCGGCACGCGCAACAACCACGCCTGGGTCCGTTCCAGCACGCGCCGGCCGATCACGTTTCTGGCGAAGGCGCCGACCATCACGATCACCAGCGCCGTCGTCGCAATACCGAGCCCCGGAATTCGGCGTCCGAGCAGCCGGTCGTAAAAGGGTGTCGTGACGCCGTCGATCAGGTTGAACAGCCAGATGAACGCCGCGACGCTGATGAAGAGCGGCACCATCACGAAGAATCCCGTGACGAAGCTGCGCCGCAGCGACAGCATGAATTACACCCATCCGGCCGCCAGGGCCAGGAGCAGCACGGCGCCGAGCCCGATGCGATACCAGGCAAATGGCGCGAAGCCCGATCGCCGCACGTAGTCCAGAAACGGCTTGACGACGAGCGCGGAGGCGAGGAAGGCCATCACGAAGCCGACCGCGATCTCGAGGCCGCGTGCCGACGCGAGGTCGTGCCGAGCCTGAAACAAATCGTGCGCAAAGGCTGCGGCCATCGTCGGCATGGCCAGGAAGAACGTAAACTCGGCCGCTGCCGCGCGGTCGACTCGCATCAGCATTCCGGCGACGATCGTCCCCCCCGAGCGTGACACGCCCGGTACGAGCGCAAGGGCCTGCCATGTCCCGATGGCAAACGCGCGCCTGACCGGCAGGCTGTCTACCTCGAAGACGTCCGGCTTCGGCCTGCGTTTTTCGGCCACCAGGATCACGATCCCGCCGATGATGAACGCCAGCGCGATGACGATGAAGTTCGCGTAGAGCACGCTCTTCACGTAATTCGAGAACAGTCCCCCGGCGACGAGCGCCGGTACCGTTGCCAGCACGACCATGAAGGCGAATCGGCGCGCCTCTGGCTCGGACGGGAGGCCTGCGACGACGGCGGCGATCTTGTGGCGATAGAGCCACATGACGGCGAGGATCGAGCCCAATTGGATCATGACCGTGAAGGCGCCGCCCAGATCCTGAAACCCTACGAGGCGCTCGCTGATCAGCAAGTGCGCCGTGGAAGAAACCGGTAGGAACTCGGTCAGCCCTTGGATGATGCCGAGGAGGGCCGCTTTGACTAGCGAGGGCATGCGATCAAGATGCCCTGACCTTCTTCTGGGGCTTCGTTTTTCGCTGAAGCTGCTGCGGGCCGGGCGACGTCATAGCCGGCGCGTGGGCCGCTGCGCGTGTGGGCGCGGTGCCGCGCCAGAAACTGATGATCGCCGCGGCGATGAACACGCTCGAATACGTCCCGGTGACGATTCCAACGATCATCGTGAACGCGAAGCCATGGAGCACTTCGCCGCCGAAGAAAAAGAGCGCGAGCGCGGTCAAGAGCGCTGTGCCCGAGGTGATGACCGTGCGGCCCAATGTCTGGTTGACTGACACGTTGATGACGTGCAGCATCGAATCGCGCCGCATCGACCGCAGATTTTCCCGGATCCGATCGAAGATCACGATGGTGTCGTTGGTCGAGAACCCGGTGATCGTCAGAATTGCCGCGATCACGTTCAAGGTCATGTCGTATCTGAAGAACGTGAGGAACGCGAGCGTGATGAGCAGGTCGTGGACCGTTGCCACGACGGCGCCCAGGCCGAAACTGAACTGGAACCTGAACGCGATGTAGAGGAGCAGGCCGGCGAGCGAGAACACCGTCGCGAGCAGCGCGCGGCTGCGCAGCTCCTCGCCGACCGAGGATCCGACGATTTCGGTCCCGATTCGGTTGAAATTGGCCAGGCTCGCGCGCTTCAGCGCCCCTTCCACCTGCTCCGCGGTGCTGCTCAGCGACGTCCCCGATTCCGCGCCAACCGTCGGCACGCGGATCATCACCTGGTGCTGAGCAGGGTCACCGTAGGTATTGATGACGGCCTGGCTGCCGCCGCCCGGGAAGCCTTTGTCGATCGCGACCCGCACCGACTGGATCGACACGGGCTGAGCGAACTGGACGATGACCTCGGTGCCGCCGGCGAACTCGATGCCGAGCGGAATGCCCCTCTTGAAGGACACGACCGCGCCGGCGATGATGATGGCCCACGACACGATGATTGCGTGGACGCGCCACTTGAGGAAGTCGAAGTTGGTGTTCTTGAAGATATGCATCTTGACTCGGTACTCGTGGCTCGTTAAATGCTCAAGGACGCCGCTTGTGGCTGCGGACGAGCTCCCAGCACCAGCTCGAACAGCGTCTTGGACACGAAAATCGACGTGAACAGGTTCGAGATCAAGCCGAAGAACAACGTCACGGCAAACCCGCGAATCGGGCCGGTTCCGAACTGGAACAGGAACGCGACGGAAATGAGCGCGGCAATATGCGTGTCGAACAGCGTCCAGAACACGCGGCTGAAGCCGGCGTTGATGGACGCCCGCACGCCCCGTTGCTGTTCGAGCTCCTCCTTGATGCGCTCGAAGATCAGGACGTTCGAGTCGACGCCAATGCCCATCGTCAGGACGAAGCCAGCAATGCCCGGGAGCGTCATGACCGCGCCGATGTAGGCCATGAGGCCGAGCAGGATGATGAGGTTGAAGATCAGCGCGACGACGGCGTTCACGCCGGACAACTTGTAGTACACGAGCATGAAGAGGACGATGAGCAGGAGGCCGATGATCGAGGCAAAGACGCCCGAGCGGATCGAGTCGGCGCCGAGCGTCGGTCCGATCGTGCGCTCCTGGAGATAGGTCAGCCCCGCCGAGAGCGATCCTGACCGGAGGATGAGCGCGAGGTCCTGCGCCTCCTGCTGGGTGAAGCCGCCCGTGATGCGTCCGTCGGTCGTGATGCGCGCCTCCAAGCGGGGCGCCGACTGAACGTGCTCATCGAGGACGATCGCGAGCTGGCGACCGATGTTCTCGCCGGTGATTTTCCCGAACCGCTTCGCGCCGTCGGTACTCAGCGTGAAGCGGACCGCCGGCTGGTTGTTCTCGTCGAGCGTGGGCTGCGCGGTGCGCAGGTCGCGTCCTGTCACGGCGGCCGCCGAGCGCAACAGGTAGTACACGGTCCCCGCGTCACCGGGGGCACCGCTTGGGCCGGGGACGATCTCCATGCCTGACGGAACCTGGCCATTGACCAGGAGCGCCTCCCTCGTCGGCGCCGGCCCCTGCTCGACAATCTTGAGATCGAGGCGGCCGGTCGACTGGATGATGTTCTTCGCGCGATCGACGTCGCTCACGCCGGGGAGCTGCACGAGGATCTCGTCTCCTTTGGCGCCCTGCTGCGCGATGCTCGGCTCGGTGACGCCCAGCTCGTTCACGCGTCGCTCGATGGTCTGGCGCGCCTGGACGACGGCTTCCTCGCGCAGGTTGACTTGAATGTTCGGCTTCATCGTGAACGTGTACGAGCCGTTCACGGCCGATCCGCGATCGAAGGTTGCCTGAACGTCCTGCGCGGCCTGCCGGAGCGCCGGCTCCTGATCAGTCGGGACGCCTTCCACGCGGAACTGGGTCGGGCTGACGAGCGTGAGGTTCGTAACCGGAATGCGGCGGTTCTGGAGCTCTTCGCGCAGGCGTTCCATCTGCGTCTGCGTCTCCCCTCGCAGGGCATCGTCGGTCTGCACGCGCAACACCAGGTGCACGCCCCCCTTGAGATCGAGTCCGAGCTTCAACTGCTTCTCCATCAACCACCCCGCAGCGGGGAGGTGATACCGCTCGGCGAGGATTGGATACACCCCAACGGCGGCAAAGATCACGAACGCCGACAGAATCGTTATGAGCTTCCAGCGGAGGTTTGAAGGCACCGGTCTTTCCTCTATCCCTTATGGTTTCTCGGCGGTCTTGTTCATTTTTGCGCGGGTCCCGACCCCATGCTCGCGTCTTCGACGACAGGCGGCTGTCCCTGGTAGCCGCCGATCGCGGCGCGGGCGACTTCGATACGGATCTTGTCGGCGATCTGCACCTGGACGCTCTGCTCGCCAAGCCGCGTGATCTGCCCGTAGATTCCGCTCGTCATGACGATCCGGTCGTTCACTTTCAGATTGTCCAGGAACTGCTGGACCTTCTGCTGCTTCCGCTTGGTCGGCAGCAGAATAATGAAATAGAAAATCCCCAGGATCAGGACGAACGGGACGATCTGTAAGAGGGGACTACTCGCGCCGTCGAACATAGCATGCCCTGAAACTCTCGAACCGCCCAAATGTTATAGCGTCCCTGATACCGCGCAGGGTGTCAAGGTAAAAGTGCAGGTTGTGCAACGTGTTAAGGGTCGACGCATTGATCTCGCCCGCCATGAAGAGATGCCGCAGATAGGCGCGCGAGCAGGTTCGGCAGGTATAGCAGCCACAGGCGGGATCGGGCGGCCGATCGTCTTCCGCGTATTGCGCGTTCTTGATGTTGATGCGGCCTTCGCTCGTAAACAGTTGGCCGTTCCGGGCATTTCGGGTTGGCAGGACGCAGTCGAACAGGTCGATGCCACGCGCGACGGCCTCCACGATGTCCTCGGGGGTCCCCGTTCCCATCAGGTAGCGAGCCTGGCCGGACGGGAGCCAGGGGACGGCCTTGTCGACCATCTCAAACATGAGGTCGGACGGCTCGCCGACGCTCAAGCCGCCGATGGCGTACGCGTCGAAGTCCAGTTCCACCGTGCGTTGAGCGCCTTCCGTGCGCAGGTCGGCAAACACGCTGCCCTGGACGATCCCAAACTGGAGCTGTCCGGGATTCGTCACGGTGACTTCCGGCGCACCGCCGTCGCGAATGCGCTCGAAGCGCGCGCGCGCGCGTCCTGCCCATCTCAGCGTGCGCTCCATGGAGCCGCGCGCGGCGCAGGCGTCGACGGGATGTTCCAGGCATTCGTCGAGCACCATGGCGATATCGGAGCCGAGCCGGGCCTGGATGTCGGTGGCTTTTTCAGGAGTGAGGAGGTGAGCGGACCCGTCGAGATGTGACTGAAAGCGGGCGCCGGCTTCGTCAATGGTCCTGCGTGCCGCCAAGCTGAACACCTGATAGCCGCCGCTATCGGTGAGGATCGGACGCGTCCAACCGATAAAGCGATGCAGTCCACCGCGGCGCGCGATGAGATCGTCGCCCGGCCGAAGATAGAGGTGATAGGTGTTGCACAGCAGGATCTCGGCGCCGATCGATTCGAGATCCCGGTTGGTGAGGCCTTTGACAGCGCCCTGGGTGCCGACCGGCATGAAGGCGGGCGTTTCGACCGTGCCGTGCCCGGTCGTCAGCACCCCGCGACGGGCGCGACCGTCAGTATGTGTGACGCGGAAGACCGGGGGCACATGGTAAGTTTAGCGAACCCGACGCTCGGTCACGTGATTCGGGACTCGGGAAGCGGTGGTTCGAGGTCAATGAAGAAGCTGCGCGTTGGCGTCATCTACGGGGGGCGGTCGGGAGAGCACGAGGTGTCGCTGGCGTCGGCAGCGGCGGTTTTTCAGAACCTCGACCCGGGCCGTTACGAGGCCGTTCCGATCCGCATTGAAAAAGACGGGCGATGGGCGCTGCCGAACCGTGCGCCACACCTGATGAAAGCCGCAGACGTCATTGCTCGCGAAAGCACAGAGGCACACAGGCACAGAGAGACGGAGGCGCGAAAGCACGAGCGCCCGGAGGGGCGAAGGCAGCGCGAGGGCGATCATGAGACTGCCGAGGGTCGACGACAGGAGCGCGAGCCCCGCGGCAGGTTGGACGTCGCAGCTCGTGAAGCGCTTCTCGTCGCACATCCTGGCGGCGACACGCTGCTGACGATCGATCGTGACGACTCGGGCGCCACGGTGTCAGGCTTCGGCCTGGATGTCGTCTTCCCGGTCTTGCACGGGCCGTATGGCGAAGACGGCACGGTGCAGGGGCTGCTCGAGCTTGCGAATGTCCCGTATGTCGGCGCGGGCGTGCTGGCCTCAGCAGTCGGCATGGACAAAGCGGTCATGAAGCTGGTCTTCGCCGCCAAGGGGCTGCCCATTTGCGACTACGAGGTGGTGCTGAAGCCCGATTGGCAGCGCGACGAGCGAGGCGTCATGCACGCCGTGGTCGCCAAGCTCGGGTTTCCGGTTTTCGTGAAGCCGGCGAATCTCGGATCGAGCGTCGGGATCTCGAAGGCCAAGCACGCCGCCGAGCTCCGAAAGGCAATCAGCGTGGCGTCTGAATTCGATCGCAAGATCGTGATCGAAGCCGCGGTCCCGGACGCGCGCGAGATCGAGTGCGCGGTGCTCGGCAACGACGAGCCCGAAGCGTCCGTGCCGGGCGAGATTATCCCATCACGCGAGTTCTACGACTACGAGGCCAAGTATCTTGACGAGGGATCGCGATCGATCATTCCAGCCGAGCTGACCGCGGCGCAATCGGAGGAGATCCGGACGCTCGCTGTCGCGGCGTTCAAGGCCATCGATTGCGCTGGCATGGCCCGCGTAGACTTTCTTCTCGCTCGAGACAGCGGCGTCATCTATCTGAACGAAGCGAACACGATTCCAGGCTTCACGACGATCAGCATGTACGCGAAGATGTGGGAGGCGAGTGGCGTTCCGTACGCGAAGCTGCTGGATCGGTTGATCGCGTTAGCGATCGAGCGGCACGCAGAGAAGCAGCAGCTGAGAACGAGCCGATAAAGAAGCTTGCCGCAACGAAGCGGCGACGCTGTCGCGCTGCAACAATTGACAGTTTCGGCGGCGTACATTCGGTGAGACGATGTGCGCGCAGATGTGGGGTGTGGCTGCGATGTGCTGCACGACAAGAGGGAGAATTTTTTGACAATTGATGATGATTTGTGCTTGACAGTGCATTTTTCTCGTCCATAATCTACATCTGGTATGAGGCCGCTGACATCAGCCCACAACTTGTGAGTTGACGCATACCTCAACCTGAGACCGCCGGTTTCCAGTGAGCGTGCCAGGCGGCAGCCACACAGAACCGGGGCGGTCTCGGAAACGAATCCCACACGAAGGGGGGGATAAGAGACAATGGCGAAGAAGGCCAAGGGCGGGAAGAAGAAGGCCGGGAAGAAACGCTAAGCCGACCTCTCCCGTGGTTAAGGGGGGCGGCTGTCGCCCCCTTTTCAATTTTCCGCAGTCAGTTTCCCGCCCCCTAAGACGTCACCGCTCGGTCATCCGCTCACCGTCCCACACCCGAATCCGTCGGATCACGTCCCACTGCTGAATCTTGTCGACGACCTCCATGCCCGAGACGACGCGGCCGAAAGCCGTGTACTTGGCGTCGAGGTGTGGCTGTGGTGAGAGCGTGATGAAGAATTGGCTGCCGCCGGTGTCGCGCCAGGGGTCCAGGGCCATGCCGACGGTCCCGCGCAGGTACGGTCGCTCATTCAGCTCGTCGCGGATGCTGTAACCGGGTCCGCCCTCCCCGTCCCCTCGCGGATCTCCGTCCTGGATCACGAAGTTTGGAACGACGCGGTGGATGTTGAGACCGTTGAAGTAGCCTTTGCGCGCCAGCGTCACGAAGTTTTCGACCGTCAGCGGAGCGTCGATGACTGCCAGCTCGATTTGGATCGAGCCCCGATCAGTATCGATGTAGACCATCGTTGAGACGGGGGGCGCGGTGAGGCGCGGCTCGGCGTAGAGCTCGGCGGCGACGGTGGTCGGAGCCGGGCGTATTTCGCTGTCGGTGGTGGTGGCCGGGTCGAGATCTTTCAGCAGCATCGCCGCGCGCACGCGGACCGCCCAATCCTTGTCGCTGAGGGCGGCCTTCAACGTCGTCCCCGCATCGGCCGGCCCATACTTCGCGAGAGCCGCCAGGGCAGCGGCACGGGCGATATACGTCAAATCGCCGAGCGCGAGCTCGTACGCTTCTGCGAGTGCCGGGGCGGCGTTCGGCGGCTTCAGCTCCGACAGTCCGTCGGCTGCGGCGGCGCGAACGGCCGGATCGTCTGCTTTCAGTTTTCCGAGCAGAATCGTCGCAGCGTTCGGCAGCTTCAGCTTCGCGATCGCGGCCAGCACTGATGGAAGCACGCGCTGATCTTGATCGGCGAGCAGCGCCGTCAGACGAGGAGCGGCCACTTCCGAGGGCAGCGTGCCCAGCAACGTCGCGAGCGCGGCACGAACGCTCCAATGTGGATCGGGATCCAGGCCGGAGAGCACGACGCGGAGGTTTTCAGCATCGAGCGTTGCGGTCGAGTGCAGGGCCGCTGCGCGGATCGCGGGATTGGGGTCGGTCAGCAGATCGAGCACGTCGTCGATCACGGTCTGAGGGACCTGTGCGGCCGCGTCGGCGGTCGCGTGGAGACCGCCGAGCGCGGTGAGGGCTTCGAGCCGCACGATCGGATCGCCAGGCTCGTTTCTCGCTCCAGCGGCACCCGCAGCCGAAGGTTTCACTCCGGGCATCCCAGCTTCCCGGAGGAGCTTCTGGAGCGGCGCGGCCGATGACACGTCGCCGATCTTCCCCAGCGCGCGAACCGTCTCGATCAGGACGCCGCGGTCACCGCTCGTCAGGAGCGGGATGAGCACCGGCACCGCCGCACGGTCTTTCAGCGCGCCGAGACCCTTCGCCGCGAACGCGCGCGCATACGGGTTGGCGTCTTTCGCGAACGTCAGCAGGGCCGCGAGCGCGCGCTTGTCTTCGAGCCGCTGGAGGGCGTAGGCGACCGGCCACCATCGCACGAGCGGCTGACCATTCGGATCGAGGACTGCGGCGGCCAACGTGTCGTATGACTTCAAACGCACGAGCGCGAAGATGCCCAGGCGGCAGGCGGCGGTGGCGGTATCGCGGCGGGCGTCGTCATCCTCGCCCGGTGGCTGCGCGAGCGCGCCTGAGCGGACGGTTTCGGCCACCAGTTGGCCAATGGCGTCCGCCGCTGACGGATCGCCAATGAGCCCAAGCGCTTCGGCTGCGCTCCCGCGAACGAGGGGCGAAGGATCAGCGAGGGCGGCAATGAGCGGATCCTTTGCGCGAGCGTCGGCAACCAAGCCAAGCGCGAACGCGGCGATCTGACGAACTTCCGGCTCGGGATCGGACGCAAGCAGCGGCAGCAGCGGATCGATTCCGTCGGCAAGGCCAACCCGACCCACCGCGAGGGCGGCGCGGTAGCGGATCCGCGATTCGCTATCCGAGAGCAGCGTGACAAGATCCGGCGGAGGCGGGGGAGGCGGCGGCGCGGGGATTGCGCTCGCAGCTTTGCGACCGCTCGGCACGACCGGCGCTGGTGGTACTGGGGGGGCAGGCGGCGCCGGATCGTGGAGGACGCGATGATCCTCCAGGCGCAGGATCAACGCCATCTTCTCCTCAAATGACGGGCCGACTGGTTTGACGACGACTGGCGCGGGAGGGGCGCTGGCGCAACCCGACACAAAGAGGGCGAGCGCAACGCCAAGAGTGCGTTGCGGAATTGAGCATTCAGAATGAGCCATAGCACTCGCGACGGAGCGTCGCACGGTCCACGCGGTCCTCACAGATCGTCACGCCGAGGCCTGCGCCGGTGGGAACGGCGATGGTACCGTCGGCGGCGACCTCGACCGGCGGATCGATCAGATCAGGGTCGAAGTAACGTTTGCTCGCTGCGATATCGCCAGGCAGCGAGAAGTTGGGAAGCGTCGACAGGTGAATGTTGGCCGCACGGCCGATTCCCGACTCGAGCATTCCTCCGTGCCAGACGGGAATGCCGCTCTGGGCACACAGGTCGTGCAGCCGGATCGATTCGGCGAAGCCGCCCACGCGACCTGGCTTGATGTTGATGATGCGGCACGCGCCTGCGCTTATGGCCTCGCGGGCGACAGTCACGGTCTTGATTGATTCATCCAAACAGATCGGCGTCCGCAACCGGCGTTGGAGCGACGCGTGGTCGATGATGTCGTCGTAGTCGAGCGGCTGCTCGATCATCATCAGATCGAAGCTGTCAAGCTGCAGGAGGCTCTGAACAAGACCGTCGGCGACGGTGTAGGCCGCATTCGCGTCGACCATGAGCGGAATCGGCCCGAACCGCGTGCGGATCATCTCGACGGCGGCCACGTCCCAACCGGGTTTAATCTTGATCTTGATGCGCCGGTATCCGGCGGCAAGCTCGCGCTCGACGTTCGAGGCCAGCTGGTCGAGCGAGTCCTGGATGCCGATCGACACGCCTGACTGAATTCGCGCACGTGTGCCTCCGAGGGCGCGCGCGAGGGGCTGCCCGATCTGGCGGGCATACAGATCCCATGCAGCCATCTCGATGGCGGCCTTCGCCATGTTATGCCCGCGGATTGCCTTCAACGCGGGAAAAACGGCCGCCGGGTGGTCGAATTCGACGCCGAGCACGCGCGGCGCGAGGAACTGTGAAACGATGTGCCAGACCGTCTCGTTGGTTTCGGCGCTGTAGTACGGATCTTGCTCGGCGACGCACTCCCCGTAGCCGGTCACGCCGCCGCCCTCGACCCGAACGATGATGAAGTGCTTGTCGTGGATGCGGCCGAAACTGGTTTCGAAGAAGTGGACGAGCGGGAGCTTCAGCAGGCGGAGCTCCAGGCGTTCGATCTTCACTGCGCGATAATATCATCGGGGCGTTTTGACTTCCGCCGATGGTATTATCGGCGCGCCTTGGAGTCTCGCTCCATCGCCATCGAAGGACCGATCGGCGCAGGAAAAACAGCGCTCGCCGAGCGGCTCGGCACACGGCTCGATGCGACCGTGGTGCTCGAGGAGCCGGAGAATCCGTTCTTGGCGGACTTCTACGCGGAGCGTCCCGGCGCCGCGCTGCAGGCGCAGCTGTTCTACCTTCTGACCCGGCACCGGCAGCAGACGAGTCTGCGCCAGACGGATCTGTTCAGCCAGACGACGATCTGCGATTACCTGTTCGACAAAGACAAGATCTTCGCGTATCTGAATCTCGACGACAACGAGCTGTTCATCTATCAGCGCTTGTACGACCTGCTCGCGCGGGATGTGGCGCCGCCGGACCTCGTCATCTACCTGCAGTCACCTACCGACGTCCTGCTGCGTCGCGTCCACAGCCGGCGACTGGAGCCGGAGACCGTCGCCCTCCAACCCGACGACGACTACTTGCGGGAGTTGAACGAGGCGTATCACCATTTCTTCTTTCACTATGCGTCGACACCGCTGCTCGTCGTCGAAACCTCGCAGTTCGACTCAGATGCGAGCGACGAGGCGCTGGACGATCTCATCAAGCAGATTCGGGCGATGGGGCCGGGGACGCGGTATTACGTGCCGCGGACGAAATGACGGGATTCGGCGTTCGGGATTCGGGCGGTGTAAGCTGAGGGCCTATGGCGTGGTTTAAAAAGGCCAAGAAGCGGATCGCGGCCAAAAACAAAGACGCGGCGAGCCGGGTGCCCGAAGGCCTGTGGGTAAAGTGTCCCGAGTGCTCGCAAATCCTGTACAACAAAGATCTGGTTGCCAGCTTGAACGTTTGCCCGAAGTGCGGGCACCACTTCCGCGTGAATGCCACTGAGCGGCTTCGGATGCTCTTCGACGGCGAGTGGACGGAGTACGACAAGAACCTGGTCTCGACCGATCCGCTGAACTTCACGGACACGAAGCCGTACAAATCGCGTCTGAAGGCGGGGATTGGGACCACGGGGCTCAAGGACGCGATCGTCGTTGCGTCGGGGCATCTCGACGGCCTGCCGGTGATCATTGCGGCGATGGAGTATGGCTTCATCGGCGGCAGCATGGGCGTGGTCGTGGGCGAGAAGATCACACGCGCGATCGAACGGGCGATGGACGAGCGGCTGCCGATTGTCATCGTCTGCTGTTCCGGAGGGGCGCGCATGATGGAGGGGGCGCGCTCGCTGATGCAGATGGCCAAGATCTGCGGCGCCCTTGCGCGCCTGGATCGAGCGAAGCTCCCCTACATCGCCGTCCTGACGGATCCGACGACCGGGGGCGTGACGGCAAGCTTTGCGATGCTGGGTGACCTGAACATTGCGGAGCCGAAGGCGCAAATCGGCTTCGCGGGCCCGCGCGTCATCGAACAGACGATCCGCCAGAAGCTCCCGGAAGGCTTTCAACGCAGCGAGTTCCTGCTTGAGAAGGGGATGATCGATCTGGTCGTCGATCGCCGCGAGATGAAGGCGGTGATTGCGAACGCCCTGCGTTTCATGGGCGCGACGGCTGGTGGAGTCCAGCCGCCGGCGCTCAGCTATCAGCTCTCGGCAAACGCTACCTCGTAACTCGTAGCTCGAAACTCGTCGCTCGGTACTTGTAGCTCGGTCCTCGTAGCGCGTCGATGGATCCGCTTGCCTATTTGTTCGGGCTCGAACAGTTCGGGATCAAGTTCGGCCTGGACAACATCCGCGCCATCGTGGCGCGGCTGGGCCATCCCGAGGGCGCGTTTCGCGCGGTACACATTGCGGGAACCAACGGCAAGGGCTCGGTGACAGCGATGGTGGAGACGGGGCTGCGCGCCGCAGGGCATCGCACCGCGCGGTACACCTCACCGCATCTGCTCACCCTGAACGAGCGATTCGTCATCGACGGGCGGCCGGTGGATGACCGACCGCTGACGAGCGGTATCGAGGATGTCCGCGAGGCCGTTGAAGCGTTGCGGGCCGAGGGCACGTTGGAGGTGCAGCCGACGTTCTTCGAAGTCACGACCGCTGTGGCGTTCGAGCTGTTTCGGCGCGCCTCCGTCGAGGTCGCGGTCATCGAAGTCGGGCTCGGCGGCCGGCTGGATGCGACCAACGTCATAACACCGGAGGTGGCCGCCATCACGTCGATCGCCTTCGATCATCAGTTGTACCTGGGTTCGTCACTGAGCTCGATTGCTCGGGAAAAGGCGGGCATTATCAAACCGGGCGTACCCGTCGTCCTGGGCGAGCTCAATCCCGAAGCCGCGACGGTCATCGAAGAAGTCGCCCGCGCCTGCGGAGCAGAAATCTTTCGTACAGCGGCATCCGATCTTGGCGACCGTCTCGTCGCTCTGCCGGGAGAGCATCAGCGACGCAACGGCGCAGTGGCCGTGCGGGTCCTGGAACTTCTGAACGCGCGTGGGATCGCGGTCCCGCGCGAGGCGACCGAGGCCGCGGTTGGCCGGGTGGAATGGCCGGGACGCCTGGACTGGCGCAGACTGGCCGACGGCCGGGAGTTGCTGCTCGATGCGGCGCACAATCCCGCGGGGGCGGCCGCGCTGGCAGCTTACTTGCGCTCACAACCGGGACCACCATTGCCGCTCGTCTTCGCGGCGATGCGCGACAAAGATGTTGCGGGAATGTTTCGGGAGCTCTTGCCGACCGTCGCCAGCCTGACCGTGACCCGAGCGACGAACCCGCGCTCCGCCGATCCCAATGAACTCGCGCGAACCGCTCGCGAGATTGCGCCGGCGCTGCCGGTCGCGATTGAGCCGTCAGTGCCCGGCGCGCTCGACGTGGCATTCTGGTCAATTCGAGGGCGGGACAGGCAGGCGGGGCCGAAGCGCATCGTCGTCGCCGGCTCAATCTTTCTGCTGGGCGACGTGCTCGCCCAGCTCGGTTTACACTCTTGAACGTGCCCCGCCGGCTCTGGTGTTTGTTGACGGTCGTGCTGTGCGCGAAGACCGCGGCTGCGCAAACCGGTCCGCCATCGAGCTCATCGCAGGAACAAAAAAGCAATTCATTCACCGTCATCAATCAGAGGCACTACATTCGTCAGGGTGACGTCGAGCTGCATGACCTGCAGCAGAAGACGGATCTCTTCGCCGAACTCGTCGAGTTCTTCGAGGACGAAGACCGCGCCGTCGCGACGGGGAACGTCGTGCTCTCGCAGGGGTTGAACCGGATTTCAGCCGAGCGCGCGGAGTTCAATACCAAGACGTGGCTCGGCACGTTCTACAACGCGA
>Ga0182038_10000619_pt1 | contig 18145 bp, 17 predicted proteins | sample sta12Can44000108_FD_125976 | JGI IMG/M metagenome (GOLD analysis project Ga0182038, IMG submission 125976) | Lab enrichment of tropical soil microbial communities from Luquillo Experimental Forest, Puerto Rico - statanox.12C.anox.44.000.108 | ecosystem: Environmental > Terrestrial > Soil >...
ACCAGAATGCCTGCGACTGTGCCGAGCGATTTCGCCGGTTCAATGCCCTCCATGTCCTCGGCGTCGATGCGCAGAATTTCGATCCCGCAATCATTAGCGGCGCCGGCGTGGGTCAGCGATTCGTAAATGCTTTTGTACGCATCCTGAAGATCAATATACTTTCCGACGACGGCTACCCTCAGATGTTTTCTGGGCGAAATGACGCGCTGGACGAACTTGCGCCATTCAGTCATTTCCGCGGAAGGTGTTTCAAGCCGGAGGAGACGGCATATTGTCTCGTCCAATTTTTCATCCTGCAGGGTGAGAGGGAGCTCATAAATGGTATGATCGACATCTCTTACTTCAACGACGGCGTGCAGCGGCACATTACAGAACATCGCAAGCTTCTGGCGCACCTCAAGATCGAGCGGCTTCTCGGTTCGACAGAGTAGTACATGAGGCTGAAGTCCAATTTCGCGAAGCTTGGCAATGCTTTGCTGCGAAGGTTTGGTCTTTAGTTCACCCGCAGCCTTGATATAAGGAACGAGAGTGACGTGCATGATGACTACGTTCTCGGTCCCCACCTCGAGCTGAAACTGACGAATGGCTTCTAAAAAAGGCAAACCTTCGATATCGCCTGTCGTCCCGCCGATTTCCGTTATGATGACGTCTCCTGTTTGCTCCTTAGCAAGTCTTTGGATGCGCCCTTTGATTTCGTCGGTCACGTGCGGAATGACCTGCACGGTTTTTCCGAGGTAGTCACCGCGTCTTTCCTTTGCGAGCACCGTCTCATAAACCTGCCCGCTTGTGACGTTGTTTGCCCGTGAGAGTACGCAGCTCGTAAAGCGTTCGTAATGTCCAAGATCAAGATCGGTTTCGGCGCCATCGCTTAGTACATAGACTTCTCCGTGTTGAAATGGACTCATCGTTCCAGGATCGACATTCAAATACGGGTCAAACTTTTGCATGATCACACGGAGCCGGCGATGCTCAAGCAGTGTTCCAAGCGCCGCAGCGGCCAAGCCTTTGCCAAGCGAACTGACCACGCCGCCGGTTACAAAAATGTATTTCATTCGCTTTTCCCGCTCATCATTAGGCGCTCGACCTCAGTTGCGTCCTCGGGTGTATCTACCCCGATTGAGTTTGACTTAGAAACAATGACGCGAATCTTCATCCCATTTTCCAAAGCGCGCAACTGTTCGAGCTGTTCTGCCTGCTCCAGGAGACTTGGCCTCCATTTGACAAAATCCAGCAGGGCTTTTCGGCGATAACCGTAAACGCCGAGATGCTTATAGAAATCGATATTGCCAGTCGCCCGATGAAATGGGATAGGGCTGCGGGAGAAGTAGAGCGCATTGCCGCTGGAATCGAAGACGACTTTGACATTATGCTCATTTAAGGACGCATCGGGCGAAAGGGGAGTGGCTGCCGTGATGATTTCGATTTCTTTTTTCCGTTTTGCCTCGCGCACCAGTCGCTCCAGCAGGAATGGATCGATAAGGGGCTCATCTCCCTGGATATTGAAAATGAGCGATGCTTTTCTCAGTTTTTTTGCCACCTCTGCGATGCGATCCGTTCCGCTCTTGTGATCGGGAGAGGTCAGAGCGATTTCAGCTCCCAGTCCAAAGCCGGCTTCGGCGATGCGCAGGTCATCCGTCGCAATGATTACCCGATCGAAGCAGTCCGCCTCCCTGCAACGTTCCCAGACATGCTGAATTAAGGGTTTGCCCGCGATGACATGCAACGGCTTTCCCGGGAACCGAGTTGACCCCCAACGCGCGGGAATTATACCCACAACCTCACTCATTTACCGCTATTCCGGAAGCTCTCAACAAGTTCCTGTGGGGAAAGCGTCGCTGTTCCTAATTTTCCAACAACCACGCTACTTGCGTGATTCGATATTTCAGCAGCTTCAATGGGGGAGGCTTCTGAGACCAGTGCCAGGGTAAAAAGTGCGATTGCCGTATCGCCCGCCCCGGAGAGATCGTACACCTCCCGAGCGCGGGAAGGCACATAAAATGGAGGTTGGCGCTGGCTGAATAAAATCATTCCTTGCTCCCCTAGCGTGATAAGGAGGAGTTCCGGGCTCCATAACCGGAGCAACTCGGCTCCCACCCGCAAAAGTGCGGAATCTTGCAAGGGGTCGGGTCCTGGTTCTTTCCAAGTTTGATTTGCGGCTGCAAAAGCTTCGCTGCGATTTGGTTTTACGGCAGTCATTCCTCGCCAGATAAGGCGATTATGGAGATTGGGATCTGCCGTAACGAGTTTGCCTCCGGCACGCGCCAACGCGGTCACCTCGTCCACAAATTCCTGTTGCAAGAGGCCTTTTCCATAATCCTCAAATATAATTGCATCGATCTCGGGAAGCGATTCGCGAATCTTGCGAACGGTTTCTCTCCGACCTGGTTCGGAGAGGGGTTGGGGTCTTTCACGGTCGACCCGGACAACCTGTTGTTGTCGCGCGATGATCCGGGTTTTTACGATGGTTTGAAAGGTGGGATCGCTTTGCAGCCCGCCCAGGCCTATCCCGTTTTCGGCCAACAGCGTGCGCAGCTTTGTTGCGTGAGTGTCTGCGCCGATCAATCCCGTCACAGAGACTGAGGGCGTGAATTCGCGGACATTCCTGGCGACGTTCGCGGCTCCGCCAGGGTAATAGGATTCTCTGACAACCTCGACGACCGGGACCGGTGCTTCAGGCGAAATCCGAGATACACGCCCCCAGACGAATTCGTCGAGCATGAGATCGCCGATGACCAGAACGCGTTTGCTGGAAAATTTGCAAACAAGTTCTTCCACTCGCACCAGATTCATGTTTCACAAGCGGTAACTGCAAACTGAGTTTGCTCAAAGAAAAAATTGCTTTTAGGATGGGCGCATTCTTTGAGCTTGAAAATCAACAGATCCGATTTTGCGAGGCGGGGTTTGTTGGCTGTCCGCTGTACAGTATCGGATTGGAGTATTTTTTGAATGAATCGAAATTGGTATCGAACTCTTGTGATCGCTGCGAACTGCGTTGCATCTTTTCATTGCCTGGGTGAATCGGCGCCCAGTCAGATCGATCTCCGAAAATTTCCCGCTACTCAGCTGGATGACGTAGTCGTGCCACTGCCGAGCGAGGTCTTCAACGTGCTTGACAAATTAGGGGCTCCTAACTGGCGAGGTGAATTGCGGGACCCGGTTGTAGGCACTCGCGGCGAACGCGCCCAGATAGCTCTTCTGCTTGGCTCGATTGTGGCCGAGGGCTTTGTTGCCGTTGAAGCCGCGGATAAAGCGCGGGTGAAAGAAGTCGGCAGAGGCGTTCTGGAGTTGGCAAGAGCTATCGGGGTCGAGAAGACCGTGCTATCTCGGACAAATTCGATTGTCACGAAGGCCGATGCAGGGGACTGGGGCGCGGTCCGGCGCGAACTGGACGGTGCTTTGACAGACGTCAAGAATGCGATGATAGAGCTTAGGGATTCCCAGCTGGCGCATCTGGTCAGTCTCGGAGGCTGGATACGAGGAACGGAAGTCTTAACATCAGTCGTCGGAAAACGATACTCCGATGATGGCGCCGATTTGTTGAATCAACCTGACTTGTTGATCTACTTCCAAAAGCGAATCGCCGGCATGCCTTCGCGGTTGCGAAACAATCAACTGGTGAACAAGATCCAAAGAGGTCTGAACGAAATTTCCCCGCTTATCAACCAGAAGATCACCCCTGGGTCAGTCAAGCGAATCAATGAAATTACAGGACAGATGGTAAAGGCCATCGATTCGCGCGCCTAAGAAAAGAACATTTGTGAGACGATTTCTGATCTTTCTAGGCGTTTTCGGAGCATTCTCTCACGCGAACGCAACTATCGATGACGCGATTTCTCGCGCGCTCGAAGCAATCAGTCCTTATGCTAAACAAGGCTATACAGTGCGGGACGATCAATGGGGTGGCGATTTAGGGGTGAAGGAGGAGAAAGCTATTCCGCACACGCTTTTTAGAGGGAACGACTACTGGTTTGCCATGGGGACAGACGTAGACAACGCCCGGGTTGCGATTCATGTTTATGATGGGAAAGGGAGGTTAATCGAGAGCGATTCCTGGCAAAAGGGACGATTTGCAGCGGCCCGCGTTACGGCGCCCGCGACCGGTACTTACTACGTGATTGTGGAAGTTACGAGTTCGCCGAAGGAGCGGACTACCTGGGCAATGGTTTATGGATTCAAATAGAGAGGCAGCGATCATAAAAAGCGCGATGATACCTGACCTCACCAGAATCTTTGAAAGGCAAAACTGATTGAAGATGAGTAGAGTTTTTTCCCCAAGCGAGACCATTTCTTCAGGTCGATACCGCTGCCGACCTACGATGCTACCCCTAGATCTTGCTGGTCTGAAGCGTGGCCTCGCCAGGGTTCTTTATGAAAACCTGCTTTGCTAATGCGTGCCTATCCCTGCTCGATGTTTGAATCCGAGACTCTTCAGTTCGACAATGCGCGGGCGCTGCAGAATTTGTACGCCAATGACTTGAAGCTGTTGCAATCTCTCGAGGAGAAATTGGCAGTGAAAGTGACGACACGCGATGGATGGCTGCGGTTGGAAGGGGAACGGCCGAATATAGAAAAGGCGCGCAAAGTATTCCGCGAGTTGGAGCAGGCGCGACAGCACGGAATCCAGATTCGGCGGCATGAATTTCAGTATGCGCTGGATTCCGTATCCGAGGGAAGCCGCCAGCCTCTGGGGCAGCTTGCCGGCTACAAGGTTCTGACGCCGGCTCGTCGGGCCCCGATTGTTCCAAAAAGCGAGCAGCAGCTAAGCTACGTACAGTCGATCCAGGCGTTTGATATCGTATTCGGAGTAGGTCCGGCCGGAACGGGCAAGACCTACCTCGCAATGGCGATGGGGGTGGACGCGCTCAGAAAGGAGCAGGTCAAAAGGATTATCCTGACGCGTCCGGCGGTTGAAGCGGGGGAGGCACTTGGATTTCTACCGGGCGATCTCCAGGAGAAGATATTCCCCTATTTGCGTCCCCTGTATGACGCGTTGTATGATATGCTTGAGGCCGAAGAAATACAAAGGTACATGGATAGAGGGGTCATCGAGATCGCGCCGCTCGCGTACATGAGGGGCCGAACGCTGAATCACGCATTCGTCGTTCTTGATGAGGCGCAAAACACGACAACCGAACAGATGTTTATGTTCTTGACGCGCCTTGGAGCCGATTCGAAATGCGTCGTGACAGGGGATCAAACGCAGATCGATCTGCCGGCGAATAAGACTTCGGGGCTTATAGAGGCTATGCATGCGCTGGAGTCCGTCCCCGGTATTCAATTCACGCGTTTTACAGAGCGCGACGTGGTTCGGCATCCTCTCGTGCAATCGATCATTCGCGCCTATGAGGCGCATCGTGCTGGTGCGAAAAAGAGCTAGCCGGAGATAAGCCATGATTGGATCCTCGCATCGCAAAAGGTTGGTAAAGAAGGGGCTCGCTTGCAGCAAAATCCGGCGAAAACCCTCTCAGAATGAGTGGATGCGTAAACTGGAATCGAACGCATGGGTCAGAGCCGGAATATTTGGGGTGTTTGTCCTGGTCCTGGCCCTGCTCATCTTTTCCGGAGAGCATCCCGACCCCGCAAAGTATTTTCTGATCGGGCTGCTGATTTTCGTTACTGCAGTGGCGCAGCTCTGGATTAACCACCCGGCCACGTTCAAGCGAAATTCCGGCGTTGGTCTCGTTTTTGGAGTGATCCTCTTTCACCTTTGCGTGGCGAAACTCGTGATGGTGATTTCCACCCAAAGTCAGGGCGGCGTTCCCAAAGAATTTGGCGTGCTGCTAATTCCCTTTGCGCTGGCGCCTTTGGTTTTATCGGTTCTTCTTGGGAAAAATCACGGAATTTACGGTGCGATCTTCGTGAGCCTTTGGAGCTCAATTCTTTTTCGTGGAGTGGATGCGTTTCTGCTCGTGATGAGCCTGATTAGCGGATTCATTTCAGTCTTCGTTACGATTCAGGTCAGGCGGCGCAGCCGTTTATTGAGAGCCGGTCTTTATGTGGGGTTGGCGACCTGGATTCTTGCCGTCTCTTTTGGAATCATCACGATTCCGTGGTTCCAGATTAATGACATGGATTTCGCCATGTTCACCAAACAGTCGGCAGCAGCGATTCTCACCGGGGTGGTAACGGCAATGGTCGTTAGCGGTGCGCTGCCGATGCTTGAAGCCGCCTTTCGGATCACTACCGAAATGTCCTGGCTGGAGTTGACTGATCGCAATCATCCCTTGTTGCTGCGTCTTAGCCTGGAGGCCCCGGGCACATGGCACCACAGCGACGTTGTCGCGGACCTTGCCGAGGTCGCGGCGAATAAAATTGGAGCCAACGGCACTATGTGCCGGGCCTGTGCTTACTTTCACGATATCGGTAAGCTCGTAAAGCCGAACTATTTCTCTGAGAATATCGTCGGGGAGGATAATCCACATGACGATTTGGCGCCCACGATGAGTGCGCTCATCATCATTGCGCACGTGAAGGAAGGCGTCGACCTGGCCCTTAAATGTGGTCTCAATCAGCAAATCATTGACGTGATCCAACAACACCACGGGACCTCCCTCGTTGCATACTTCTATAAACGCGCGATTCAACAACAACAGGATGCCCGCGAGGGGGGCAAGATCATGAATATCCGGGAAGAGGATATACCGGAGGTGCGTGAAGAAAGCTTCCGATACAGCGGACCGAAACCTCAATTTCGTGAGAGTGGGATTATCAGCTTAGCCGACGCCGTCGAGAGCGCTTCGCGGAGCCTCGAAAAGCCGACACCTCAAAAAATTGAGCAATTGGTGAATGATATCGTTAGCAAGCGGATTGCAGAGGGTCAACTGGATGAGTGTGATCTTACGTTGCGCGAACTTAAAGTCGTAGGGGAAACTTTCCGGTTCACGATCCAGAATATGCTGCATACCCGGATCAAATATCCGAAGGATGAGGAGCGTGCGGAGCTGGAAAGCAGGAGGTTGCGCAATCTTCCTCCCGCATCAGCCGCGTGAATCCGGCGATAAAGTTAGTCAATCGGCAGCGCAAGAGACGACTCGATTTGCGAGCTTGCCAGACGTTTGCCGAAGTTGCAGTGGCGCGAGTCCGGATGCGCAACCGGCAGGTCGTTTTACCGGACGACATCTGCGTCTTCTTCGTGTCTGACGCGCGCATCAGGCGGATTCACCGGCATTTTCTAGCGGTCGATGAAGCTACAGATGTCATCACGTTTCATCACGGTGAGATTTTCGTCAGCGTAGAAACTGCGGAGCGGCATGCACAACAGTTTTCGACGAGCCTTGCAGAAGAAATACACCTTTACATTGTTCATGCACTGCTGCATCTGGCGGGGTTCGAAGATCAAACCCAGCGAGGCTACAGGCGGATGAAGGTAGTGCAAGACAAGGTCGTCCACGAGATCGAGCACGCACTCGCTTTGAGGGAAGCCCAGAGGGGAATTTCACCACAGAGGCACAGCGCGGCGTAGCCGCAACCAAATGCTCGTCCTTATGCTCGTCGTCGTGCTCGTAGTCGAATGAGACAGGAGAAATTGCTCCAACTAGCTAAGTCGATGGAATGCATCCCGAACTCCTTTCAGCCTTCGCCGTTCGGTAGGCGTACCACCGACCTGACGCCAATTCTAACCCATTCCGACCTTTACGCCTTTTGTGCCTCTGTAGTGAAAATGTCTTTGTGCCCTCCACTAACCAACAGGAGCCGTCTGCGAAGTCGTTCCCTTTTCTGCCCTACGAAGAGCCAGTACGCGGGCAAGAACGCTGGGATGTGTGAAGTGCAATGCGACAAGGAGCGGATGAGGCGTCAGATTTGACAAGCTGTCTTTGCTGAGCCGCTTCAATGCCTGGATCAGCGGGTTCGGATCTCCCATGGCCTCTGCGGCAAACCGATCCGCCTCAAATTCATGCAGCCGGCTCCAGTAGTTGGCGGCGATCCCAATCAAAATGGCTGCGGGCTTGATCAGGATGAAGAAAAGCGTCAGTCCGACATAGACAGATGGGGTTGTTACGCCAAAAGCCGCGAAAATTTCGGGACGATTCACACAAAGGGATGCTACAAAGAACATCAGAAGCAGGTTCAGTTGACCGACGATGAAATGCTGAGTGCTGTGCTTTCGCTTGAAGTGACCTATTTCGTGAGCCAGCACGGCGAGAAGCTCAGGTACAGGATGGTTGTTTATCAATGTGTCGTACAGAGCAATCCTTTTGTTCGAGCCGAACCCTGTGAAAAAAGCGTTGGCTTTCGAAGAGCGGCGTGAACCGTCGATGACCAGGAGTTCTCGTACGGGGAAGCGTTGCCGAGCACACAACGCCGTCATCTCATCTCTCAAAGTTCCTTCCGGAAGAGGGCTGAATTTAAAAAAAAGCGGAAGGATGAGCGTCGGCGCCAGGTAGATCAGGATCGACGATAACACGGCAGTGCATGCCCAGGCTATTATCCATGCGCTCTGGCCGAAAAAACTGAACAGCCCCAAAACGATGTATGAGAAGACGCAAAGCAGCAGACCGGAAAGCAACCATTCCTTAAGCCGATCGAGGACAAACGTCTTCAATTCCGTTCGATTAAAGCCAAAGCGCTGCTCGATCACGTACGTGTGATAAATCTCAAAGGGTAGCGAAATTGCTTCCCTGGCAACGCAGAGAAGGCCGATGTAGAGCATGCCGGCAAAGGTGCTCGTCAAGTCGAATGCCCGTACCCACCGATCCAAGAACTCGAACCCACCAGAAAACCAAAAAATCAACAGAGCCCCCAGAGAGCAAGTGGTCTGGACAAGTTCGAACCTTGTATTTGTTTTTGTGTACTCCTGCGACCGTCGATAGCGAAATTGATCGTAGATATCCGCAAATTCGCTCGGTACTTCTGTTCTTAGACTACGCAGGTTGAGGATCTTGGCCAGGGAGTCCAGGAGATAATAGCCGATTAAAGTACACAATACGAAGGCGCCGATCATAGTTTAAAGCTTTTGGATTCTTTCAGGAATTTTGCGCATCGCGCGCAGGGTTGCAAAATCGCTGTTGAAGTTGACCGATCGGTTTAGTATCTTGAGAAAGTTAATGAGGGTATGTGAATCCAAGCTCAGGCTGTTGCAGACAGCTCATGAACTCATCTGGCACCAGAGTTACGGTTCGGTTGGAGTAGACCAGATTTGCGAACATTCGCACGTCAAGAAGGGAAGCTTCTATCACTTTTTCAAATCAAAATCTGAGCTGACCGTCGCCGCCTATGAATATTACTGGGAGCAAAGTCGCGTTACGCTGGATCGAATATTCTCGGCGCAAGTCGACCCTCTGGAGAGACTGGAGTCCTATTGTGATCACATTCGCCGGAATCAGATTGAGCATTTTCGGGCGAACGGCCGGGTGCCTGGATGTCCCTTTGCCTCGCTAGGGAGCGAATTGAGTAATCAGGATGAGGCGATTCGCCGGATGGCGCAGCAGATCAGCGAACGTAAATGTCGTTACCTGGAATCGACGTTGCGAGATGCTATGGAGTTGCGAGAAATTCTCACACAGGACGCCAGATCCCTTGCCGAGGAAGTCCATTTTTTTATCGTTGGATTGATTCAAGAGGCAAAGATTTCCAATAATATCGAGGTTCTCGATCGAATGAAGAGCGGTGCCCGTCGAATCATCGGCGCTGGATTGGCTTCCGTCAGCTGATTGTGTTGCATCGGCCCGCAGAATTTACTGATCGGTTCTTGACTCATCCGCAATCAGTTTTGCTTTTCAAGGATTCTAGTGTCCTTTTTTGGCCGTAAGCGTCGGAATCTCTTAAGCCTCGAACATGGAGCCAAGCGCGAGTTTGCCTGAAAAGATCAGATATGCGGGAATCACCATTGACGACAAATGGAAGCCGGGAGACCTGGGATTGCTGATCCATCTGCATGGCATCCAAAATTTTCGAGACTACGGCTTTAATGAGATACATGAAGCGTACTGCGCGAAAATTGCGATCGAATTCATTCTGAACCCTCACAAAGACCGCTCGTTTGCATGGATAGCCAGAAAAGATGGAGAAGTGGTCGGTTCGGTCCTGGTTGTCGAACGACCGGAGAACCAAGCCCAACTTCGTTTGCTTTTTGTCGCTCTACCGGTTCGCGGAATCGGTTTGGGCCGTTGGCTGGTGGAGGAAGCGGTGCGATATTCCGCTTCCCGCGGATTCGGGCGAATCTACCTGTGGACGGTTGCAGGTCTGGATCGAGCCATTTCGATCTATCAATCGGTCGGCTTCGTGCAATCCGATAAAAGGCTCATTGAACAGTGGGGGCAGAGCAACACGGAAATCCGGTTTGATCTTGATCTGATGGAGGCACAACAAAGCGTCCTGTCCCGGAAACAGCATGGGAGGGCCCGATCTCCGAGCCGGCCGTTCTAGTGAGGCAGGCTCGCTAGCCAGCCTGCATTGATCACAAATTTTAGCGAGAACCCTGGGGTTGGACGAACTTGTGTGATCAATTCAGGCTAACCAGCAATATGCGGGCCGCCTCTCGCAACGTGTGATTTTTGCGGGTTAGGCGATGGTTAGCGACTCCAACTCATCGACTATGCGCTTTGCTGCCTCCAGAGGATCCGGCGCAGCCGTGATCGGACGCCCGATCACCAGGTAGTCCGCACCTGACCTTAATGCTTCGCGCGGTGTCATAGTCCGTGCCTGGTCATCTGTCTCTGACCACTTGGGACGGATGCCCGGGACGACTGTGACGAACAATGCGCCGAAACGATTCCGTATCGCGGCCAGTTCCAACGGGCTAGCGACCAGACCGGTGACGCCAACGTCTTTGGCAAGGCCGGCAAGGAGCAGCACCTGCTCTCGAACCGAAGCCTTGAAACCGACTTCTGCCATCGACTCGTCATTCAGACTTGTCAGGACTGTGACACCGAGGATCAGGGTTTTTGCCATACCTTTCCCAGCGACCGCCGCTTCGCACATTGCCCGCCCGCCGGACAAGTGGATCGTAAGCATGTCAACGCCCAGTGCGCAGGCGGATTCTACTGCCTTACGTACCGTGTTGGGTATATCATGAAATTTCAGGTCGAGAAAGACTTTCGAACCTGATGCCTTAATGCCTTCGATGATCGCCGGACCCGTAGCCGTAAATAGCTGGCTCCCAACTTTGAAAAAGCCGATGGTTCCGCCTATGCGGTTGATCAGGCGTCCTGATGCCTCGCTCGTAGAAACGTCAAGAGGAACAATGACTTTATCCTTTGCAGCGATCGAGTCTTGCACAGGATGATGATGCATGAAGATTCTCACCCCGGCAAAGATCAATCTCACGTTAGAGATCGTTGGAAAACGATCCGACGGGTATCATGATCTGGCTACCTGGATGCTTCCCGTAGGACTCTACGACACGCTTGAAATCTGCGTGGAGAAGGAACAATCATTTGCCTCGAATGTACCCGAGTTAGAGGGGAATTCTTTAAACCTTGTGATGCGGGCCGCGGAGCTTTTTAACCGCACCGTAGCGGTTGATGCGCATTACAATGTCCGGCTTGAAAAGAAGATCCCCATTGGGGCCGGCCTGGGAGGTGGAAGCTCGGATGCGGCAGCGACACTGCTGCTGCTTAATCAATTGCACGGATCGCCCTTGAGTACGCCTGAACTTGACGGCCTCGCAGCGGAACTCGGATCCGATGTCCCTTTCTTTACTCATGCTCAATCGAGTTGGTGCACATCCCGGGGCGAACTCATGGAGCCGCGGGAGTTCCCGCGCGGGCTCTGGATCCTTCTGGCCAAACCAGGTTTTGCAGTGTCCACAGCGGCAGCCTATCGTGCATTTGCAGCTTTGCCGACCTTTCAAAAGCGAGGTCGGGAAGCAAGTACTCCGTGGGGAAGAATGCGCAATGATCTCGAGCCTGCGGTATTTCCCAAATATTTGCTGCTGCGTGTAATGAGAGATTGGCTCGCAGTGCAGCCAGATACGATGCTGTCTCTCATGTCAGGGTCAGGTTCCGCGATCTTTGCTGTCATACGAAGCCAATCCGAAGGAAAGCTTTTAAGAACAGCGTTTCAGCAGGTGTTTAGCGAACGAATTTGGACCTCGCTCTGCCGGCTGAATCCCGAAGCTTTAGAATCCTAAGCTAAGGATTCTAGCCGGTTTAGAAACTCCGCTTGATGTTGATTGATCTTTTGGCGCGCCTCCGGGAGGGTAAAAAATTTGCCCTGGTCGATCTCCGGAAATTCACTCATCCGTCCAGACCTCGGTGGCCATTCTATCGTAAACATGTTGCTCTTTACTTGCGGCGGATCTCCGTTTCGCTCAAAGGCCCACGCATAAACTCGCTTACCTGATTTTTGCCGGACTTCGCCCAGGTGAATAAAGGGCTCAGAGGGACTGATGGAAGTCTCTTCGGCGAACTCGCGTTTGGCGGCCTCCAGCTTATCTTCTCCTTCGGTTATGATTCCCTTCGGGATCGACCACGCTCCGTCATCTTTCCTGGCCCAGAACGGCCCACCAGGATGCACAAGAAAAACCTCAAGACCACTTCCGGACTTCCGATACATCAGAAGCCCGGCACTTATTTGCGGCATAGTCGAAATTTCCGGTTCCATAATGAACTGGTTCATATGCGCAGCGGCGGCTTATCGCCAGCAGGGTCAGGAATGCGGTCCCGGTGAGGAGTAACGCGTAACTTGACGGCTCAGGTACTGCCTCCAACGCCGAGCCGTCGGCAGTCATCTTCCAACCGACAACATCAAGCGCTATTGCCTCGTTTTTTCCCATGTCAGGCTTGGCAGTGGTGTCGCCGAAAGCATCCTGCACTTGTGGCGGCTTGTTGCCGCTACCATCTGCTGGCGTCACGCCGTCTCCCCAATCACTGAAGTCTCCATTCGAATCTTGATTAAAATGCACTAAATTTGTCTTGCCGCCATCGATGGAGAAGTATGATGAGACATTTGCGGAATTCGAGTAACTCCGTACTCCGGGCGCGCCGTACCGGAATAAGTCCATCGGGCCGATGTCCGTCGCGCCTCCATTTTTAGTTAGCGTGGACCCCGGCCCGCCAACCCCAAGGATTTCGTTTACTTCATGGGTGACCGTGGATACGAGATCGTATTTTGTGTTGTCATAGTTGTTTCGGGAGGTATTCAGCACGCTCATATTCATCGCGATTGTGCCGGCGAAGCCGGAATTGCCCGAGATCAGGTTGTTCCCGTCCGTAGTATCTCCCATGGCGTCAAGGAGCGCCCCGCCAAACGAAATGTTCGTGGCATTATTATTGATGCCCGTACCGGGCCCGGCGGGAAGGGAAGCCAGCGCAATGGTGTCAGCAGCCGATTTGTTTGGGTTGGCTTGAAGATACGATAAATATTGGGAGTAAGGCAGGTCGATGTTGCCGGTCCCTGCACTTGAGCCCAGGCTGATGTTGGGATCGCTTACGAAACCGATGTTGAATGTCAGCGGACTGCTGATGATGCCGGTAACTTGCGTGATTGCCTCGTTGATGGTGCTCTCGATTGTTGCGGCGTTCGGAAGGCTGGCGATCGGAGAGGAGCCCGGAAACTCAGCGGTATTCGGTGTGGTATAATTTGGGTCGATGACTAACTGGGCGTGTGCCGAAATGCCGATCGCCAGTAACCCTGTGGCTGCCAAGAACCTAAGAAAGGTCCGTTTCATAACGGGCAACCCAGCAGGCTGCGATTACAAAGTCAATACGATTCGGCGTCGACTCGCTTAGTTAAATAACATTCTCCTGCGGGGCCGGGTGATTCATTCCCGGCGATCTTTGGTGGAAAAGATCGCATGAACGAGAAGACGAGCGAGGGACTGGCCCATGAGGTTCAATAACGACATATAATGTTGTTATTGTCAATGCAAATTCAAGGCATTCTGCCACTTTGACCCTGTACCAATTGCCAGGCCACAGATCCGAGGATCGGTCGCCTCTTTCAGGGCGAGTCGCTTTTAACGTCTACCCAGGGCTAAAGCACCCGACTTCGCAAAGCCTACGTCGCGGCTGGCTTTTTGGCGTGCGCGCGAAAAAATCCGCGATGACGGTTCCTGGGACCGTTATCAATTGCTACCCTCCCTGTAGGAAGCGAGCGCTTGCGTAAAAACCAAGTGACTCTGATGCGCCTCCTCTGGGGTTGCGCAATAAAATGGTTGCCTCATTTTCTCCCGTCCATTGGTTAACTCGTCACAAAAGGCGGCCCACATCTGCAGAATGGCATCCGTAAAGCCGAACTCGAAAATTCCGCCGGTGATCGTCGGATAAGCGCTCTGGTATCCTAAGTCAATCTGTTGCCACGCTTGAAGTCCGCCCGGTTCATATTCCATCACTTGTAAAGTTTTGGGATATTTGGTCGAGAATGCCATAGACCGCCTCATACCGAGAATGCGTATGAACCAGGTGTTGGTTTCGCCAGGCGCAATCCGCTTCGTGTGCAAGGTGATCGGAAAGCGCTCGCCTTTTGGCCCGGCTTCAACCTCGCCAAAGACTGTTGCGTTGTCCCAGGTGCCGCATGGCACCATTTTGCCTTTTCCGTCAGGACGTTCTTTTACAATCTTTGCAAGTTGCGCATGCACCCTTAGCGGGAACCAACCGAATCGGAGGGGAATATGTAGCACATGCATCCCCAGGTCTCCCATGCATCCGTATTCGCCATTGAACTCCGTGATACGCTTCCAGTTGATAAGCTTCCGGGGGTTAATATCCGAGGAGTGAAGATAACCGCACTCGACTTCGATAATCTGTCCGAAGTCTTCTCCAAGCAGCGCGTGAATAATCGATATGCCGCCTGGATAAAATGGAAATTCAGATGCACAGCGAACTAACGGTTTCGGATTCGATTGAATGGCTTCCAGAATTTTACGGTTCGCCGCCAGATCAATTCCGAACGGTTTCTCTGCTAGCAAATGTTTTCCGGCTCGGATGATATCGGTGTAGAGTTGTTCGTGAAGATTGTGAGGTACTGCGCAGTAAATGGCGTCGATATTCTGCCGCTCTAAGAGCTCTCGATAATCCGTCGTGATAAACTCAATTGTAGGAATATTTGACTTGAACCAACCGAACGCGCTTTCATTTGCGTCGCAAACCGCCACAATGACGGGTCGAATATTGAAATCGTGCAGATGGATCCAGCGCGCCGCCGCGCTTGCAAATTCACGGCCCATTAATCCCAGACCCACAATCCCGAATCGCAGATCGCCTAGTGTACCGTCTCGCATATCTAGAATCCTTGAAAAGCAAAACCGTTTGCAGATGAGTCAAAAATTTTTCTGTATCCGTACATTAATCATTGGGTGGTTTAGCTTTTCAAGGATTCTATAGCGAGGCCGCCTTCGGCCCGTCGACGCTGCTCCAAACTTCATCATGCTGCCCTATATCGCGGCGGTCTGAAGCACGGCCTCGCTAGTAAGATTTGCCAAACAAGACGCGACGAGGGCTTGGCTCTCCGGAAAGGATGCATCTGCCGGGCTCGTCGTCGCGAATCTCAGGATCAAAAGGGATACACCGTATGGTTACTTTAAGATCCTCCTTCAGCCGTGCTTCAACCTCCGCGCTTCCGGACCAGTGCGCTAGAGCGAACCCACCATGAATCTCCGGTTTTTCTTCATTTCTGGGTGTGAAAAAGTCGTAAAAATCCGCTTTTGAATCGATGCGAACGGTGTTCGCATCTCTGAGCAATTTTGCGCGCTCGTAGAGCTTAGTCTGCATCTCGTCAAGAATGGCGGGCAACTTTGCCACTGTTTCCGCGACCGGCTCAAAAGTCTTCGCTTTTGCCAGCTGATCGCGCCGATAGGTAGCGACAGTTCCCGATACAATATCACGTGGTCCGATTTCAATCCGAATTGGCACACCGCGCTTGATCCAATCCCAGTTCTTAACACCGCCACTGAAATCGCGTCGGTCCACTTCTACTCGGATGGGTTCATCCGCATACCGAAGCGAAGCGATCTGCGCTCTCAATTTTTCCGCAGCTTCCAAGACTGAAACTCTCGCTTCTTCTTTCGGTATGACCGGCAGAATGACTACATGTGATGGAGCGATCCGCGGTGGCAGAACCATACCGTCGTCGTCCGCGTGGGTCATGATCACTGTCCCGACTAACCGCGTGCTGATGCCCCAACTAGTGGTCCACGCATACTCCTGCGCGCCAGTCCGCGACACAAACTTGATTCCAGATGCTCTTGCAAAATTCTGGCCCAGAAAATGTGAGGTCCCCGCCTGAATTGATTTGCGGTCCTGAACCATTGCTTCTATGCACAAAGTCTGAACCGCGCCCGGGAAACGTTCACTTTCCGTCTTTTCGCCGTGGTAGACGGGCACTGCCAGATGGTTTTGCGCAAAAGTGGCATAAACCTCCAGCATCGCAACCGCCTCCTCAATAGCCTCTTCTCGGGTTTCATGTGCGGTGTGGCCTTCTTGCCAGAGGAATTCTGAGGTGCGCAGGAAAATCCGAGGCCGCATTTCCCAGCGAACGACGTTGGCCCATTGATTGATCAGAATCGGTAGATCGCGATAGGACTCAACCCATTTCGCAATGGCGGCGCCAATGATGGTTTCAGAGGTTGGACGCACTACGAGCGGCTCCGCAAGTTCCGCCGACGGAGCGGGACGCATTTTGCCGTCCGGCCCCAGGTCAAGCCGGTGGTGCGTTACGACAGCGCATTCCTTTGCAAAACCCTCAACATGGGTCGCCTCCTTTGCCAAATAGCTCAGCGGAATGAAAAGAGGAAAATAGGCGTTTTTATGGCCCGTGGCCTTGAACATCGAGTCGAGCTGAGCCTGAATATTCTCCCAGATTCCGTAACCCCACGGCTTGATCACCATGCAGCCACGGACGTCGGAATTCTCCGCCAGGTCGGCAGCACGAACGACTTGCTGATACCACTCCGCGAAATCCTCGGACCTGGTTGGAGTAATGGCGGTTTTAGTATGAGTCAGTTCACCCATTATTAAAGGTGCGTAGGAAGTTGGTGAAAAACTCCGCGCCTCGTTCGAGTTCGGCGACTTCAATGAACTCATCGGCGGTGTGGGCTTGCGCAATCGATCCAGGCCCAATGGCGACGGCCGGAGTGCCTTTGGCGGAGAAAAAGGCCGCATCGCAAAACCAGCTCGCACCGGTTAACCGCGAACCCAGAGACGTAAATTTCCTAATGATAGGATTGTCGGGTTCAGTGTACAGAGGCGCCGAGATTTTGATCGGATGAACGGTCGCCGAAATATTCTGATCACGGAAAAAATCAGCGACGGCAGCTGCCATGGACTCTTGCCCGGGCAAAATGCGGATATCTATTTCCGCATAGCATCGATCAGGGACGACATTGATTTTCACCCCGCCCCGAATGCGACCGGTGCTGATGGTTGCATGGCCCAAAACGGCGTTCTTTTTCAACGGAAGAATCGTTGGGAACGCTTCTCTCAATCTTCTCAGAGCGTCGGTCATCAGATCGATTGCGTTTACCCCTGTCTCGGGAAGGGACGCATGAACCGATTTTCCGACCGTTTCAATTTCCAGCCATGTGGTTCCCTTGTGAGTGTACACGACATCCAGATTGGTTGGTTCTCCGACAACTACGAAATCCGCAAATTTCCTGGCCGCGCAGGCCTTTGCCCCAAGTTGACCAGCCTCTTCGTCGGCGAGTCCCGCAAAAGCAACTCCCACGTTCAATCGAGTGAGCTCGACCGACTTCAGGGCCCAAAGCATGGCCGCCATTGATCCCTTCGTATCCGAACTACCCCGGCCATAAATCCTGCCACCCGAAAGCTTAGCCAAAAAGGGATCCACCACCATGCCATCGGCGGTCACCGTATCGAGGTGAGGAGCGAACATGATTCGTTGGGTGGCTCCAACCGGCGTTGGCCAGAATCCATACACGTTTGGCCGGTTCGATGCGACCTCCTCGTACTGAACTTCTGCTCTCAGGCTTTCAAGAAAAGCGCCGACAAACTCTGCGATGCTTTTTTCTCCAGACCGACCGCTGGATCCGGAGGGATTCTCGCTCGGGATCTGTACCAGAGCCTGGCAGAGTTCGACAACGCTATGGATCGAAGAGAAGTTCATACCACTTGCGACCGAAGATACCATTCGATGAATTTACGCAAGCCTTCGCGGATGCGAGTTTTTGGAGTGTAGCCGAGGAGTCGTCTGGCTTTTGAGACGTCCGCATAGGTCGCCGGCATGTCGCCAGGAACCGGCGGAAGCGGAT
>Ga0182038_10000624_pt1 | contig 18052 bp, 18 predicted proteins | sample sta12Can44000108_FD_125976 | JGI IMG/M metagenome (GOLD analysis project Ga0182038, IMG submission 125976) | Lab enrichment of tropical soil microbial communities from Luquillo Experimental Forest, Puerto Rico - statanox.12C.anox.44.000.108 | ecosystem: Environmental > Terrestrial > Soil >...
CCCCTTCAGATCGCCGCCGCGGTGATTGGAAATGCTCTCGAATGGTATGACTTCATCGTCTTTGGCTTCTTCACGGTGGTCATCGCGCGACTATTCTTTCCCAGCGACAGCCAATACGCCTCACTTTTACTCACCACCGGGACCTTCGGTGTTGGCTTTTTCATGCGCCCTGTGGGCGGGATTTTGCTTGGCATCTATGCCGATCGCCGGGGCCGCAAAGCCGCACTACTGATGGTCATCACCTTAATGACGGTCGCGATCGCTATGATTGCGTTCGCGCCGACTTATGCGGCGATTGGCGTCGGGGCGCCGCTCATCATGGTGCTAGCCCGGCTACTACAGGGCTTTTCGGCCGGCGGTGAGTTCGCAAGCGCCACCGCCTTTCTCACCGAGAGCGCGCCCGCGGGGCGGCGTGGCCTTTATGGTTCTTGGCAAATGGTCGGCCAGGGCTTGGCCGTGCTTCTCGGTGCGATTTTGGGAACGCTCCTTACGCGCTCGCTGACACCAGAGACGCTCGACAGTTGGGGCTGGCGTATTCCGTTCCTGTTCGGTCTGATCATCGGTCCGGTGGGACTCTATATCCGCCGCAATCTCGATGAGACTTCCGCATTCCTGCAATCGAACCGAAGTTCGGCCGGTCAGCAGGATTCCCGCAGCGTGCTCATGTCCCACGTCAAGGAAATGCTGGCTTGCCTGGGAATGGTCGTGTCGGGAACGATCTCGTTCTACGTGATCCTCATCTACATTCCGACATTTGCTCGCACCCAGTTGCACTTGCCCCTCGACCAGGCGTTCCTCGCCCAATCGATCGGCTTGGCGTGCGAGGTCGTGCTAATTCCTATATGCGGACTGCTCTCCGACTTCGTCGGACGCAAGCCGGTCATGATCACGGCTCTTGTGCTCGACCTTCTGGTGACCTATCCACTGTTCTCTTGGGTCAGCGCTAGTCCATCGTTTGGCGCACTGTTGACCATGCAGATTATCCTCTGCGGTCTGTTTGGCGTCTTCAACGGCCCGATATCGACGGCATTGGCCGAGCAATTCCCGACCCGCGTGCGCTCAACCGCGCTCGCCATCGCCTACAACATTGCGGTCATGCTGTTTGGCGGCTTTGCACAGTTCTTCGTGACCTGGCTCATCCAAACGACCGGCACGCCGATCGCGCCAGCTTATTATCTAATATTCGGTGCTGCGGTTGGACTGCTGGCAGCCTTATTCCTCAAAGAACGAGGCCGCGATGCGAGATTTTTGGTCGCGGACGCCGTCGAACCAACTGCCGCCTAGTGCTTACAGTAACATCGGACAACTCATGTCCGCTTTGGGTCAAAAGCAGACATTTCGAAACGTCCGATCGCTGTCCGCTTTACCCCCAAAAGCGGACATCGATTCAAGGGCTTCGTCAGGCAACGGTACGCCTACATCGAGGGTGCCTCAGCCGCGAGTTTGGAAAACTCCTCCGGAGAATAGCCACGTACAGTCGTTGTCCTGGCATTCCCCGAGGCGGAAATCGCCGAGACATACTTCATCATCGCCTCGCCATTCGGCATTTCGACTGTGACAACGACATCATAATGGCCCGTCGTCACGTAGGCGCTGAGCAACCGCCCTCCTAATTTCTCCGCCATCGTCTTACTGGCTTGATAACGTTTGGCTGCGTCCTTCGCGTTTTTGGCACCTTGGTCAGTCCAATTCAAAAAACAAATGAATGTCGGCATGAACTCCTCCTTTGGGTCACCTGGGGGCTTTCCCGAAGACCTATCGACTTATCCGACTATTGTGACGCTGTCCCTTTGACGAGAATCAATTCTGAGAGTTGTCAATCCTGACAATTCGGCGCCGGTTCCCATGTCCGCTTTGGGTCAAAAGCGGACATCGCGTTAGGTCCGCGCCATGTCCGCTTTACCCCCGAAAGCGGACATTGCCGGGCGACAGCTGAATGTACGCGGCTGCCATCTGGCCGTTGCGCTATGAGGCTCAAGGGCGCGCCACCAATTTTGGGATTGTCTCAACTAGGTGGCCACAAGATCAAAGCAATCCAGTTCCGGCATGATCACGGAACCTGTCCGCGTCGCGGACATAGCCCTGCAGCGTGTCGACGCTTCGGTGCCGCGAAACGTCCATCATCTTGAATATCGAGGCTCCGCGCGCGGCCGCAGAAGTCAAAAAACCGGCTCGCAGGCTATGTCCGCCGACCGATTTGGCATCGAGCCCAATGCGCTTAGCGTAGGTCTTGATGATGTCGGCCACGCTCTTGGCGGACAACAGGTCACAGGTCGCGCGCCCACCCTTTACGATTGATCGAAATAGCGGACCATTGGTGATCTTGGCAGCGATCAGCCAAGCCTTCACCGATTTGATTGGGCAGGCTACTGCGCCGGGGACGATGGCGATGACTGTGCTTTGCCCCTCCTGGTCGGTTTTCGATCGTGCGATCCGTATGCAGAGTCCGCCTTTGATTTCTTCCAGGTCGTCGACGTTCAAGGCTAAGATCTCGGAGCGACGTAGCGCGCCGGCAAATCCCAACAGCAGCAATGCGCGATCTCGCAGCCCCGCCAAAGTATCGGGAGCCGCGGCGGCCATGGCGCGTATATGTTCAGAGGTGATCGGCACTTTACGTATCGGCGCGACTCCCATCGTCCTGCGGATGCCTCGCAATGTCGCTCGGACTGACTCGGCGTTGGTCGGTGATTCATGGCCGGCGAGCTTATGCGCATAACGAATGGCTGCAACCCGGCGGGCGATCGTCGACGGCTTGATAGCGCGCGATGCCTCAAAGGCGATGAATGCGGCAACTGCCTCGGCGGTTGCTGGAAGTTCGGCAACTTTTCGTTCGTTGCACCAGGCCCGGAATATCTCGAAATCTGTGCGGTAGGCGCGGCGAGTAGCTTCGGCTTTCTCGGCGCGCGCGAAGGTGACGGCGGCGGCGATCTCCGGAGTGGGCGCGACGGCTGCAGGAGAGGGGCCGATCTCCGCGGGAAGGCGGGGCCCGTCGGATGGCGTCCAGTGGCCGCTATTGTGTTCGGGAATCGGCATTATCGGAAGCTAATTCTGGAATACACCTCCCACGTTAGAGCGGCATTGAGCGTCGCACCAGAAAATAAAGCGACCTCGGCAGTCCGCGTCGGTATCGGCTGGGTGCCACCCCAAAAATTCACTGAGAGTGAACTCGTCGGTATCGAGCGTGTCGAGATAGACGGCACTCAAGTTTGGTCTAGTGGAACAGTTAGTGACGAGCTTGCGAAATTTGACGAAGCACGGCGACCGTTTTTAGTCGCCCTCGAAATAAATCGAAGAATGAGGGGAGAAAGTGATGCCAAATGAAGCTCTAAATTTTTCAAACATTGCATTCGCCGTTACATCCCTAATTGATCGCGCACCTCATTGGACAATGATCCGTGAGTTGTCGATGAACGCCATCGAAGCCGCAGCCCAAGCTTCGGGCGAAAAGATTGTTCACTGGACAACAGGCAATTACAAAGGCGTTCGCAAAGCCGTGATCTGGAACACTGGGCCAGGAATGAGCGCCCGCGAACTTAAAGCGGCGACACACTTGGCCTGTGAGGTCACTAAACGTCTTGGGCTGGATGAAAATTTTGGCGTCGGAGCAAAGGTCAGTTCTCTGGCAAACAATAAGCTTGGAATGCGTTTTCGATCTTGCAAGGCGAGCCGCGTGAGTGAAGTGATGCTCGGCTACGATCCGCAGAAAAAGGAATATGTGCGTTTCGAGTACGAACTAGAAAATGATGTCTCCGCTACAGTAATTGATGTAACTGCAACAACCGTCAAAGAGGGTAAGAGAGTTGATTTTGATTGGACCGAAGTAATGCTGCTTGGCAATAGTGAAGGTCAGGATACTGCAGCGCGGCCTCTTGCCAATGTCTCGACCGAAAGAACGTACGTTGCGACAGCCCTCTATCGACGCTTCTACCGACTGCCCGAAGGGGTAAGAATTCGTCTCGACCCGGTTTATCAACGTCATAGCGAGACCCGATCTTTAATCACAATCGGCCAACGCGCGGACAAGTTTTCACGCGTTGAAACCGTAGTGGTGCCCGAACTTAGCCTCAGAATTCATTTTCTTCATGATCCGCCAGTTGGCGACAGATCGGGGTTGCGCATGTCGTCCAGCAATGCTCGGATGTCCAATTGCTGGGTACTTTTGCGGCGACATTTCTCCTTGCCTTAGTGGTGGCGTCACTATCTCTGGTGCCTAATTCTAATTGGGCAGCAGTGGCGGTGGTTGGGGCGATTTTGGCCACACTGCTTATCTTGACCCTATTTTTCTACGGGTATCGACGCGCTCTTGTTCTGATCAATCCCGACGCTCAATTAGGGTTCATCGTGTCGAGGGCGAATCGTGATTTGCAGCTTTGGGCGCGACGCGCGAAGCGTGCAGAGCCACTACTTAGCACTGCGGAGAAAAAGGGACTGCGAGACTCGACGCACGACCTGCCACGCGTTGCATTCTTTAATGCAAATCCTCACTGGACCGCTGTGGCCCGCGAAACGATTGCACATGCCGGGTCTTTTGCCCGTCGCTACAGTGAGCAGGCTGATTACGAGGTTTCAGGGATGGCCTTGAATTCCGTGATCGCCATTAACAAGCAATATGTCCTCACAAAAGGAAAAACATTTTTTGCTAACAACCCGTTTTTTGATATTCCGCAGGCGAACGACGTTTTCATAACTGAGACTTTAGAGTTGCTGCGACGCATGGTGCAGAGTGCAACCGCTCGGCGCGACGAGGAAGCAATCCGACAAGTCCTTTCTGCTTTTTCTTCACTGTCCAGACCTACGCGGCTATTGACTACGGAAACGTACATGAGCGTGAAAAACAAGATGCACAACTCGCTGCTGCTTACCTCGCAAGCGCAGCAGAGGCTGTTGTGCCGCTTGGTTTGCCCGATGTGGTGATGGAGGGCGTGCGGCTTATGGGTGCATCAGCGACTTTGTTTCTCGCCGCTAAAGAACCGAATGGCATCGTATCGACTGTGGAAAAGATTTCGGCCCTTGGTTGCGCTGGAGCGATTCGATCCGACTTTCGCGCCGTGACGCTTGTAGCGATGGAGCAGTTCACTCAACTCACGTTCATATTGCTAGGAACAAATGCCCGAATAGATTTCGCTTGCGATAGCTTACGCAATGCAGTCGAGAACCTAGCAAAGATGTTTTTGAATGTTCCCGACGCTCCACTTGTGAGTACTCACAGTAGCTATTTAGCGCCCTATTACTCGCTTACTAAAGTCGGAACTTTGGGGACATGGCTTACTAATTTGTGCAACTCGCTAATCGAATCAAAAAGCGACGATAAAAACGCAGAAGTGATCGTTTCAAATATAGAAACGTGGGCGAGGGAACTCTACCGCACACAAAAAAGTCTGTTGTTGATTTCAATAGAAGGGAAATCATCTTTCGCATTTGATCTAGTTCACTGGATCACCCATGTCACCAAGCTACTCGATGCAGTTGCGTATGCGCCGGTGACGGACAACTCAACGCGGGAAAGTATTGAGAAACACGCTACTTGGCTTCTTTCGGTTATTTCCTGGATTCCGGAGCAGAAGGAAACGATCCTTTTTGTGGAGAATTTCTCGATGACCGATACGTTATTTGAACTCGCTCGCGATACTTTGCTTCGCAACAATGGGGTGGTGGCCGAGAGAGCGCGAGAAATTCTGGTCGATTGGGTATTTGCAGCAGGTCGTTATTCGTGGGGCAGGCTCGAACATGGACTCGAGGCGTTAGCCGCACTCGCGCTTTCAAAAGAAGAAGCGCAACTTGGTACATGGCTTGAAGCCAAGATTGCGCGAAAATTAAAGCCCGACGAACCGTTCGATTCTGATTTGCTGGATCAGACCGCACGCAACCTGCGACGCCTCGCAGTCTCATTTCACCCGCGCGAGTTTGAGACCAATTCAGTCAAACGCGCAATGGCGGAAGTCGATCCAACGAAATTGCGTCAGCTTCTGACTGCAATCGCTGACATGCTTTCACCTCGCACCAAGGATGAACGGCTGGCGCGGAAGCTGGATGGGGTTTAAGCCGCGCGACAATGGCGTGAGTGAACATCTGCCGAACGAACTCCACGGATTTTCCACGGATCGAGTTATCGTCTTCGCGTTTTGTTCAGTATTGAACGGTTCCGTTGAGACTTCGGAATCCAGCTAAACAGCCAGGATTTATCATGATTTGATGGTGCTGCCGGTCAGGATTGAACTGACGACCTCTCCCTTACCAAGGGAGTGCTCTACCACTGAGCTACGGCAGCAGGCGCGTGCCGACGCGCGACCCTCAGAATAGCTGGAAGGACGTGGCGATCCTTGCCATAGGGGGCATTCGCGCGCAAGCGAGCTGCGGGCTTGAATGGACGCCGGTCTCCACACCGAGATTGCCGGGCACCGACCCGCGTGCTTTGAAGTTACGCTATGGCGGAAAGCGGCAAAACCAGCGGCAAGGCGAATGCGCGGGACGCGCGCAAAGCACGGCTTGCCGCGGCGCTGCGTGAAAACCTCAAGCGGCGCAAGCAGCAAGCGCGGCAGCGCGCGGTCGGAAACGATGCCGGACCCGAGAAGCCAAGCGCGGCCCACACGACAAACGAGCCAAAGGACAGCTAAGCGCGCCCAACGAAGTCTCAGTCCATCCACCCTGGAAACAGGCGAGTTCCCGACTTCCGCCGCAATCGGGGCGGCGAGTAGGGGTAGGGCAAGCCTATTCGCGCCGGCTCGCTCGGTTATTTGCTTTGCGCCTTCGTTTCGGGGGTGCATAAAGTAGTGACGCTATCGCGCGGTTGCACGTTGCGCGTGGTGTGGCGCGGCTCGGCCACTAAAGCGAAACGATTTAGGTTGATTCGGTTTTTCGCTTTAGCTCTTTCTTTGAGCATGATCTTTTCGGAAAACCGGTATCCACTTTTCCGGATCATGCTGTAGGCACACAGTTTGGGGATGAGCATGGATCGCATTCGCATCGTTGGCGGCCGCAGCCTCAACGGCACGATTCCGATTTCCGGGGCGAAGAACGCGACGCTGCCCCTGATGATCGCGAGCCTGCTCACCGATGAGACTTTGATTCTCGACAATGTGCCGCGACTCGCCGACGTGGCGCTACTCGAACGCATCCTCGGCAATCACGGCGTCGACATCATGGTGAGCGGCAAACGCGCCGGCGAAACCGCCGATCACGGCCAGACGCTGCATATTTCTGCTTCCCACATTGTCGATACCACCGCGCCTTATGAGCTCGTCTCGAAAATGCGCGCGAGCTTTTGGGTCCTAGCGCCGCTCGTTGCCCGCATGGGCGAGGCGCGCGTTTCGATGCCGGGTGGTTGCGCCATCGGCACGCGGCCGGTTGACTTGCTCATCATGGCGGTGGAGCGGCTCGGCGCGGCAATCGAGATTGAAAGCGGCTACGTGGTGGCGCGTGCGCCGCACGGACTGCGCGGCGCAGAAATCGTTTTCCCGAAAGTCACCGTCGGCGGCACCCATACCGCGATGATGGCGGCGGCGCTGGCGCGCGGCACCACGGTGATCGAAAACGCCGCGCGCGAGCCCGAGATCGCCGATGTCGCCGACTGCCTCAATAAAATGGGTGCGCGCATTTCCGGCGCCGGGACCAAACAAATCGTTGTGGAGGGTGTCGCCAAATTAAAAGGCGCGCGGCACGCGGTCTTACCCGATCGGATCGAGACCGGCACCTATGCCATGGCTGCGGCAATGGCGGGCGGCGACGTCTTGCTGCAGAACGCACGGCCCGAGCTTCTGCAAGCGGCGCTCGATGTGCTCACGCGCTCGGGCGTGGCAGTAACAGCGACCAATCAAGGCATCCGCATCGTCCGCAATGGCGCCAGCGATGGCTTGGCGCCGGTCGATGTAACGACCGCGCCGTTTCCCGAATTCCCGACCGATCTGCAGGCCCAGCTCATGGCGCTGATGACGTGCGCCAGCGGCACCTCGCACATCACCGAGACGATATTTGAAAACCGTTTCATGCATGTCGGCGAGCTGACGCGGCTCGGCGCGCGGATCCACCTCGACGGCGAACGCGCCACGATCGAAGGCGTGCCGGCGCTCAAGGGCGCGCCGGTGATGGCAACCGATCTGCGCGCTTCGGTGTCGCTGGTGATCGCGGCGCTCGCCGCCGAAGGCGAGACCATTGTCAATCGCGTCTACCACCTCGACCGCGGCTTCGAGCGGCTAGAGGAAAAGCTTGGCCGCTGCGGCGCGGCGATCGAGCGCCTGTCTGGCTAGAGACGCATCGTTCGTCCCCACGAAAGCGGGGACCCAGCAGGATTTTTTTACTAGACTGAATGGCCAAGTCTGGATACCCGCTTGCGCGGGAACGAGCGGTATAAGTCAATCCTGCGCCGATGCGCGTCCGTTTCTCCAAGAGAGCTTTGCGATACTTGTCTGCCGCGTTGGCGGCACTCTGCGTCTTGTTTGTCGCTAACGCCCGCGCCGAGGATTATCCCACACGTCCCGTACGGCTGATCGTCGCCTTTACCGCTGGCGGCACCGCGGATCGCACTGCGCGCCTGATTGCCGCCAAGATGGAGAGCGCGCTCGGCGAATCCGTCGTGGTCGAGAACAAGCCCGGCGCCAATGGCGCGGTGGCGGCGAAATATGTGGCGCAGTCGGACCCCGACGGCTACACGCTGTTTTTCACCACCGCCGGCGCGATCGCCATCAGCCCGGCATTCCATCAGGGTCTCAATTACGACCCGATCAAGGATTTTGCCCCGGTCGGCAAGGCCGCGATCAATGCGCCGGTGCTGGTCGTCAATGCCAACATGAAGGTCAATTCGGCGAGCGAGCTTGCCGAATTGGCGCGCAAAAAGCCTGGCACGATCACGGTGGGCATCACCGGCCGTGGCGCCATGTCCGATCTTGCCTTGCAACTGTTCGAGGCCGCCGCCGGCATTCAATTGCAGTCGGTGCCTTATCGCGGCGCCGCGCAGGCCATTACCGATGTTCTCGGCGGGCGGCTCGACGGCCTGGTCGGCGACATCCCGACGGTGATGGGGCAGGTCCGCGCGGGCAAACTCAAGGCGCTCGCGACATCGTCCAAGGATCGCTCGGACATTTTTCTTGACGTGCCGACTTTCGTCGAACAGGGGTTCGCCGGCGTCATCGGCGACAATTGGGCCGGCGTTTTGGCGCCGGCCGCAACGCCTGCGCCGGTCATCGCCAAGTTCAATGCAGCAATGGTCGCGGCCCTCAAGGCGCCCGATCTGCGCGCGCAATTGCGTGATTCCGGCACCACGCCGGCGCCGAGCTCGCCGCAGCAATTCGAAACCTATATGCGCGATGAGATCATGCGCTGGCGCACGATTATCCGCGAGAAGGGGCTTACCGGAGAATAGCGGCTCTATGCTGCGACTTCGCGCATGATGCGATAGAGCCGCGATTGACCTTCGAAGCCGATACCGGGCCGATCGGACAGCGCGAGATAACCGGCTTCAAGCTCCGCATCGTCGGCAAAGCCGCCAAAATCGCCGAACACGCCGGGATAGGATTCGGCGCCGCCGAGGCCGAAGCCGCCGGCGATGGCGAGCGACATCTGATTGCCGCCGTGCGGGAACATCAGGCTGCGCGGCCATTGATGCCGCGCCAGCACATCAAGCGTGCGGGCATATTGGACGATGCCGTAAGCTTGCGGCGGATCGACTTGAATGACGTCATGGCGCTGCGGCTTTAATCCGCCAAAGCGAACCAGATTTTCGACGTCCTGGGTGGAAAAGAGATTCTCTCCCGTCGACAGCGGCGCATTATAGACCGTGGCGATTTCGGCGAGCAGCGCGTAATCGAGCGGATCGCACGGCTCTTCGAACCAGCGCAGCCCGAACGGTTCGAGGCCGCGCGCATAGGCGAGCGCTTCGTCGCGGCCGAATTTCGAGTTGGCATCGACGGCGAGCTTGCCGCCGCGCGGCAGTATCGATTTCACCGCCTCGACGCGCTTGAGATCGTCGGCGAGCGGCATGCCGCCGACTTTCATCTTCACCATCGTGTAGCCGGCGTCGAGATGGCCGCGCATCTCATCCTGCAAATCTTTGATGGTCTTGCCGGGCGCATACCAGCCCGCGCCGACATAGCAGAACACCTTATCGACGGCCTTGCCGCCGTTGTAGCGCTCGGCGAGGAGGCGGTGCAGCGGTTTGCCGGCGATCTTGGCGACCGCGTCCCACACCGCGACCTCGATCGTGCCGATCCCGATCGAGCGCTCGCTGTGCCCGCCGGACTTCTCGTTGCGCATCATCGCGGCGAGGATTTTTTCCGGTGCAAAATTGTTGCCAGCCTCGTTGAGTAGCGAGCGCGGCTCGGCTTTGAGAATGCGTGGAATGAAGCGCGCGCGCATCTGCGCGCCGCAGGCGTAGCGGCCAATCGAATTGAAGGCAAAGCCGCAGACCGCCTCGCCATCGCGTTTGACGTCGGTGATGACGGCGACCACCGAAGTCGTCATCTCGGAAAAATCGATGCTTGAATTGGCGAGCGTGGAATTGAGCGGGACCGCGGTCTCGCGGATATCGACGATGCGCATGGGTTATCGAGTCTTTATAACGTCAATCAACGTGGATGCCGGCCGTCTTCACCACTTTATCCCAGCGCGCCATTTCCGACTTGATGCGCTCGGCAAATTCATTCGGGCTGTTGGCAACCGGCACGAAGCCGAGCGCGTCGAGTTTTTTCTTGGTCTCAGGATCGGCGGCCATTTTGACGATCGCCGCATGCCACTTGTCGATGATTGTTTGCGGCGTCCCGGCCGGCGCAACGATCGCGGTCAGCGTGTCGCTTTCAAGACCCGGCAAGCCTTCTTCGACATTGGTTGGCAGGTCGGGCAGCGCCGCCACGCGCTCTTTCGCCAGCGCAGCGACGCCGCGCAGGCTGCCGTCCTTGATATTGCCGATAGCCGGCGGCAAAGCGGTGAACGCGATCGGCGTGTGATTGCCCAGCGTGGAATTGATGGCGAGTGGCGCGCCATTGAACGGCACGGTAACGAGATCGAGATCATAGGTCTGCTTGAACAATTCGCCGGCGAGATGCGGCGTCGAGCCGGTAGCTGGCTGCGCGTAGCTATATTTACCGGGATTGGCCTTGATCAGCGCGACAAGCTCCTTGAGGTCTTTCGCCGGCACCGACGGATGGACGGTGACGACATTAGGCGACGCGGCAACGAGCGAAATCGGCGCGAAGTCCTTGACCGGATCGTAACCGATCTTGCCGTACATGCTGGGATTGATGATGAAGCCGGTCGATACGGCGACGATCGTATAGCCGTCCGGCGCCGCACGCCCGCCGGTTTCGACGCCGAGATTGCCGCCGGCGCCAGGCATGTTCTCGACATAGAGCTGCTGGCCCCAGGCCTCGGACAATCGCTCTGACACCATGCGCGCGATGACGTCGGTCGGGCCGCCGGCCGCGAATGGCACGATCACCCGCACCTTGTGATCCGGATAGCTGTCGGCGGCGCGGCCTGATGTCATGTACAGTGCGGCAAGCGCCAGGATTCCGCAAAACACGGATAGACGAGCCCACACCGCCAACGCACGCATAGCTTCTTCCTCCCAGCAGCTTCTTCCTCCCAAGGCGCGCGGGGATGCTATCATCACCCGGTTTTGTGGGCGAGTGTGCTTTCGGGCGAGCATGCGCGATGTTTTGAAATCACCGAACCAGCAAAGAAGGGGCAGGAAAACCAATGGCCGGGCGCAAAGTGACGCGAGACGATCTCCGCAATGCCGCGGAGAAGTACAAGAACTGGGGTAAGTGGGGTCCGAACGACGAGATCGGCACGCTCAATTACACGCAAGCAGACGACATCGTCGCTGCGGCGCGCCTCGTCAAAAAGGGCAAGGTGATCTCGCTCGCGCTTAATTTCGACAATAATGGTCCGCAGGGCGGCAAGACCAGTTATCCGGCGCTCGGCCGCATCAATCCCTTGCACACCATGCTACGCACCGGCACCGACGCCTATGCCGGCGTGCTCGACAAGCGCGGCATTCGCGCCGCCGACGACATGGTGGTGATGCCGCTGCAATGCGGCACGCAATGGGACGGGCTCGGCCACGTCTTCTACGAAAATTACATGTGGAACGGTTACGACTGCCGCGAAGTGTCGTCGTTCGGCGCGCAGAAATGCGGCATCGAGAAAACCAAGGACAAGATGGTCGGCCGCGGCGTGTTTCTCGACGTCGCCCGCGCGCTCGGCAAGGAGTACCTTGATGACGGCTATGGCATCACCTGCGCCGATCTCGATCTCACCGCCAAGAAGCAGAAGGTCGAATTCAAGCGCGGCGATTACATCATCGTGCGCACCGGGCAGATGGAGCGCTGTCTCAAAGCCAAAAGCTGGGACGGCTATCCCGGCGGCGATGCGCCGGGCTTTGCCTTCGAGACGCTCGAATTCGTCGCCGGCACCGAGCTCGCCGCGCTCGCCAGCGACACCTGGGGCTGCGAAGTGCGGCCGAACAATACCGAAGGCGGCATCAATCAGCCGTGGCATTGGATCACGATTCCGATCATGGGCATGACCATGGGCGAGATTTTTTACGTGAAAGAACTCGCCGAGGATTGTGCCGCCGACGGCGTTTACGAATTCATGTTCGTGGCGCCGGCAATCCCGATCACCGGCGCCGTCGGCTCGCCGACCAATCCACTGGCGATTAAATAGCGCATGATCCCGAAAAGTGGGAACCGGTTTTCGGATAAGATCATGCGCAAACAAATAGCGCAGCGTTGATAAGCACTGCAGCGCTCAACTATCGCTTGAGCCGCGTTCATCATCAGCGCAATTTGTGTTTGACTGAAAAATCCGCGCATTTAGTTTTGTTGCTACAGCATCGAATTCTTTGATGTTGAATCTTTTCGACCGCGCTTGAGAGTTTTTCCGGCAGCAAAGCGACCTCGCCACGAAATTTGAAATTAGGGGGCCATATGGCGCGGACCGCTATCGCCGTTATGGGCGCAATTTGTTTGAGCATGATCGCGATGACGCCAGCCATCGGCGCGAAGTGTGCCAGCATCCAGGCCAAACGCGCCGTCGAAGCTGGCGGCAAGTGCGACCCAAAAACCGGTCATTGGTGCTACGGCATCTATAAAGGCGAAAATTGCGGTGGTTATGGAACGGCTTTCCGAGCATGTTTGGTACGTAACGGTTACCGCACCTAATAAACGACTAGTGGTGATATCCAGCGGCGTTAACAAGTGCACCAGCATCCAGGCGAAGTGCGCTGTGGAGGTCGGAGGCCTGTGCAACCCTAAGACCGGTGCCTGGTGTGTCGGGCTTCATCGAGGTCGCGTTTGCGGCGGGCCCCAAGGTGATATGTCCCATTTGGCCTTTGATGCCTGCCTGTCGCGTAAGCTCGGAGAACGGAAGTGACAGCGCGAATGTAGGTTTAGCTACTTGCGCGGCGCAAATTTCAAACCGGTTAGCAGCGCGACACCGGCAAGCACGGTGAGCACCGCGGCGAAGACCACATGCGCGGTGAGCGCGGTTGCGGCGGCAGCGAGAAAACCGATGCCGATCACCGGCACCGAATTTCCGGCAAATATCGCGATCATGTAGCTGGAAACAACTTCGCTGCGCCGGTCGCCGGGCGCGATGCGGTTGATCACTTCCAGGCTGCCGCGATAGCCAAGGCCGCCGGCAAGTCCGCCCAGTGCGGCGGCGAACACAAGCAGCGCCAGGGAGTGAGCGACTTCCGCGCCGACCAAAATCCACACGCTCGGCGGCAATAGCAGCAAGGCAGCGCGCGTGGCGGTTTGGCTCGCGAACATGCCGCTCGCCAGAATGGCCACCGCGGCAACCAGAAACAATTCGCAGACGATGAGACCAGCGACAAGCGGCGCTGATTGATGCAGCGTTTCGCCAAGCACGCTCGGGATCAGCGCCGAATAGAAACCGATTAAGGAGAACGTGGCAAAGCCAGTCACGGCCGGAGACACGAATTGGAGCCGGATTCCTGGCGGCACGCCAACGCGTGGGCGCAGCGAGACATTGCCGAGCGGCTTTCGCTGCGTCACGGTTTCGCGTGGGATCAAGATCGCGCCGGCAGCGCCGCACAGAAGAATGAGATAGGCAAAGAAAGGAAGCCGCAACGGCGCAAAGGCGAATTGTGCGAATAGGCCGCCGATCAGTGGGCCGGCGGCACAACCGAAAAAATTTGCTCCAGAGGCGATGCGGGCTGCGCCGCCGCGATCGCGGCCGCCATAAAGTTCGGCGATCCAGGCCGTGGCCGCGCCGCTCGCGAGCCGGTGGAAAAGCCGCTCAAGGCGCGCGCGGCGAACAGCCATCCGGTGCCCTGCGCGGCGGCGAAAACGATGGTACTCGCAATCCCGACTGCGACGGCGGGCAAGCTCGCGGCGCGCCGGCCAATCTGGTCGGCGAGCCGACCGAACAGCAGCAGTGCCGCGAGATTGCCGAGTACATAGGTCGCGTAGATCAGCGTTAGCGTAACGCCGGAAAAGCCGAACGCCTGGCGATAAAGCGGATAGAGCGGGGTCGGCAAGATCGCGCCAACGAACATCACGCCGAGTTGGATGGCGACGGCGCTCAGCGCGACAAAATTACGGCTGGCCGCCATTGATTTGGGATCGGGGTCGGGATTGCGCATTGCGATACATCGATTAGGTTTAGGGTGATCTATATCGCGTACGGCATATGGTCACGAGCATCAGCTATGAGCACCAATCTGGACACCAAGCACTATCCTGTCACCCATACCGAGGCGGAATGGGGCAAAATCCTCACCCCCGAGCAGTATCACATCATGCGCGAGCACGGCACCGAGCGGCCCGGGAGCTGTGCGCTGAATTACGAAAAGCGTGCCGGGGCGTTTTATTGCGCGGGTTGCGGACAAAAGCTCTTCGTCTCGAAGACCAAGTTCGAAAGCGGCACCGGCTGGCCGAGCTTCAACGATCCTGATCCCGGCGCGGTGGAGTCTTCGACCGATTCGAGCTACGGCATGGTCCGCACCGAAGTGCATTGCAGCCGCTGCGGCAGTCACCTCGGGCACGTTTTCGAAGACGGCCCGCCGCCGACGCATCTGCGCTATTGCATCAACGGCGTGGCTATGAACTTCAAGCCGGAATAACGCGCAAAACGGCACCAGGTTCAAAGGGGGGAACATGCGCATCGTCGATTTGAGCCGCGAGCTTTATCATCGCACGCCGTCCTATCCAGGGCAGCCGCCGATCATTCACGGCATCTGGAAAACGCACGAAGAATCCTTCGTCGATTCCGGCAATGTCCACGGCAATATGGTGATGTTTTTCTCGATGCCGGATCACGGCGGCACGCATATCGACGCGCCGCGCCACTTCGGCAAGAGCGGCACGCCAATCGACAAATATCCGTTGGAGAACTGCATCGTCCGCGGCATCTGCATCGATCTGCGTCATATCGCGGCGCGCGCCGAGATCACGCCGGCGGATCTGCAAGCCGCGGTCAAGAAGGCGGGCGTGCCAATTCCGAAGAAGGGCACCGTGCTGCTGTGCACCGGCCATCATGCCCGCACGTTCCCGACGCCGGCCTATTCGACCGATAATCCCGGCGTCAATGTTGCGGCGACCGAATGGCTTGCGCGCCAGGACATCGTGCATTTCGGAATCGATTCGATGCGGCCGGGGCCGGAAGGCAAAATCAATGCGCTCGTCCACAAAGCCTGTCTTGAACTCGACATCACCCATATGGAAAGCCTGTGCAATCTCGAGGCGCTGCTCGGGCAGGGCGAATTTCAGTTCATCGGCCTGCCGTTGAAATGGCGCGAAGGCACCGGCTCACCGATCCGCGCGGTGGCGGTGTTTGATAATTAGTATTTGGTTCAGTGCGCCCATCCGCCATTGCCAGGAGCGAAGCGACGAAGCAATTCAGCTTTCAGCATTCTGGATTGCTTCGCTTGCGCCTACGCGCTCGGCGCTTCGGCGGACTCTGGCGCTTTACGAGTTTTGAACCGGCGTGAGGAAACGCATGCAACTCGGACACAATCGGAAAATGAGCGGGGCACAGTGCCTCGCCGACATGCTCAAAGGTTATGGCGTTACACATGTTTTTCATGTGCCCGCAGTCTTGCGCACCACTTTCGCCGAGATGGAGCGGCGCACCGACATCAAACGTCTCCACGTGCATGGCGAGAAGGCCGCCGCTTATATGGCGGACGGCTACGCTCGCGCGTCAGGCAAGCCGGGCATCTGCATGGCGCAAGTGATCGGCGCACTCAATCTCGCGGCAGGGTTGCGCGATGCGTGGCTCGCGCATGCGCCGGTAATCGCCATGACTGGCGGCCGCGAACCGAAAACAAAATTTCGCAAAGTCTACCAGGAAATCGATGACATGCCGGCCTTCGAGCCGGTGACCAAGTTCAACGCTACGGTCGATGATGTCGCGCGTTTTCCGGATATGGTGCGTCAGGCCTTTCGCAGCGCCGTGAGCGGATGTCCGGGCCCGGTGCATCTGCAGTTTCGCGGCAATGAAGGCCAGATCGATGCCGAGGAAGCGGACATGGAGCCGCTGGTCGAGCCGCAATTTGCCCGCGTGCCGCCGTTCCGCCCCGAAGCGGATGAGGCCAACGTGCGCGCGGCGTTGAAGATCCTGCAAGATGCGACGCGACCGATGATCGTCGCCGGCGGCGGCGTGCGCACTTCCGGCGCGGCGGCCGAGCTCGTCGCGCTTGCCGAAGCGCTGCAGATTCCGGTCGCGACTTCGCTCAATGGCAAGGACGCGATTCCCGGCAATCATCCCCTCTCGGTCGGCGTGGTCGGCACTTATTCGCGCGAGAGCGCCAACCGCGTGGTTAATGCCGCCGATCTCGTCTGCTTCATCGGCACCGAGACGGGCGGCATGACCACCCATTTCTGGGCCGTGCCAAAAATCGGCACGGCCGCGATCCAGATCGACATCGATCCGGAGGCACTCGGCCGCAATTATCCGCTCCACGCGGCGGTCAACGGCGATGCCAAAGTAACGCTGGCTCGCATGCTGGCGAAGGCCGATCGTGGGAGCGCCGCCAAACGCAAAAACTGGATCGGGGAAGTGAAAGCAATCTGCGCCGAGTGGCAGAAGAAATATCAGCCGGCGCTCACTTCAGACGCCGTGCCGATCCGGCCAGAACGGTTGTGCCATGAACTCACTCGCCACGTGCCCGACGATGCCATTGTCGTCGTCGACACCGGTCACGCCGGCATGTGGATGGGCGGCATGTTCGATCTCACTTCGCCGCGCCAAAGCTATATGCGCAGCGCTGGACATCTTGGCTGGGCATTCCCGGCTGGCCTTGGTGCCAAATGTGCTTCGGGGCGTCCGGTGGTCACTTTCACCGGCGATGCGGGTTTTTGGTACCACATCGCCGAAGTCGAAACTGCGGCGCGCTGGAACATCAACGCGGTGACGGTGGTCAACAACAACGGCGGCGGCAACCAGTCTAAACGCGGCTTCGATCGGGTTTATGGCGGCAAGCAAACCGATAAGGCGCGCGAATTATGGACCTTCAGCAAGGTCGATTTCGCCCGCATCGCGCAGGACATGGGTGCGCTTGGCATTCGTGTCGAAAAAGCCTCGGCCTTTCCGGCGGCGCTGGCGCAGGCGCTCGCCGCGCAACGGCCCGTTGTGATCGATGTCGTGACCGATATCGAGGCTTTGGCTCCCACTGCTGTTGCATAGCCGCACGGCGTCATGCCCGCGGATAGCCGTTTGCAGAACGGCGTCGCTTCGCTCGCCTATGTCGCGGGCATCCGCGTCTTAAATGCATTCACAACATCAAAGGCGTGGATGGCCGGAACAAGTCCGGCCATGACGAACGCGTGGTTGTGTACAAATGCCCGTACGCGCCACGCGCGGAACTAAACGCACAATTGGCAAGTTGGTGCGACGACTCAAAGTATTTCGTGAGGCAACATGTTCCAGTATCGCAAATCGAATTTTGCGCCCAGCGTTGCCGCCATCCAGAAGCATCTGGGCGCTGTCGAGACGGAACTCGAGAAGATCGGCCGCATTGCCGGGCGACAGACCTCCGCCGCCGCCGCGACCGCAGCCGATCAAGTCGGTGATGCCATCTCCACAATCGTGAGCG